>Ga0209455_1000946_pt1 | contig 14861 bp, 12 predicted proteins | sample AraplaCol_mCL_r2_FD_184275 | JGI IMG/M metagenome (GOLD analysis project Ga0209455, IMG submission 184275) | Arabidopsis root microbial communities from North Carolina, USA - plate scrape CL_Col_mCL_r2 (SPAdes) (version 2) | ecosystem: Host-associated > Plants > Roots > Endosphere | place: USA...
GCTGAGGTCGCGGAGCAGCTGATGCCCGAGTCCACCATCCCGGCACTGCTCGGACGCTACCGTCCGCAGCACGTCATCGGCCGCGGTGGCGAGGCCAGCATCTTCAAGGCGACGGACGAACTGCTCGGCCGGCAGGTGGCCATCAAGCTCTACCGCTCCGGCGGCGAGGAGGAGATGGCGCAGTACCGCACCGAGCAGGCGGCGCTCGCACGGCTCAGCCATCACGGCATCGTCTCGCTGATCGACGCCGGTATCGACTACACCTCGCCGAAGGACCCGCGGCCGTTCCTCATCATGGAACTCGTCTCGGGAACCGATCTCGCCGCCATGCTGGACAAGCGGGAGCTGTCCCTCGAGGAGATCGCCGAAATCGCCTACGACATCTCGGAGGCGCTCGAGTACGTCCATGCGAACGGCGTCGTGCACCGCGACATCAAGCCGTCGAACATCATGCTCGTCTCGTACGGCACGACGACGTTCCGGGCACGCGCCCGGCTCACCGATTTCGGCATCGCCAGCGGGATCACGGGCGCTCCGTCGACTCCCGAGGACGGCAAGACGACCGGAACCGCGGCCTACCTCAGCCCCGAGCAGGCGCTCCGGCGGCCCGCGACCCCGGCGAGCGACATCTACTCGCTCGGCCTGGTGCTGCTGGAGTGCTTCACGCGGTCTGTCGCGTACCCCGGGGATGCGGTCGAGTCGGCCATGGCGCGGCTGGATCACGAGCCGCCCGTCCCGGACGACCTGCCGGGCGACTGGACGCGCATCCTGCACGCCATGACCGCGAGCGACCCCGCCGCGCGGCCGACCGCGAAGCAGCTGACACCCGTCTTCCGCGAGGCCGTCATCGCCGCCGCCGGCCTCCGACCGGAGGCGTGACGACGCCCGGGATGGACGCACCCGCGATCGAGGACCACGCCGCTCTGGGCGACGGCCGCACGGTCGCGCTCGTCGATCGTGCGGGCACCGTCGACTGGCTGCCGATCCCGAACCTGGATTCGCCGCCGGTCTTCACGTCGCTGCTCGACCCCGAGCGCGGCGGCCGGATGGTGCTGCGCCCGGTCGCGGATTTCACCTCCCGGCGCCGCTACCTGCCGGGCACCAATGTGCTCGAGACGACGTTCACGACCGCGAACGGCTCCGTCCGGGTCACCGACGCACTCGTCACCGGCGTGGCCGGACGGCTGCCGTGGCTGGAGTTCGCCCGCCGCATCGAGGGAATGTCCGGCACGGTCGTCATGGACTGGTCGGTCGAACCCGGCACTGTGCTCGGGATGTCGAGCCCGTGGGCCGAGCACATCGACGGCAACCGCATCCTGCGCGTGGGAACGGTCAACATCGGTGTCACGGGCCTGGACGACGCCGTCGAGGATGCGGACGCCCCGCGCTTCGGCGGCCGCATCCGCGTGGCGGAGGGTTCGCGGCGCACCCTCACCGTGGTGGCGACGCAGGACGAGCCGCTGCACCTTCCCGTGCCGGGCAACGTCGACATCGGGATCGATCGGACGGTGTCGAACTGGGAGCTGTGGTCGCGGACCTTCGCGTACGACGGCCCGTGGGCGGAGGCGGTGCAGCGCAGCGCCCTCGCGCTGAAGCTGCTGCTCTACGCGCCGACCGGAGCCATCGCGGCGGCGGCCACGACCTCCCTCCCGGAGACTCCGCGCGGCGGCAAGAACTGGGACTACCGCTTCGCCTGGGTGCGCGACACCGCGTACTCGCTGCGGGCGCTCGCCCGGTTCGGCCTGCGGGAGGAGACGCATGCGTCGATCTCGTGGTTGCTGCGGGCGGTGAAGGGCGACCACGCCGAGCTGCGCATCCTGTACGGACTGCGGGAGGAGTCGTCGGCCGAACCGCAGGAGCACGACGTGCCGGGCTGGCGCGGCATCGGGCCGGTGGTCACCGGCAACCGCGCCGCGACGCAGCTGCAGTTGGGCGTGTACGGTGACCTGCTGAGCGTGGCGCTGGCGTACGCCGCCGAGGGCAACGTGCTCGATGTCCCGACGCGCCGCTTGGTCTCGGATGTCGCCGACCGTGTGTGCGACGTGTGGCGGCAGCCCGACTCGGGCATGTGGGAGCTGACGGAGCTGCGGCACCACACCTCGTCCAAGATGGGCTGCTGGCAGGCGCTGCAGTCGGCGCTGCAGCTGGCCGAACTCGGTCAGGCGCAGGGGAACCCGGCCCGCTGGCGCCGGGAGGCGGACCTCATCCACGCGTGGGTGGACGAGAACTGCTGGTCCGAGAAGCTGGGCGCCTACACGATGGTCGCGGGCGTGGACGAGCTGGATGCATCGGTGCTCCTGCACGCGCCCAGCGGGTTCGACCGCGGTGAGCGGATGCGGTCGACCATCGCCGCGCTTCGCCGGGAGCTGGGCCACGGGTCGTTGCTGCATCGCTTCACCGGTGCGGAGGCGGAGGGCGAGCGCCCCTTCGTCGCGTGCTCGTTCTGGCTCGCCGCCGCCCTCGCCTGCGTCGGCGAGGTGCGGGAGGCGACGGACTTGATGGACGACCTGGTGGAGCGCGCGAACGACGTGGGCTTGTACGCCGAGATGTTGGATGAGGACGGCAGCTTCTGGGGCAACTTTCCACAGGGCCTGTCGCATCTGGGACTGATCGACGCCGCCCTCACCATCACCGACCTGAGCCGCTGATCCGCCGAGCCCGTTACTCCCAGCCTGCGTCCGCGGGAAACGAACCCGAAATACGGCCGCGCTACGGTCTCGGGTGTGACCGCCTCCATCGTCGTCAGCCGCGCCGACTTCGCCGACCCTGCCCTCGCGGTGTTCCTGCAGGAGCACCTGGACGACATGGAGCCGACCTCCCCGCCCGAGAGCCGCCACGCCCTGGACCTGTCCGGCCTGCAGCAGCCGCACGTCCGGTTGTGGAACGCCACGGACGCCGGCGTGATCGTCGGAACGGTCGCCCTCGCCGCGCTGGAGCCGGGCCATGAGGAGCTGAAGAGCATGCGCACCGACCCGCTGCGACGCGGCCAGGGCATCGGAGCGCTGCTCCTCGACGCGGCCCTCGCCGACGCCCGCGCGCGCGGTGTTCTGCGCGTCTCGCTCGAGACGGGCTCGATGGACTTCTTCGCACCCGCCCGGCGCCTCTACGAACGCGCCGGCTTCCGCCCGTGCCCGCCGTTCGGCACGTACACCGACGACCCCAACAGCGCCTACTTCACCCTCGACCTCGGGTAGCCACAGCTTCACGAAGCGACCTCCCGGCACCCGCGACCGCTGCTCACGCCCCCACGTACCGCGCCAGGTGCTCCCCCGTCAGCGTCGATCGCTGCGCCACCAGTTCCGAGGGCGTCCCCTCGAACACGATCCGCCCGCCGTCGTGCCCGGCGCCGGGCCCCAGGTCGATGATCCAGTCCGCGTGCGCCATGACGGCCTGATGGTGCTCGATGACGATGACCGACTTGCCGCTGTCGACCAGCCGGTCGAGGAGCCCGAGCAGCTGCTCGACGTCCGCGAGGTGCAGACCGGTCGTCGGCTCGTCGAGCACGTAGACGCCGCCCTTCTCCCCCATGTGCGTCGCGAGCTTGAGCCGCTGCCGCTCCCCGCCGGACAGCGTCGTGAGCGGCTGCCCGATCGTCAGGTAGCCGAGCCCGACATCCGAGAGCCGCTCCAGGATCGCATGCGCCGCCGGCAGCTTCGCCTCCCCCTGGCCGAAGAAGTCTTCCGCCTCCGCGACCGGCATGGCCAGCACCTCGCTGATGTCGCGACCACCGAGCTTGTACTCCAGCACCGAGGCGTCGAACCGCCGGCCCTCGCACACCTCGCAGACCGTCGAGACGCCCGCCATCACGCCGAGGTCGGTGTAGATCACACCGGCGCCGTTGCAGTTCGGGCACGCGCCCTCGGAGTTGGCGCTGAACAGCGCCGGCTTGACCCCGTTCGCCTTCGCGAACGCCTTGCGGATCGGCTCGAGCATGCCGGTGTAGGTAGCCGGGTTGCTGCGCCGCGACCCGCGGATCGCTCCCTGGTCGACGGACACGACGCCCTCCCGCGGCGCGACCGAACCGTGGATGAGCGAGCTCTTGCCCGACCCGGCCACCCCGGTGACCACGACGAGCACGCCGAGGGGGATGTCCACATCCACGCCTTGCAGGTTGTGCTCCGACGCTCCCCGCACTTTGAGCGAACCCGACGCCGACCGCACCGTCTCTTTCAGCCGAGCGCGGTCGTCCAGGTGGCGTCCCGTGAGCGTGCCGCTCGCCCGCAGCGCCTCGACCGTGCCCTCGAACACCACCTCGCCGCCCCGCGACCCCGCACGCGGACCGAGGTCGACCACGTGGTCGGCGATCGCGATCGCCTCCGGCTTGTGCTCGACCACGAGCACGGTGTTGCCCTTGTCGCGCAACTGCAGCAGCAGCTCGTTCATTCGCTGGATGTCGTGAGGGTGCAGCCCGACCGTCGGCTCGTCGAACACGTACGTGACATCGGTCAGGGACGACCCGAGGTGCCGGATCATCTTGGTCCGCTGCGCCTCACCACCCGACAGGGTGCCCGAGGCGCGGTCGAGCGACAGGTAGCCGAGCCCGATGTCGACGAACGAGTCGAGCAGGTGCTGCAGGTTCTTCAACAGCGGGGCCACCGACGACTCGTCGAGCGATCGCACCCAGTCCGACAGATCGGTGATCTGCATCGCACAGGCGTCGGCGATGCTGATCCCGGCGATCTTCGACGAGCGCGCACCCTCGCTGAGTCGCGTGCCACCGCACTCCGGGCACGGCGCGAACGTGACCGCTCGTTCGACGAAGGCACGGATGTGCGGCTGCATGGCGTCGACGTCTTTCGACAGCATCGACTTCTGCACCTTCGGCACGAGCCCCTCGACGGTCAGGTTGATGCCGCTGATCTTGACCTTCGTCGGCTCCTTGTACAGGAAGTCCTGACGCTCCTGCTCCGTGTAGTCGCGGATCGGCTTGGCCGGGTCGAAGAACCCGGACTCGCTGTAGATGCGCACGCCCCAGCCGTCGGCCGTGTAGCCCGGGATGGTGATCGCGCCCTCGGCGAGCGACTTGCTGTCGTCGAACAGTTGCGTCAGATCGATGTCGCTGACCGTTCCCATGCCCTCGCAGCGCGGGCACATGCCGCCGAGCTGCGAGAACTCGCGCACCTCGGTCTTGTCGCCGACGGTGATCGCTCCCTTGCCCGCGACCGACGGGATGTTGAACGAGAATGCCTGGGGTGACCCGACATGCGGCTGCCCGAGCCGGCTGAACAGGATGCGGAGCATGGCATTCGCGTCGGTCACCGTGCCGACGGTCGACCGGGCGTTCGCGCCCATCCGCTCCTGATCGACGATGATCGCCGTGGTCAGACCCTCGAGCACGTCCACGTCGGGCCGAGCCAGGGACGGCATGAACCCCTGCACGAACGCGCTGTAGGTCTCGTTGATCATCCGCTGGGACTCGGCGGCGATGGTCCCGAAGACCAGCGAGCTCTTGCCCGAACCCGAGACCCCCGTGAAGACGGTCAGCCGCCGCTTGGGCAGCTCGACGCTGACGTCCTTCAGGTTGTTCTCGCGGGCGCCCTGGACGCGGATGGTGTCGTGGCTGTCGGCCGGTGCGGTCATGCTGATCCCCTCGCTTGGTACGTGACCCACCGTATATCAGTCCACCGACACGGGGCCAGAGACTCTGTACCTCAATCGCGCGAACTGCCCGATCGCCTCGGCCGACTCCAGGTGCAGCCGGTCCGACTCCACCCGTCGGGGAAGGAGCGGCGCACCCCCGGCCAACGCCACCGGCGCGATGGATATCGCGATCTCGTCCAGTGCGCCCGCGTCGAGGAACTGCCCGGCCAGGTCCCCGCCGCCGACCACCCAGATGTCGCCTTCCCCGGCCGCCGCGCGGATCGCCGGCAGCGCCTCCGCCACCGAACCGGACACGAACCGGATGTCCGCCCCCTCCGGCACCGGGAGCTCTCGATGCGTGAACACGAAGCACGGCCGCTCGCCGTGGAACTCCCGCCATCTCTCGGGATGCGCCAGGATGTCGGTCTCGGCCAGCACCCACTCATACGTGGTGCGCCCCTCCACCATCACCGTGGCATCCGTCGGCAGCAGCCCCTCCGCCGGCTCCTCGCCGCCCGGCACGGCGAAGAGCCACGCCAGCGAGTTCTGCTCATCGGCGATGAAGCCGTTGATGGTGGTCGCGGTGTCGAAGACGATCCTCCCCATGGCCGCGACGGTACCGGATGCCACCGACGCGGTGGGAGCATGGGCGCATGGATGCCGTCGACGCCCTGAACGAGATCGCCTTCTGGCTGGAGCGCGAGCTCGCCCCGAGCTTCAAGGTCCAGGCGTTCCGCCGCGCGGCGGCCACCATCGAGGGCCTCGGGGACGAGGAGCTGGCGGCACGCGTCGCCGACGGGCGGCTCAAGCGGACGAAGGGCATCGGCGACCGCACGTTCCAGGTCATCGCGCAGGCGGTGGAGGGAGAGGTCCCCACCTATTTGGCCGACCTCCGCGAGCGCAACGCCGCTCCCCTCGACACCGGCGGCGCTGAGCTGCTGTCCCAGCTGCGCGGCGACCTGCACAGCCACACCGAGTGGTCGGACGGCACCGTTCCGATCGAAGTCATGGCCGCCGCCGCGGCGACACTCGGCCGCGAGTACCAGGCGATCACCGACCACTCGCCGACGCTGACCGTGGCGAGCGGACTCTCCGCCGAGCGCCTGGAGGAGCAGCTCGATGTCATCGCCGATCTGGACACGGGGGTGCTGACGCTGCTCACGGGCATCGAGGTCGACATCCTCGAGGACGGCACGCTCGACCAGACGCCCGGGCTGCTGACGCGTCTGGATGTGGTGGTCGGCAGCGTCCACTCCAAGCTCCGCTCCGACCGGCGGACGATGACGAAGCGGATGCTCGGCGGCATCCGCGACCCGCACACCAACGTGCTCGGCCACTGCACCGGCCGCCTCGTGCAGGGCTCGCGCGGGACGCGTCCGCCCAGCGAGTTCGACGCGGACGCGGTCTTCGCCGCGTGCGTCGAGAACCAGGTCGCGGTCGAGATCAACTCGCGGCCCGAGCGCCAGGACCCGCCGGACGACCTCATCCAGCGGGCCCTCGACGCCGGATGCTTCTTCTCGATCGACACGGATGCGCACGCGCCGGGCCAACTCGACTTCCTCGCCTACGGAGCGGCGCGGGCGACGGCGAACGGTGTCCCCGCCGACCGCATCATCACGACGTGGCCCCTCGACCGCCTCCGCACCTGGCTGGCGAAGGAGTAGCGACTACAGCCCCCAGGCGGAGGCCGGCGCCTGCACGATCTCGACCGGGCGCGTGCTCCAGTGCGTGCCGTTGCCGTAGTGGCTGGTCGCCCACGGACTCGCCCAGATCGCGGCCGCGGTCGTGTCGGCCGAGACGCCCGACTGCAGGCCGGCGACGATGTCCGGGTAGCCGCGCTGCAGGTTCTTGGCGCAGTACTCCGCGGCCGTGATGAGGTCGGGGTAGCTCCCGAGACCGGCTCCGCCGCCCGAGCCGTAGCCGTTGTTGAGCGGGTTGTTGCGGTTCCACCAGTCCGGCGGCCCGTTCTCCTGCCGCATCCAGCGCAGCATCACCGTGACGTTCGCATCGGTCTGCGGCCAGCCGCCGAACATCAGCACCAGCTTCGCCCATGCCTCGTTCGTTCCGACACGTGCCAGTGTCTGCAGCCCGTCGGTCGCGCTCAGATTCTCGCGGTTGACCACCGGAGCCGCGATCGTCGCATCCACCAGCAGTTCCTGCGGCGGAGCGGACGCGCGTTCGGTGCCCGCGGGCTCTCCGGGCGCGACCGTGGTCGACGGCGCCACCCGCAACGAGGAGGCGAGCGCCGCGTCGGTCGGAACGATCGAGAACCCGCACACCAGCCCGATGACCGCCAGCGTCACTCCGACGCGGTGCCCCAGCGAGAGCGCGGGCCGGCGATGCGACCGCGGCAGGCGGATCCGCACCCGCTGCGACGGCACGGCGGCGCGACGGCCTGCCGAACGACGGCCGCGGGGGCGGAGAGGGGTGGATGCGGGGGGCATACCCGTCGAAGGGTACCAGCGTCCCGCTGAGCCGTCACCCGGAGGCCCGTCGCCGGATGCGCCTAGCGCGTGACCTCGTTCAGCCGCTCCAGGAGCTCGGCCAGACGCCGGACGTCCTCTTCGCCCCAGCGCCGCAGCCCGCGGTACAGGGTGGCCTGGTCGGCCGCCCGCACCTCGTTGACCTTCTCGATCGCCACCGGCGTCGCCGCGATGAAGCTGGCGCGCCGGTCGGTCGGATCGGGCTGCCGTTCGACGAAGCCGATGTCTTCGAGGAATCTCAGCTGCCGGCTGATCACGCTCTTGTCCGTGAACAGCATCGAGGCCAGTGCCCCGGCGTGGATGGGGCCGTTGCGCACGATGGTGGTCAGCAGCTTGTACCCGCCGGGCTGCAGGTCCGGGTGGATGTGCACGGCGCGATCCCGCATCGCCGTGCTCACCTGGTTGAACAGTCGCGTGAACTGCTCCTCGACCTCCGCGATCGCGCGGTCGGTCGACCCGGTCGCCTCACCGGCGGCCGGGAGGGTGGCGGCGTCGCCCGCCGCCACCCGTCCCGTGTTGTCCATGGCCGCGATCATAACGCGCCCGTCTAGCGGCCGTTCTCAGCGGCGGAGGAACGCTCGCCCTCGCGCCGGACGGCGGTGATCGAACCGGTGCCGGGTGCGCCGATCAGCGCCTCGGCGACCTCGATCGCGTTCTCCTCGGCGGACTCCAGCGGGGTCTCACCGGCCTCCTTCTCCTTCATCCGCTCGATGGCCGTCTTGCTCCCCAGCGTGATGTTCGGCAGGAAGAGGATGGCGATGATCGTGACGATGGCGAGCGGGACGGCGATGAGGAAGATCCCCGCCACGGCCTGGCCGTAGACCGACTCGACGATGGTGCGGATGCCGGTCGGCAGGGTGCCCACCTCGGGGAGCTGGCCGCTCGAGAGCGACTTCAGCGCTGCGATGCCCTTCGCACCCGACGTCGCGGCGGCCGCGAGCAGATCGTCCTTGCGGTCGCTCATCAGGTTGACGACCGTCGTGCCGAGCACGCTGCCCATCACCGAGACGCCGATCGTTCCGCCCAGCGAGCGGAAGAAGGCGACGTTGGAGCTGGCCGCGCCGAGCTGCTCCGGCTGGACCGTGTTCTGGACGATCAGCACGAGGTTCTGCATGACCATGCCGACGCCGGCGCCGAGGATGAACATGTAGACCGAGACGACGACGTAGTTCGTGTCGAACGCGATCGTGCTCATCAGGTACAGGCCGACGGTCAGCAGGATCGACCCGACGATCATGTAGCCCTTCCACTTGCCGAACCGGCTGATCAGGTTGCCCACGATCATGGAGGACAGCAGCAGGCCGGCGATCATCGGCAGCGTCAAAAGACCCGACTCGGTCGGCGTCGCGCCGCGGGCGAGCTGCATGTACTGGCCGAGGTAGACCGAGGTGCCGAACATCGCCACGCCGACCGAGATCGACGCGATCACCGCGAGGGTGAAGGTGCGGTTCTTGAACATGGCGAGCGGGATGATCGGCTCCTTCACCAGGAGCTCGGTGACGAGGAAGGCGATCAGCAGGGCGACGGCGCCGCCGACCATCCAGTAGGTCTGGGCGCTGTTCCAGTCGAAGTCCTTGCCCGCGAGCGACACCCAGATGAGTAGCAGCGAGACGCCGGCAGCCAGGAACACGGCGCCGAGGTAGTCGATGCGGACCTTGCGGGCCGGACGCTTCGGCAGCTTCAGGGTGATCTGCAGCAGGATGATGGCGACGACCGCGACCGGGACGCCGACGAAGAAGTTCCAGCGCCAGCCGACGGAGTCGGTGAGCAGGCCGCCGATCAGCGGGCCGCCGACCGTGCCGACGGCCATGATGCCGCCGAAGAGGCCCATGTAGCGGCCGCGCTCACGCGGGCTGATGATGTCGGCCATGATGATCTGGCTCAACGCGGTCAGACCGCCGGCGCCGAGGCCCTGGACCACCCGGAAGCCGATGAGCATGTCGGTGTTCTGCGAGAACCCGGCGAGCGCCGAGCCGACGACGAACAGTCCGAGCGCGAGCTGGATGAGCAGCTTGCGGTTGAGCAGGTCGGCGAGCTTGCCCCAGATCGGGGTGGACACGGTGGTGGCGAGCAGCGTGCTGGTCACGACCCAGGTGTAGGCCGTCTGGTCGCCGTGGAGCTCGGAGATGATCCGCGGCATCGAGGTCGAGACGACCGTGCCCGCGAGGATCGAGACGAACATTCCGAGCAGCAGCCCGGAGAGGGACTCCAGCACCTGGCGATGCGACATCGCCGCGGGTGAGGCATCCCGGGAGAGAGTGGTGGACATGCGGATCCTTCGACACAAATTGGTTGACTGCGATCAACCATATAGAAATAGGTGACCGAAGTCAACTAACGTCTTGCCGGGCTGCATTATTTCCGAGTGTGCAAAGTTCCGCGCCCCGACGCCTGAGCGTCCTCGAAGCCGCGACGGGCGCTCGCCCAGTTTGGGAGCCGGACGCGCCCCTACCCTCGGAGGATGCCCTCCCGCCGCGCCCGTGCCTGGTCTCTGCTCACGCCCGCCCACTGGATCGTGTGGACCGTCGTGCTGTTCGTGCTCACCATCGGGCTCGGGCTGGCCGCAAAGGCGGTCATCGGCCTGCGGTTCGTGGGGCTTGACGCGGCCGTGAACCGCGTCAACTCGCCCCTCCTCGACAGCGCGGCGCTGGTGCTGGACCGGCTCGACCATCCGGTGGTCGTGGCCATCGTCCTCGTCGTGGTCTTCGTCGTGCTGCTCTTCGCGGTGGGATGGCGGCGCGCGCTCGGCGTGTGCGTCGCGACCGGCGCGGGGTGGCTGACCACCCTCGTCGTGAAGACCGTCGTCGCGCAGCCGCGGCCGACCACGGACGGCCTCACGCACCTGCTCCACATCTCGCCCGCCACCCTCAGCTACCCGAGCGGGCACGTGGTGTTCGCCGCCGCGTTGGTGACCGGTCTGGCGATGGCCTTCCGCGGAGTGCCCCGCGCCATCGTGATCGTGGTCGGCGCCCTGTTCGTGCTCGCCGTGGGATGGTCCCGGCTGTACGTGGGCGTCCACTACGGCACGGATGTGATCGGCGGCATCCTGAACGGCGTCGCAGGCGCGCTGCTCATCGCCGGCCTGTGGAACCTCGTCACCCGCCGTCTGGACCGCCGGCCTGTTCAGGCGTCGCAGCCCGAATACGCAGTTCCTCGGTAGTCCGACGGAGCCGCGGGGCTCACCAGGACAGGGATCGTGAAGTCACCGATCCTCTCCTGAAAGGTGCCCCATGCTCCGCCGCCTCTCCACCACCGCACTCGCGACCGTCCTCCTCGCCACCCTGGGCGGGGTCGGCTCCGCCGAGGCCGCGACCGCGTCGGCGCCCGCCCCCGCACTGAGGGTGGTGCCGGACACGCGCGCCGAGCTGCGCGAGCTCCGGCCGGCACTGCCGCCGGCCGACGCAGTCGATGCGGCAGCAGAAGAGGCGCCGGCCCCCGCTCCCGTCGAGCCCGAGCCCGCTCCGGCACCCGCCCCCGCGCCCTTGGCCGTGTGGCCGGTCGCCGGCGGGGCGGACATCTCCGACTACTACGGGCCGCGGGAGGCTCCTACTGCCGGCGCGTCCACGTTCCACCAGGGCCTGGACTTCGCCGCCCCCGCCGGGGCGCCGGTCGTCGCGGCGGCCGCCGGGACCGTGACCCACGTCGTTCCCGTCGACGCCGGCGGCTGCGGCGTCGAGGTCATCGTGCAGCACGACGTGGAGGTCGGCTCGGTGAGCACCCGGTACTGCCACCTGCTCGAAGGGTCCGCCGCCGTGGGCGTCGGACAGCCGGTCGCCGCGGGACAGCTGATCGGCGCGGTCGGCAGCACCGGCGTCTCCACCGGCCCGCACCTCCACTTCGAGGTGATCTCCCCGGACGGCAGCAAGCAGGACCCGCTGGGGTGGCTGCACGAGCACGCTCACTGAAATTTCACCCAACTCGCGTCATGAACTGCATCCGACGCACGTCTCAGTGAGTAAGACCCCCTTTCTGCCCGTAAGGAACCCGGCCTCATGACCCGTGAACTCGACGACCTCTCCGACGCGGAGCTGATCGAACGCGCCCGCGAGGGCGACTCCCCCGCCTACGGCGTCCTCTGGAAGCGCCATTGGAACGCGGGACGCGCCATGGCCGCCTCCGTCACCGGCCGCTTCGAGCCGGACGACCTGGCCTCGGAGGCGTTCGCGCGCATCCTGAAGTCGATCGAGAGGGGCAGCGGACCGCGATCCGGGTTCCGGTCGTACCTCGCGACCACCGTCCGCAACGTGGCCATCGACTGGTCGAGGCGCAAGCCGACCCCGAACATCGAAGACCCGGATGTGGTCGAGGACTGGACCTACAGCGAGCTCACCGCCCTCGACCGCATCGAGCGCGAGACCATGGCCAAGGCCTTCTACGCGCTGCCGGAGAGCTGGCAGGAAGTGCTCTGGTACACCGTGGTGGAAGACATGCAGCCCCGCGAAGTCGCCCCGCTTCTCGGCCTCACGCCCAATGCCGTCTCCGCTCTCTCCGCGCGCGCCCGCGAAGGGCTCCGGCAGGCCTGGATCACGGCGCACCTCGCCGAGTGCGACGAGACCGATCCGATGCACAAGTGGACCATCGGCAAGCTCGGCTCGTACACGCGGGGACGACTCTCCCGGGCAGATCACCGCCGTGTCGTCGCCCACCTGGAGAGATGCGAGCCGTGCACCCAAGCCGCAGCAGAGGCGGACCACGTCGGTTCGCGCCTGGCGCTCGGTCTGCTGCCCCTGTTTCTGGGCGTCTCAGGAGCCGCGGCTTACAGCGCCTGGTCGTCTGGACAGTCCAGCGGCGCCGTGGCCGCGACTCTTCCCGCGCATGCGCTGGCGGGTCGAAGCGGCTGGCTGGGGCAGGTCTTCTCCGGTTCATCCCTGGGCGTGACGACACTCGCCGCAAGTGTCATCACCGCGGTGGCGCTCACCGCGGCAGTCACCGGTTCATCGAGTCCCGATGTCTCGGGCGCCGCAGCCGAGAGCCGAAAGGAGTCGCCCAGCCCGCGTGACGGATGGCCACTCGGCGATGGCGCCCAAAATGGCATCGCAGACCCGCCGATGACTCCCGGCGCCCCGGATGAGGCGCCTCCGAACGAGTCGCGCCAGCCCGATGAGAGCGGCCCAGCCTCGGTTACCACGGACGTTGAGGCGGGGGGCGACACCGCGGAATCCCACTCACCGACGCCACCGGCCACCTCAGTGGATCCCGGGGCACCCGTACCCCCCGAGGTCTTCCCGCCTTCCTCTCCATCGGGCTGCGAGGCAGCAGTACGGTCCGTGCCCAGCGACAACACGGTGTATGCGTACCGCCTCGACGACGCGGCAGACGCAACGGACGCCGTCGACTTCATCCACGGCACCACCGCGCGCTACGATCAGCCCCCCTCGGCCCCGGGATGGTCGCTGAGCGACGACGTGCTGCGCTCGCCCAGCGACGTGTTCACCGTGCAGGTGTGGTTCCGGTCCGACGCGGGAGGCGGGCGGCTCATCGGCTTCAGCTCTGACGCCACCGGGACCTCATGGGCGTACGATCGCCACCTGTTCCTCACAGACGACGGTCACGTCGTCTTCGGCGTGTTCCCCGGTATCGTCCGCACCATCAGTTCGCCCTCGTCCTACACCGATGGGGCCTGGCATCAGGCGACTGCCAGCCTCTCGGCTGAAGGGATGGCCCTCTACGTGGACGGGCAGCTCGTCGCGACCGACCCCGCGGTCACCAGCGGTCACGCTTTCACCGGATACTGGCGCATCGGCCGTGACAACCTCGACAACTGGGGCACCGAAACCCCGACCACTCGGGCGTTCCCCGGAACCCTGGCGTTCGCCGCCGTCTATCGAACCGCGCTGACGGCCGAGCAGATCCACACGCAATGGGAGCTGTGCCATTGAACCGATCGCGTCATGTTCGCAGGCAACCCACGTCTTAGGTAGTGGAGGGTGCGGATCCAGGGGGATCGCGCTCTCAGGGGCGGCGCATCAGGGCACCCTCCAACGGGAGCGGCTCGACGCGTCGGGTACCGCGCCGGGCCGCTCCTACCGACCGAAAGCGACACGGAGAATACGTGGGCCCTTCTTACTGGACTTCGCGCGAACGCGCGGCCGAACTTGTCAGCGTCAGCACCGACGGATGGCGTGGTGAAGTCGTCACGCCATTGATCCCCCGCGACCCCTCGTCGCCGCTTCGGTCAGCCCTCCTCAACGAGCGGGCCGACCGACTGACCGAGCTTCGGCACTTCGATTTCCGCGTCTACGACACCGTCCGCGTCGAAGAGTCCGGAGCGGGCGACAGCTACCGCATCATCGACCGCTTCAAGACGGTCCTCGAACTCGAGCGTCCCGCCTGATCGCTGCCCGCTGTTCACCCTTCCCCCAGGGTCACGGTCGTCGTCTTTTCATCTCCGTCCCGCAGATAGGTGACCTTCACCTGATCGCCGGGCTTGCTCGTCAGCTGGATCGCCGTGAGATCGTCGATGCTGCCGACGGGTTTACCGTCCACCTCGGTGATGATGTCACCCGGCTGGATCCCCGCCTGCGCCGCCGGGCCGCCCGGGGTGACGGACTGCACATAGAGGCCGCTCTGCTCGGAGCCGCTCGTTCCCGGCTGAATCGGCGTGACCCCGATCCCGAAGGTCGGGTAGGTGACCTTGCCGGTCTTGATGATCTGCTCGGCGATCGGCATGGCGACGGCCTCCGGGACCGCGAACCCGATCCCGACGCTGCCGCCGCCCGCGACACCCGTCGCGCCCGGCACGGTCGCGATGGCCGAGTTCACGCCGACCAGCCGGCCGTCGCAGTCGACGAGCGCGCC
>Ga0209455_1000947_pt1 | contig 14823 bp, 13 predicted proteins | sample AraplaCol_mCL_r2_FD_184275 | JGI IMG/M metagenome (GOLD analysis project Ga0209455, IMG submission 184275) | Arabidopsis root microbial communities from North Carolina, USA - plate scrape CL_Col_mCL_r2 (SPAdes) (version 2) | ecosystem: Host-associated > Plants > Roots > Endosphere | place: USA...
CGCACCACCGAGCCGGCAAAGGTATTGGCATGCCAATCGCTGGCAAAGCGCTGCACGCGCGCAAAGGCATCGCCGCCGACATCGCACATGACGCGCAGGGTCAGGCGAATGATGGCCATGAAACCGAGATGGCGCAGAACCAGCATGATGGCGGCCAGCAGCACCATCATGCCAAGCGCCATCAAGGCAGTATGAAGGGCAGCCTGCCGGTCGCCTGTGGTCGCGACCGCGTCGATCAGCTTGCCGGCATAGACCGGCACCAGCAGCTCGATGATGGTCGAGAGCATCATGGCAAGGCCACTCGCCCAGGCCCACCGGGCATGGCGCTGCCAGCTGCGGAAGGTGAAGCCTAGAACCGAACGGAACGGGCCAGCCCGACGTCGCAGTTCGGCGAATGCATTGATCATTTGAACCCCCGACACCGGCGCCCGTTTGGGGCAGCTCTTGCGTCACTTATCTGTGGAAACGGCCAAAAGGAGATCGAGCCGGTCATACCGCGCTGACGGTGCCGGTCTCTCCTGCGTGCTGCGATCTGGTTGGCTAGAAGGCGGGGCGGATCATGCCCCGCACAAGACCCGACCTAGTGTCGAAGTCGCGGGAGAGCGAAGCGAAACATTCGAATTTTCATTCAGCCCTCCCTGGATAAGTTTGAATGCCTAAAGTAGCTATAAGGATAGTTTCACACAAAGGCAAGCGAGAACTGACAGCTCGCGGATCGTTGTGGGCGGCCCGTAGAAATGCTGCACGTCGCTGCCGCAAGTTTAACCATATTAGCCAAGGCGCCAGAGGCAGGAATCACCTGCCCTATTCCCGGTTTACTCGGAACCGCCTTCCTGCTAGGTTCCGCGCCACTTTTCCGACACTTATCTGACACTTAACGAGTTGATCCCATGAAAATCAACGGCAATTCCATTCGCCCGGGCAACATCATCGAACACCAGGGCCGGCTGTGGCGCGCGGTCAAGACGCAGCACACGCAGCCTGGCAAGGGCGGCGCCTATCTCCAGGTCGAACTGAAGGACATCCGCGACGGCACCAAGATGAACGAGCGTTTCCGCTCGTCCGAAACCGTCGAACGCGTCCGTCTCGACGAGCACGAATATCAATTCCTGTTCTCCTCCGGCGACGAATACACCTTCATGGATGTTGCCAGCTATGAACAGCTGACCCTGAATGCCGATCTGATCGGCGAGCCGGCCGTCTTCCTGCAGGAAGGCATGATGGTCTCGGTGGAAAGCTATGAAGGCAGCCCGATCTCGGTGTCGCTGCCGGAAACCGTCACCATGACCCTGATTGAAGCCGATCCGGTGGTGAAGGGCCAGACCGCCGCCTCGTCCTACAAGCCGGCCAAGCTGGAAAATGGCGTGCGCGTCCTGGTGCCGCCGCATGTGGAAAACGGCGTGCGCATCGTCGTCAACACCGCCGACGGCACCTATGTCGAACGCGCCAAGGACTAAGGTCTGACCCAGCATGATCACGCGCTCCCCCATTCTCAACGTCATGACCCGTGCCGCCGATAAGGCGGCGCGTGGCCTGAAGCGCGATTTCGGCGAGGTCGAGCAGCTGCAGGTCTCGCAGAAGGGACCGGCGGATTTCGTCTCTAATGCCGATCTCAAGGCCGAGAAGGTCCTGCGTGAGGAATTGAGCAAGGCGCGTCCAGCCTTCGGCTTCCTGCTCGAGGAAGGCGGCACCGTCAAGGGCACCGATCCCGAGCATCGCTGGATCATCGATCCGCTCGACGGCACCACGAACTTCCTGCATGGCCTGCCGCATTTCGCCATCTCGATCGGTCTCGAAAAAGCCGGCGAGATCATCGCCGGCGTCGTCTATGACCCGATCAAGGACGAGATGTTCTGTGCCGAAAAAGGCGGCGGGGCGTTCCTCAACGATCGCCGCATCCGCGTCTCGGCCCGCAAGAACCTGCACGAGTCGCTGATCGGCACCGGCATTCCGTTCCGTGGCCGCGGCGACGGCGACCGCTTCAACCGCCAGCTCAGCGCCATGATGGCCGAGACGGCGGGGGTGCGTCGCTGGGGTGCGGCGGCGCTCGACCTGGCCTATGTCGCTGCGGGCCGCTTTGACGGGTTCTGGGAGGAAGGCCTTTCCCCCTGGGATATCGCGGCCGGCCTGCTGCTGGTCAAGGAAGCCGGTGGTTATGTCTCCGACCTCAGGGGCGGCCAGGGCATGCTGGACAGCGGTACCATTCTTGCCAGCAATAATCTGTTGCATGCACCTCTTCAGGCTTTGTTAACGAACGCCGCCTAGGAACTCACAGAACGAGCCGGCTGGCGCGCTCCGTCAAACACCCGATCGGCCCGCCGGTCGGGTGTTTTATTTTGAACAGACCGAGGCTGCATGACAGCCCATCCGAGTCGGCGACCAGGATCGGAACAACCGCGGCAAGTGCCGATTGTTAAGGCGGAATCTGTTGCGGTATAGTCTCCTGATGGTCGCCGGTTTGTCGGGGGACAGTGTCGGTGACAGCATTCGGGGAATGGTACAGGAAATAACATGATGACGAGTTCTGGCCGCCGCTTCTGGTTGCAGGCAGCGATATTGACCGGCGCTGTTGGCGCCCTGCTCGGGTCACAGACCCGAGGCAGCGAAGCCCAGGCCTACACCGCCGGCTCGAACCAGGTGGTGGTCAATTACGACGTGCTGAACGCTCTGCCCGCCGATAACGGGGCAGCGAGCAGTGCGCCGGCCTATGCGACGGCGCCAGCAGCCGCGACGGCATCGGGCTATAACGGCGCCTATCCGACCAGCAACCCGAAAGCCAGTTTCACGCCAGGCAGTTTTCCGGCCGCGACGCAACAGGCGCCGTCCGTGGCGCCGGGCTTCACACCCTTTTCCGACGTTGTCGGCAACGGCAATGCCGCGGCACCGCATCTGAAGCAGCCGAGCGGAACGAAGCAGAAGCCGATCTCCAGCAACAAGAAGGCGAACAAATCGACGCTGGAACTGCCGGCGACCAAGAGCAGCAGCGCGGCCACGGTGAAGCCGATCACGGTTGCCGCCGCGACGACTGAAATCAAGTCGAGCGAGAAGCAGGCTGCCGCCGACGCCAAACCGGCCGGCAAGACCGATAACACGGCCAGCAGCAGCACCGACGCCACCAGCGCATCGGCGTCGTCCGCCGTATCGGCCGATACTGGATCCCTCATCACGCCCGCCGCGGCGACCGATGCAGCAAGCGCCAGCTCTGCGACGACCACCGGCACGACGACCGCCCCCGCCGCCGATGTGACTGCCGCGACGAAGGCCAGCGACACGGCGACGACGGCTGCCGCTCCCGCATCAAACGATGCAACCGCGACAGCAGCGCCAACCGATCTGACGGCGAGCCAGACCGCTAGCAGCACATCGACGACCACCGCCGAGCCGGCGAAATCCGCTAGCGAGGCGCCGCAGCCGGCGGCGCCGAATGCGGAGACGACAACGGCATCTGCGGCTACGCCAGCCGCTGCTAGCACTGCAGCGCCTGCGGATACGGCTACCTCCCAGGGCAGCACTGCCCCGACGGGCTCCGAACAGACGAGTTCAGCACCAAGCAATTCGGCCCAGAGTAGTTCTACGGCGGGTAGTTCTACAGCGGGCACTTCTACAGAGGCGAGTGCGACCCAGGCTGCGTCGACGCAAGCCAGTGCGGATGCGGTTGTCCCCACGCAGATCGCCTCGGCGGCTGCACCTGTGACCGCCCAGGCTGACCAGACCACGACCAGCCCGACGACGAGCGATCAGTCTACCACGAGTCAGTCAACCACGGGCGGCACGACGCCAACGGCCCCAGTCGAGCCGGCGCAGACGACTACCACCGGTACCGGCGGCGCGTCCGCCAGCACCGCAACGCCGCCCGCCGCACCGACAGCGATCCCCTCTGCCGTTCCGGGCGTCGATCAGATGCTGCAGGGTTCGGGCATCACCATGCCGGCGGTGACCGGCCAACCGGCACCTGCCGGCAGCACACAGACGGCGACCCAGCAGCCGGCAACGACGGCGCCGGCAGCAGCAGCTCCGGCGACAACGCCGACGGCCCCCGCTGCAACCGGTACCGCCGGCAACTACGTCGTGCCCGCGGCACCGCGTCCGGCCCCTGCCCCGGCGCAATCCACCACGGCCAGTCAGGAACAGCCGGCGGCGGCGAGCCAGCCGAGCGCGGCGACGACTGAAGCCACGCCGGCACCGGCAGCTCCCGCCGCGCAAGCGACTCCGGCGGCTCCTGCCGCTGCACCCGCCGCGCCCGCGCCAACACCGGAACTCAGTATCGCCTTCGATCCGGCCAGCCCGGAGCTGCCCGACAGTGCCAAGGCAGCCCTCGATCAGCTGGCCCAGAAGCTGTCGACCGACGAGACCTTGCGTGTGGTCGTCAACAGCTATGCCACCGCCTCGACCGAGCCCAATGACGACGAGCGCGAAAGCAAAGCGCGCCGCATGTCGCTGATTCGGGCCATCAATTTGCGGCAGTATCTGTTCAGCAAGGGGGTCAAGGCGACACGCCTCGATATCCGGGCGCTGGGCTCGAAGACGGCCAATGTCGACCGCATCGATATTGTCCAGGCGGCACCGATCCAGTGATAGGCTGCCCCGAACATGCCGATCACGTTCATCAAACCCGGCCCCCAAAGGGCCGGGTTTTTTTGTAACTCAGGGTTATGTGAACAGGCGACGGGCCATCAAATTGCCGTCTTTCCTTGCCAAGCAGCAAGGCATCGGCATGATGGCGCCAGCAGAAGCTGGTGCGGCCGTATTGAGCGCGGATGGAAGGCAATTTATGACTAGAGGCAGTTTCGCGTTCTAGATCGAAACGCTGTGCGATTCGCTCTAAAACCATCCGGCTGCATCGCGCCGGTACAGAAGGGTCCAGGTAGTCGTCATGAGTCGTCCGACACAACAACTGATTTGGATGCTGGTGGGGCTGGTCGCCGCCGGCTTCCTGGTCTTCCTCCTCTGGGACCGCATCACCGATGCCTTCTGGCACAACCCGGCTCTCAATAGCGGCATTCTGGCCGTCCTGCTGATCGGCATCGTCTTCGTCTTCTGGCAGGTCATTCGCCTCAACACAGACATCTCCTGGCTGGAGAGCTTCGTCCGGGGCGGCCATACCACCAGCGCCGAACAGCCGCGCCTGCTCGCCCCCTTCGCGGCGATGATGCGCGAGCGCACCGGCCGGGTGAACATGTCGGCCACCGCCTTGCGCTCGGTGCTGGATGGCATCCAGGCCCGGCTCGAGGAGAGCCATGAAATCTCCCGCTATTTCATCTCGCTGCTGATCCTGCTCGGCCTCCTTGGCACCTTCTGGGGGCTGCTGGGAACGATCAGTGCCGTCGCCGCGGCGATCCGCGATCTGAATATCTCCGGGACCGATCCCAGCAGCATGTTCACCGACCTGAAGACCGCGCTGGAAGGTCCGCTGGCCGGCATGGGCACCGCCTTCTCGGCCTCGCTGTTCGGCCTCTCCGGCTCGCTGGTTCTGGGCTATCTCGACCTGCAGGCCGGCCAGGCCCAGACCCGCTTCTATGTCGATGTCGAGGACTGGCTCTCCGGCATGGCGCGGATCGGCGGCGGTGGGCCTCTCGCTGACGGCGATCAATCGGTGCCGGCCTATATCCAGGCCTTGCTGGAGCAGACGGCGGAAAGCCTCGAGAACCTGCAGCGCACCATGGCGCGGGCGGAAGAAAACCGGGTGCAGGCCAATGCCGGCTTCAATGCCCTGGCCGAGCATCTGGTCGTCATCAACGACCAGCTCCGCGCCCAGCAGCATATGAGCCAGCATCTGGCGGATTCCCAGGGCGACATCCGCACCGTGCTCACTAAGCTGATCGATGTCGCGCAAAGCGGCGGGCTTGGCATCGACACCCAGAGCCGGGCGCATCTCCGCAATATCGACACCCAGCTCCAGCATATGGTGCAGGAAGTCAGCCATGGCCGTAACCAGTCGGTGCAGGAGCTGCGCAGCGAGATCAAGCTACTGGCCCGCACTATCGCCGCCGTCGCCAGTGGCGGCGGGGATCACCGGCCATGAGGAACTAGGTCATGGCCATACGCAGCAGACGCGGGGGCCGCCACGTCGAAGTCTGGCCCGGCTATGTGGACGTGCTGTCCAACCTGCTGATGGTCATCGTCTTCGTGCTGATGATCTTCGTCATCGGCCAGTTGTTCCTCAGCCAGATCCTGACCGGCAAGGACGAGGCCCTCGCCAAGCTCAACAAGCAATTGTCGGAGATTGCCGACATGCTGTCGCTGGAACAGGCCAACAACACCCAGCTGAAATCGCAGATCCAGTCGCTCTCGAGCGAACTCACCAAATCGACCGCTGAGCGCGACGATCTTCATAACCAGGTGCTGGCCCTGACCGCTGAGCGCAACAAGTTGCAGCAACAGCTGGCCGTCAGCCAGGATCAGGCGAAGCAGCTGGAAGACGCCTATAAGACGATCGATGCCGACAAGGACAAGATCCAGGCGCTGCTGACCGACATCGCCACGCTGCAGAGCCTGCGGGATGATCTGCAGAAGAAGCTCAATGACAGCAATGCCAATAACGACCAGATCACCAGCGAGGCACAGCGCCGCGTCGAGATGCTGAACCAGCAGATATTGGCCATGCGCCAGCAGCTGGCCGATATCGCCAAGGCGCTGGATATCTCCGAGCAGAAGAACAAGGACCAGAACGTCCAGATCACCGAGCTCGGCAAGCGTCTCAATGCCGCCCTCGCCACCAAGGTGCAGGAACTGGCCCGCTACCGCTCCGAATTCTTCGGCCGCCTGCGCGAGGTGCTCGGCAACCGGCAGGACATCCAGATCGTCGGCGACCGCTTCGTCTTCCAGTCGGAAGTGCTGTTCGACAGCGGCTCGGCCGATGTCTCGCAGGCAGGTAAGGACCAGCTCGACGTTCTGGCGACGACCCTGATCCTGATCGCCCATGACATTCCGCCGGAACTGAACTGGGTGCTGCGGGTCGACGGCTTCACCGACAAGCGGCCGATCTCCAATCCGCAATTCCCCTCCAACTGGGAATTGTCGACCGCACGCGCCGTCGCCGTGGTCAAATACCTGATCAGCCGCGGCATCCCGGCGGAGCATCTGGCGGCCGCTGGCTTCGCCGAATTCGCCCCGCTCGATCCCGCTGATACCGAGGATGCCTACAAGAAGAACCGCCGCATCGAGATGCGCTTCGACCAACGGTGAGAAGCTCATCCGATTGCTGCACAAAGAATAAGGCGCCGCGAGGCGCCTTATTCTCAGCTTGTTATTACGATGGTCTTTTCAGCGCTTGAGCGCCAAATGTGCCGCCGGATGCTTGGCCGAGAAACTGCGCTCGGTCAGATAACCGAACAGCAATCCCAGGCAGGCCCAGAGAACCACATGGATGCCGAGCGATCCGAGGCGGAACTGCCACAGGACCACGGCCGAGAAGTTCTCCGGCACTTCATTGATCGTCGGCAGGATCAGCTGCACGACACCGATGATCACCACATAAGCCAGCCCGGCAATGATCGCGCCGTTCCACAGGCCGAGGCGATGAGCGAGCTTGCGCGCCACCACCACCGAATTGAACATCGCCACGACGGAAATCGCCATCATGATGAAGTATAGCACGGTGCGTTTGCCGATCGTCTCCGGGTCACCCACCGAAGGCGGGTTGGCCGGATATTTAATGAACGGCACGAGGATGACGGCAATGAAGCCGGCCAGCGCAACCAGCGCCGCGGTTTCACGAGCCCCGAGCTTGCCAACCCGGCCATAGGCATAAGCGAAGACCAGGGCGAACAGCCCACCCATCGCGGCGCCGTAAATCACGGTGCCGGTCAGAAGGCCGATGGTGCTCTGTGTCTCACGGCTGACCAGCTCTTCTTCGGGCGCCTCGCCCTTGGCGGCTTCCATCTGCGCTTCAAAAGCAATCGCGCGATTGACGGAAGGCTCACCAAAGACCTTGGCAAAGCCGAAAGAAAGCAAGCCGGCAACGATGCCTACGAGCATGCCCCGCAGGAGGAGTTTGCCAACCATGATGTGAACCCCTGCTTAGTGGCAGGGGAAGCCGAGCAGATGGCGGGCATCGTGCACGAATTCATGCACATACATGCCCTTGACCAGCGCAGTCGCGCCTTCTTCCGCGCCAACGAAATAGATCAGCAGCATCATGAGCAAGCCGCCGAAGATCGCCCAGGGCAGCAGGTCACGTACCGGAATGGAAATGGGCTGGGCGGATTGACCGAAAGTCGTCGTCGTCATCTTGGTCTCCTCAGGGATCACGCGTCCCGGTAATGGATGATGTCGTTACGCTGAAGCTCTGACTCCGGATATCGACGATGATCGACAACCGTCACAGTGGCGGGACCGTGCCGGATTTGCACCAGCTTCCTCATGCCGTAACGATGCTATGATTACGCTGCGTCGGACCGAGCGACAAGCGCAATTCCGTTTCCAGTCAGCTTTTTATCAACCACTTGGCCTAGATGACCACACGCATCACTTTAATTAGCAGCGGCGCGACAACTGAAGCCCGAAACGCGACATTCGGCGATAATACGCCGCTTGCCCCCTCGGAACTTGTCCGGGTTGCTCCCCTGCTCTCGCGCCTTCCCGGCGACGACCTCTCCCTATGTGCGCCGGATTCGGCCAGCCGCGAAACTGCGGCGGCACTTTCTTTGGCCGCCCAGACAGAACCGTCCTGGCGAGAGATCGATTACGGCGCCTGGTCCGGCAAGAGCCTGCAAACCGTCCAGCAGGAAACACCGGAAGCCCTCGGCGCCTGGCTCAGCGATCCCGCCTGTCCACCACCCGGCGGCGAATCCATCGCTGCTTTCATCCGGCGGATCGGCGACTGGCTCGACCGGCACCGGGACACGCATCAAAGGCTGACCGTCATCGCCCCGGCGAATTGCTTGAGGGCTACAGTCCTACATTGTCTACGCGCACCGGCAGATGCCTTCCGCAGCGTCGACATGTTGCCATTAACCATGATCCAGCTTTCAGCCTATCGGGGCCTGTGGCGCCTGCGGATCGGCGAGCCGGCCGAGCGTGGCTGAAACGCACCATGTAGTGGCCATAACCAGCCCGATACCGGCTTTTCCCATAGGAATAGCCGGGACCAGAAATCTTTCCTTAATCCATCCTGCCTTAACTGACGTAGCAGAAGACGTGAACTATGCATTCCCGTGATGGCCTGCGCGCCGGCTTTGCCTGGACGTAAGGGTCGACGCTAAAACCAGTTGGGACCGCACGATCGACCCGATGGATCACCATTTCACCACCTTCCATGACCCACGCCTGGTGGTGCTGTCGCTTGTCGTCGCGCTTGTCACGTCTTTCACCTCATTGCAGTTGGCAGACCGCGTACTCGCCAATCGCGGCAGCGCCCGTCTGGTCTGGCTGTGGGGCGCGGCTTTGGCGCTCGGCGGCGGCATCTGGTCGATGCATTTTGTCGCCATGCTCGCCCTCCACACACCGTTCCAGGTCAGCTACGACGTAAATCTGACGATCGTCTCATTGCTGCTGGCCGTGGCCGCGGCGGCAGCCAGCTATCAGATCGTCGTCGAAGCACCGGCGATACGCTGGCGCCTCATCCTCGGCGGCGTGATTGCCGGTATCGGCGTCGCTGCCATGCACTATACCGGCATGGCGGCAATGACCATGCAGGCGAATGTCAGTTACGATACCCCGCTCCTTGCCCTCTCGGTCGTCATAGCCGTGGTCGCAGCGACCGCCGCTCTATGGCTCAGCTTCAATCTGCACAAGACCTGGCACCGGGCCATTGCCGCAGTGGTCATGGCGACAGCGATTGCCGGCATGCACTATACCGGCATGGCCGCGGCCCGGATGGAGATGGACGGCAATGCCTTCACCGTCTACGCCGGCATGGATCGCTCGCTACTCGCCTTGGCCATCACCGCCATCAGCCTGTTCATCCTCGGCCTTGGCCTGTGCGGCTCTGTGCTCGATCGCAATTCGGCCGATCATGCCGCGCGCGAAGATGTCATCCGCCAGAGCAGCGAACAGCGCTATCGCTCGCTGGTCCGCAACAGCGCCGACATCATCTTCGTGCTCGACCAGGAAAACCGCCTAACCTATGACACGCCGGCCGCGGAGCGCATTCTCGGCTATCCCTCGGACCGCCTGCTCGGCCGCAACATCCTGGAATTCTTCGACCCGCTTTATGCCGCCGAACTGGCCGAGCTCCTGATGGTCGTCCATGGTGGCGACAGGATCGAGTGCGAATTGCCGATGCGCACGCTCGACGGCTCGACGAAGTGGGTTGAATTGACCGGCATCGACCTCACCGCCGATCCCAGCGTCAATGGCATCGTGCTGACGCTGCGCGACGTCACGGAACGGCGCAGGATCGGCGCGGAATTGACCGCCGCCAAGGAGCGCGCCGAATCCGCCGACGCCGCCAAGTCAGCATTCCTGAAGAATATCAGCCATGAATTACGGACGCCGCTGAACTCGATCATCGGCTTTTCCGACCTGCTTATCCAGCAGCCCTATGGGCCGCTTGGCAATCACCAATATGCGGAATTCGCTCGCGACATCAATCGCGGCGGCAAGAACCTGCTCGCGGTCATCAACACCATCCTCGATTTCACCAAGGCGGAATCGGGGCAGCAGCGCTGCGACAACGTCGTCCTCGACCCGCTGGCCGAGATACGGCTCTGCGCCCGCTTCGAAGAGGAGACCATCGCCAGCAAGAACCTGCAGCTGATCATCGAACCGACGGAAGCACCGGTGACCTTGTTCGCCGATCGCGGCAAGCTGCGTCAGATCCTGCTGGCGATCCTGTCGAACGCCACGAAATTTACCGCCGATGGCGGCAAGATCGCCGTCACACTGGAAATCGAATCCAATGGCGATTTCAGCATCTGCATTCAGGATAACGGCATCGGCATGTCGGATGCGGATGTCGCCATCGCCCTGCAGCCGTTTTCCCAGATCGACAATGCCCTCGCCCGGCGCTTCGAGGGTACCGGTCTTGGCCTGCCCGTCAGCAAGGCGTTGATGGAACTGCATGGCGGGCGGCTGGATATCCAGAGCGGCCGCGGCGTCGGCACCCTCGTTACCCTCACCTTCCCGATGGAACGCGTCAGGCCGCCGGCTCGCTTTGCCGCCGCGCAGTGACAGCCCGGCAATAGTCGTCGGTTTACTCGGCAGCCTTCGGCTGCTGGAACTGCAACGCCGCCAGGCGGGCATAGAGACCGCCCTGCTGGATCAGCTCCTGATGGGTGCCGATCGCATCGATCTTGCCGCGATCCATGACGATGATACGGTCGGCTTTCAGGATGGTGGCCAGGCGGTGCGCGATGACGATGGTGCTGCGGTTCTCCATGATGCGATCGAGCGCCCGCTGCACCATCAATTCAGATTCCGCGTCGAGGGCACTGGTCGCCTCGTCGAGCAGCAGCAAAGCCGGATTACGCAGCAAGGCGCGGGCGATGGCGATGCGCTGGCGCTGGCCGCCTGACAGCCGCAGGCCGCGCTCGCCGAGATAGGTGTTGAAGCCGTCCGGCAGGCGGTCGAGGAATTCGGTGGCATGGGCGGCATCAGCCGCGGCGCGCACCTCGGCATCGCTCGCCTCCGGCCGGCCATAGCGGATATTCTCCCAGGCATTCATGCCGAAGATCACCGGATCCTGCGGCACCAGGCCGATCACGCCGCGCAGGGCTTTGGGATCGAGATCGCGCAGATCGACGCCGTCGAAGCGGATGACGCCTGATGCCGGGTCATAGAAGCGCAGCAGCAATTGCAGGACGGTGGATTTGCCCGCACCGGAGGGGCCGACCAAGGCGATGGTCTCGCCCGGTGCGACCTTCAGCGCAAGGCCGTCCAATGCGGCCACATCCGGCCGCGACGGATAACGGAACAGCACATTGTCGAATTCCACCGCGCCGCGCGACGGTTTCGGCAACGCCACCGGCTGGGCCGGCGCGGCGATATTGGACTCAGTCGCCAGCAATTCCAGGATCCGCTCCATGGCACCAGCGGCCCGTTGCAGGTCGCCGATCACTTCGCTGATGGCGCCGACCGAGCCAGCCACCACCACGGCATAGAAGATGAAGGCCGCCAGCGTGCCGCCCGACATGCGGCCGGCAGCGACATCGAGACCGCCGACCCCGAGAATGGCGCTGATGGCGCCGAAGACCAGCAGGATGACGATCGCGGTCAGCAGTGCCCGGACCTTGACCCGCAGCACCGAGGCATTGAAGGAGCCTTCGTTCTGGGTCGCGAAGCGCGCGCGCTCCAGATCCTCATGGGCGAAGGCCTGGACCGTGGCGATGGCATAGAGCGCCTCGCTCGCCTCGGCGCTGACCTCGGCCACCTTGTCCTGGGACAGGCGTGAGAGGCCGCGCACCTTGCGGCCGAAGAACAGGATCGGCACCAGCACGATCGGCACCACGAGCAGCACCAGGCCGGTGAGCTTCGGACTGGTGAGCAGCAGCAGGCCCATGCCGCCGACGAACATCAGCAGGTTGCGCAAGGCAACCGAGATCGAGGAACCAACCACGGCCTGCAGCAAGGTCGTGTCGGTGGTGATGCGCGACAGCACCTCGCCGGTGCGCGTGGCTTCAAAGAAACCGGGATCGAGCTTCAGCAGGTGGTCGAAGATCGCCCGGCGGATATCGGTGACCACCCGCTCGCCGACCCAGGTAACCAGGTAGTAGCGCGCATAGGTCCCCAGGGCCAGCAGCACCGAGACGCCGAACAGGACCAGGACCGAGGTTTCCAGCAGGCCTTTGTCGCCATTGGCAAAGCCGCGATCGATCAGATGCTTCAGCCCCTGCCCCAAGCCCATCATGGTGCCGGCGGTGACGATGAGCGCCAGGGTCGCGCCGGCCATCTGCCAGCGATAGGGCCTGAGGAACGAGCGCAGCTCCAGGAGCTGCCGCAGGTCACGTGACTTCGGCCGGTCGCTCTGTCGCGCGTCGCGGATATTGGCCATGCTTGTTCTGCCTCACTTACCCAGCTCGAGACCACCATCGGTCAGATTATTCAGCTCTGCTTCCAGCAGCGCCGTCAGATCGTCCGGGCCGCTGCTGACCGCACGGGTCGAGCGCCAGATCTCTGCCTGGTCATCATAGGCGAAATGCCAGGCACCGCTTACCGGTGATGACAGCCAGATCTCGCGATTGGGGGCATGCTTGTTGAGCAGGAAGGTGCGCCCGTCGGCCAATTTGATCGTCAGGATGCCGCCTTCGTAATCGACATCGAGCTCGTCCCCCAGGGCAGCGTCGATGGCATCGAAGAAGTCTTCCAGGAGTGCTGCCGCCAGCCGCTCGAACGCGGATTGATCCATCGCCATAGGTCCGTTGATTGCCGGGTGATTCACCGGCCTCTTGCATAGACATGTTGGTCCGGGCTTGCAATCGCCACCAGCGCGACATCTCGTCCGTTGCGTCCAGTTTCGACAACCGGAAATAATTTACATGTAATTCATATAGTTAGCCCAAAAAACCCCGGACAGGTAACCACCGCCGCCGAATTCTTCAAATGGCTACAAGGACTTGCGTCTCGAGTGCGTCTTCGCTATAACCCCGGCCGAGATTCGAGGAGTTACCGCTATGAAAGCCAACACGCATCCGGATTACCACGAGATCAACGTGGTGATGACCGACGGTACCAAGTTCACCACCCGCTCCACCTGGGGCAAGGCCGGTGACACCATGACGCTGGATATCGACCCGAAGTCGCATCCGGCCTGGACGGGCGTTCATCGCCTGCTGGATACCGGTGGTCAGCTGGCCAAGTTCAACAAGCGCTTCGCTGGTATTGGCCTGAAGAAGTAAGATTGCTGGCGATCTGATCGCCGCCAATAATAAAACGGCCGCCTGGAGCTTCCAGGCGGCCGTTTTCTTTTCCGCATCATCCGCTGACCGGCTGCCAGCTGCCATCAGGTTGCAGACAGGTCGTGCCGCGCACTTGCTGCCAGCGGCCATTGACCAGGGCACTTGCCTGATAATCACGGCACGTCGTCCCCCAGGCCCGATACTGGCGCAGCGGAACAACCTGATATTGCCGGCCATAGGTCGGATTGGTCCAATAGACCGGGCGACCGACCGGGGCGGCAATCACCGCCTGGGTGGTGCAGTACTGGTCGCCGGCATCGACTGCATGGCCGACTGCGCTGCCCAGCAGGATGCCGAGAATCGCACCGCCGGTGGCGGCTTCCCAGGAATGATGGTGCGAGGCCGTGGCGCCGATCGCGGCACCCGTCGCCCCGCCGATGGCCCCGCCCAGAATGGCGCCGTTATTGGAGCCGCGACAGACCACCTGGTTGGTGACGGGTGCCGGGGCCGGCACCACGACGGGCGCTGGATAGGCGTAAACCGGCGCCGGCGCCACCACGACCGGCGGCGGCGCGACAATCACCGGGCCTGGTGCGACCACGACGGGTCCCGGATAGGGCCGATAATACGGCCCGGGATACGGTCCATAGCCATGGCCATGCCAGCGATCGTCTGCTGCGATCTGAGGGTGCTGCGGCGCGGTTCCTGAATCGATCTGAACCGAGGCGCCGACGGTACCGGTCGCGCGCTCGTTGCCTGATATACCAGCCCGAGATACACCGGCTTGGGCGGCAGCGGATCCGGCAGCCAGCATCAGCAAGATGCCCGCCATGGTCCGCATGGATGTCTTTGCTTTCGTGAACACGTGAAACTCCCCACTACGCGGCGCAATCAGGCGCCTGAGCATTTAACGCGCAAACAGGGAAAACCCTGGCAGGGTCACGCCGACGTGTTGTGTTTCAGCGGAGCATTTTCGGGAGATGGATGTGGCCTGGGTGGGCCGCCCGGATGGATCGTCAGTTCAGCTTGGTCGGGCCGCCGCTGACGC
>Ga0209455_1000953_pt1 | contig 14764 bp, 14 predicted proteins | sample AraplaCol_mCL_r2_FD_184275 | JGI IMG/M metagenome (GOLD analysis project Ga0209455, IMG submission 184275) | Arabidopsis root microbial communities from North Carolina, USA - plate scrape CL_Col_mCL_r2 (SPAdes) (version 2) | ecosystem: Host-associated > Plants > Roots > Endosphere | place: USA...
CCGAGGGTGAGAGTCGCGGCGACCACCAGGATCGAGCCGGCGACCGCGCCGGTCGCGACGATCCCGCGACGGCGTCGCGTCGACTTCGTGTCGCGCATCGCGCGGCGGGCCGGGAGGATGCGGGTCGGATCCGCCGCTGCCGCCGCCGGACCGGTCATCCCCTGCGTCGCGACGTCCTCCGGGGCCTGTGGGACCCATCCCGCCAGCTGTGGCGCGAGCTCTCGCGCCATCACGGCGACCTCCAGCGCGGTCGGCCGCAGCGCCGGATCCCGGGCGGTCATCGCAGCGAGAAGACCGCGCCAGTCCTCGGGTAGCGAGGCCGGGATGCGCGGGTCGCGCGCCGCACGCGCGGCCACCGCCTCCACCGGGGTCCCGGGGTACTCGCGCACGCCGGTGAGCGTCTCGAGAGTCAGCAGCCCGAGCGAGTAGATGTCGGCCGCAGGGCCCGGCTCGCCGCCGAACACCTGCTCCGGGCTGAGGTAGCCTGCCGTGCCGATGACGGTGCCGATCGTGGTGATCCGCTCCGAGCCGACCAGGTGGGCGATGCCGAAATCGGCAAGCTTCACAACCGGGCGCCCGCCCGGGACGCTGGAGTCGGCGAGCAGGATGTTGCCCGGCTTCAGGTCGCGGTGCACCATCCCCGCCTCATGCACGACGACGAGCGCCTCGGCGATGCCGGCCGTCACCTCGACGGCCTCGTCCGCCGGAAGCGGGCCACGCTCCAGGCGGCTGCGGAGGTCCTCGCCGTCCACCAACTCCATGACGAGGAAGCTCGGGGTCGCATCCCCGTCGGCGGCGAGGTGCGCGTCGTGGAGGGCGACGAGGTGCGGGTGGCTCAGCCGGGCGAGCATGGTGGCCTCGGTGTGCCGGCGCGCATCCTCGACCGCGGTCCCCGGGGCGAACAGTTTGACCGCGACCTCGCGGTCGAGCCGCAGGTCGGTCGCCCGGTAGACGGTCGCCATCCCGCCGCGACCCAGTCGGTCGTGCAGTTCGTACCGCTCCAGGAGCACTCTGTCGTCCACCGCGCGAGCATACGCGCACACGGGCTGTCCGTGAATCCGCCGACAGTCGGGTACACCCCTATTGAATACGGGGCCGGATGGGGCATCACTGGGTGGGGTGAAGCACGAACCGGAAGCGACTCCGCCCGACACGGGCGTTCTGGAGGCGCTGCAGGTCTACCGTGCAGCCGAAGCGGCCATGCGCAGGCGCACCGGCGCGGCCATGGGCATCGGCGAGAACGACCTGCTGGCGCTCCGTCTCATCCTCGACAACACAGCGCTCGGGAGACCCACGTTCGCCAAGGACGTCAGCGCCTACCTCGGCGTCTCGAGCGCCTCGACCACGCTCCTGATCGACCGCCTCGCGAAGAGCGGCTTCGTCGAGCGACGGCCCAGCCGCATCGACAAGCGCTCGATCGAGCTGGTACCGACGCGTGCCGCGCTCGGCGACACCGGCCCGCTGCTGGCAGCAGCGCAGGAGCAGATCGCGGCCGCGACCGCCGAGCTGAGCCAGGACGAGGCCGAGACCGTCACGCGATTCCTGACGAAGATGCGCGAGACCGTCGACCGCATCGCCTCGGAACGGTCGGCTAGGCCGAAACGCTCCTGAAGTCAAGGGGATTCCTAGGCAATTGAAGCAGTTGTTGGCTGGAGGGCGTCAAGGAAAGGACACTTCTCCATGAACATCCTGCTCATCATCGTCGCGATCATCGCGATCATCCTGCTGCTCACGGGTGGCTTCGTTCAGTCCCTGAACTTCCTCCTGTGGGTGGGAATCATCCTGCTCGTGCTGGCCGTGATCGTCTGGCTGGTGCGACTGCTCACCGGAAGCCGACGGGTCTAGGCAGGAGGTAGCCATGAGCCTCGGCGCAGGAATCTTCCTCGTCGTGGTGGGCGCGATCCTCGCGTTCGCCCTGAACCTCCAGGTCGGCTGGATCGACCTGCACCTGGTGGGCTACATCCTGATGGTGGCCGGCGTCATCGGCATCATCATCGGGATCGTGCTGCTCACCCGGCGTCGCACCTCCGTCGCCACCACCCGCACGGCCGTCGATCCTGCGACGGGCGAGCGTGTGACGCGCCGGACGGGCGAGTCGGACGACATCGTCTGACACCTCTTTCCTCTCGGATACGACGAAGCCCCGTGCCGCATGGCACGGGGCTTCGTCGTGCCCGTGAGGTCACTCCATGGTGTCGAGGATGCCGACCAGGTCGTCGAAGGTCGTCAGCGGGTTGAGCACGGCGAAGCGCGTGTTCGGCCGGCCCGCGTGCGAGCTCGGGGTGACGAATGCGCGTTGGTCCTCCAGGAGCCGGGCGGACCAGACCGCGTAGTCTTCCTTCGTCCATCCCTCGCGCTCGAACACGACCACCGAGAGCTGCGGGTGGCGTACGAGCCGGAACCCGTCGCGCCGCTCGATCTCGTCGGCGATCTGGCCCGCCAGGCGGATGGATGCCGTCACCGCCTCGCGGTAGGCCGCCGCGCCGTGCGAGGCGAGCGAGAACCAGAACGGGAGTCCACGCGCACGCCGCGTCAGGTGCGCCGCGTAGTCCGACGGGCTCCACTCGGCGTTCTCGGTCAGGGTGTCGAGGTACTCCGCGTGCTGCGTGTGGGCGCGGCGACCGGCCTCGGGGTCGCGGTAGATCAGCGCGCACGCGTCGAAGGGCGCGAACAGCCACTTGTGCGGGTCGACGATCACCGAGTCGGCGTGCTCGACACCGGCGAAGCGGTGCCGGGCGAGCGGGGACAGCATCCCGGCCAGGCCGTAGGCGCCGTCGACGTGCAGCCAGAACGAGAACTCCGACTTGAGAGCCGCGACCGACGCGATGTCGTCGACGATGCCGAAGTTGGTGGACCCGCCGGTCGCCACGACCGCGAACACCGCGTCCCCGTACTCCTCCAGCGCCGGACGGACGGCGTCGCCGGTCAGGACCCCGGACTCGCCGGGTGAGACCGCGACGACATCCACGTCCATCACCCGGGCGGCCGAGGAGACCGACGAGTGCGCCTCCGAGCTGCAGACGATCACCCAGCGCCCGGCCGGGTTGCCGCGCTCGGTGCGCGCCGCGTCCCGGGCGGCGACCAGCGCGGACAGGTTGCCCAGCGTCCCGCCTTGCACGAACACGCCTCCGGCGGTCGGCGGGAGTCCGAACTCCGCGGCCAGCCAGGAGAGCACCTGGTTCTCGGCGTAGACGGCGCCCGAGCCCTCCAGCCACGACCCGCCGTAGACCGCGCTGGCCGAGACGACCAGATCGAAGGCGGTGGCGGCCTTGGTCGGCGCGGTGGGGATGAAGGAGAGGTATCGCGGGTGGTCCGTCGTGATGCAGGCCGGCGCGAGAACGTGCTCGAACAGGGCCAGGGCGCGCTCGGCGCCGATGCCGGTCTCCGACACGGTCTGTCCGGCCAGCCGGCGCAGCTCGAACTCGGGCAGCGGCTTGTCGAGCGGGGTGTCCTCGCTCAGGATGCGGCGGCGCGAGTAGTCGAGGACGAGATCGACGAGCTCCCGGGTCTCCGGGGTGACGGCGTGCATCCGCTCGTGCAGCTGGGCGGCGGGCTTCTGGGTCTGGGTCATGCTTCCTCCGACCGCAATGCTTTCACACCGAACGAGCATCCGTTTGGCGCTCAGCGCACGATTATTGCGCGTTAGCGGCTGTAGCGACACTTTAACGCGTTCACGACCGCCGTGACGCTCATTCTGCTACGTTCGAGCGGTGAGCGACACACCCGCCGCGGACATCCGCACCGACGCAGCCCTGGTCGATCAGCTGGTCGCCGAGCAGCATCCCGATCTTCGCGCACCGCTCCGCCTCGTGTCCGACGGCTGGGACAACCAGCTCTACCGGCTCGGCGACCGTCTCGCCGTCCGCGTGCCGCGCCGCGAGGTGGCGGCGCACCTGATCGAGCACGAGCAGCAGCTCCTTCCGGGCATCGCCGCGCGCGTGTCCGTTCCCGTCCCCGTCCCGCTGCGCGTCGGCGTCCCGTCGAAGACCTTCCCCTGGCCGTGGAGCATCGTCGAATGGTTCGACGGGACCGACGGCGCGTCCGTCGACGCGGAGGCGCGCGCCGGGCTGGCCGAGCCGCTCGCGCGCTTCGTCGGCGAGCTGGCGGTGCCCGCGCCGGACGCGCCGCGGAACCCCGTGCGCGGAGTCCCGCTCTCCTCCCGGCACGACGTCGTCGCGCTGAGGCTGCGGTCGCTGTCGGGCCGGATGGAGGTGGCCCACCTCGAGCAGGCCTGGCGCGAGGCGCTCGACGCGCCGGCCTGGGACGGGCCGCCGCTCCTGCTGCACGGGGACCTGCATCCCGGCAACCTGCTGCTCTCCGACGACGGCGGACTCGCGGCCGTCCTCGACTTCGGCGACGTCACCTCGGGCGACCCCGCCACCGACCTGGCGACCGCGTGGCTCACCTTCGACGGTGACGCGCGGGAGGCGTTCCGGAAGTCGCTGCCCGCTCCCCCGGACGACGCGACCTGGTTACGCGCCCGCGGCTGGGCGGTGGCGATGGCCTCGGCCCTCGCGACGGCCTCCGACGACAACCCGCGGATGGCCTCGCTGGCCCGGCACACCCTCCAGCAGATCGAGGAGTAGGCGGTCTCGGCTAGAGGCCGCGCTCGTGCGTGCTGCCGACCGCCTGCTGGCCGTCCTCGTCGACCGCGATCAGGCCGGTGGAACTGGCGGCGGCGGCGGCGAGACGCTCGATCCACTCGCGGTCGAGCGCCGGCGGCCGGGACCCGTTGTAGCGGAACCGGAGCGGGATGGAGGGGTCGATCCAGACGGTGGTGCGTCCGTCTCCGTTGTCGGGCGACTCCCGCCAGCTGAGCGCGAAGGACTCCTTGCGCCGCAGCTTCGAGACGATGACCACCTCGAGGTGGGCCAGCACCCGATCGTCGAACGAGATCTGCGTGCTGCTGTCGTAGACCATGAAACCCATCGGGACCTCCACCGACACCGTACCGCGGCGCGCTCGGCGCGGAGGAGTCCCGAGCCGACGCGCCGCCGGATGCGCGAAAACGGAGGAGTCCGCGGCCGGACGGGCCGCGGACTCCTCCGTTTCAGGGGTTGCCTACCAGTCGTTGCCCACGCGGATGAGCTTCTTGTTGACGAACTCGTCGGCGCCGAAGCGGCCGAGCTCACGGCCCGAGCCGGAGCGCTTCACGCCGCCGAACGGCAGCTCGGCGCCGTCGGCGAGCACCACGTTCACGAAGACCATGCCGGCCTCGATGCGGTCCGCGACGCGGGACGCCTGCTCCTTGTCGGTCGTGTACAGGTACGAGCCGAGACCGAACGGGGTGTCGTTCGCGATGCGGACCGCGTCGTCCTCGTCCTTCGCGCGGAACACCTGCGCGACCGGACCGAAGAACTCCTCCTTCGACGCCGGGTTCTCCGGGGTCACGTCGGTGAGGACGGTCGTCTCGAAGAAGGCGCCGTTGCGACCGCCGCCGCGCACCAGGGTCGCGCCGTTCTCGACCGCGCGCTTGACCTGCTCGTCTAGGTTCTCCGCCGCCTTCAGCGACGAGAGCGGGCCGAGGGCGGAGTCCTCGCTGGTCGGGTCGGACGCCTCCACCTCCGCGAGCTTCTCAGTGAACTTCGACAGGAACGAGTCGTACAGGTCGTCGATCACGACGAACCGCTTCGCGGCGTTGCAGGACTGGCCCGAGTTGTCGAGGCGCGCGTCCACGGCGTTCTGCACGGCCGCATCCAGGTCGTCCGTCGAGAGCAGGATGAACGGGTCCGAGCCGCCGAGCTCGAGCACGACCTTCTTGAGGTTGCGGCCCGCGATCTCGGCGACCTTCGCGCCGGCGCGCTCCGAGCCGGTCAGCGAGACGCCCTGGACGCGCGGGTCGGCGATCACGGTCTCGATCTGCGGGTGGCTGGCGTAGATGTTGACGTAGGCGCCCTCGGGGAAGCCGGCGTCGAGGAAGATCTGCTGGATGGCCGCGGCCGACTCCGGGCACTGCTCCGCGTGCTTCAGCAGGATGGTGTTGCCGATGACCAGGTTCGGTCCGGCGAAGCGGGCCACCTGGTAGTAGGGGAAGTTCCACGGCATGATGCCGAGCAGCACGCCGAGCGCCGAGCGGCGGACGACAGCCGAGCCGTCGCCGTCGAGCAGCTGGATCGGCTCGTCCTTCAGGAACTCGTCAGCGTGGTCCGCGTAGTACTCGTAGATCGCACCGGCGAAGTCGACCTCGGCGAGCGCCTGCTCGACCGGCTTGCCCATCTCGAGCACGATGATGTCCGCCAGCTGCTGGCGGCGCTCGACGTGCAACTCGCCGACGCGGCGGATGAGCGCGGCGCGCTCCTGCACGGTGGTCGAGCGCGACCAGGTGCGGAAGACGCCGTCGGCGGCGGCGATGGCCGCCTGCAGGTCCTCGTCGCTGATGGTGTCGAAGGTCTTGACCGTCTCGCCGGTGGCGGGGTTGGTCACGGCGTAGCTCATGTCGCTCCTCTTCTTCGCTGAACGGGTCTGGCCCAGTGTCGAGAATACGGGGTCCGCGGGGGTTGCGGATCGCCATGTCGTCCATGGCACCTGCCCCTCCTCGACACGTCGTACAGCCTCGTGGATGCGTCCGACCCCGGGTGGAGCGGGTGAAGGACGCGCTGCACTTGGCTCACGACCGCGACTGAGGCGTCAATTCCGCGCAAGTATTGCAGGTTCGCAACGCATCCACGGTAGAAAGGACGGGTGACCGACGAGGACCCGCTCGAGGCCGCCCTCCGCGCGGCGGACTTCCTGATGCGCGTCGCCGCGCGCTCCGTGATGGAGGTCGACCACATCGTCACTTCGCCGCAGCTCCGCGTGCTCGTCTTCATCGCGACCCGCGGTCCGCAGAACCCCGGCGACGTCGCCACAGAGCTGGGCGTCCACCCCTCCAACGCCACCCGCACGAGCGAGAAACTGGTCCGCGCCGGCCTGATCGAACGCCAGGAGGACCCGACCGACCGCCGCTACGTGAAGCTGACGCTGACGAAGAAGGGCGAGCGGCTGGTCGAACGGGTCATCGCCCACCGCCGCAACGCGGTCGCCGAGGTGCTGGCCGCGATGCCGGAGGTCGAGCGCGAGGCGGCGGCGCGCGGTTTCGCGGCGTTCGCGACGGCGGCGGGCGTGCAGCCGTTCGAGGACGGGCGGTTCACGCTGGTGCTGCCGACGGGGCGGCGGGAGGCGTAAGAGCGGACGCAGAAGAGCCGCCCCCGACACACACGTGTCGAGGACGGCTCTTCGGTGCTTATCCGCCGTTACTGCGCGAGCGTCAGGAGGACGTCGTCGCCGGGGGCGGCGGGGACGAAGTCCGCGGCGATCTCGGCGCGGTCCAGCAGGTCGTTCATGCGGCGCTGGCGGTGCTTCGGGATGAGCGTCACGACCGTGCCCTGCTTGCCGGCGCGGCCGGTGCGGCCGGAGCGGTGCAGGTAGGTCTTGTACTCGTCCGGCGCATCCGCCTGGATCACCAGGTCGATGTCGTCGACGTGGATGCCGCGGGCGGCCACATCCGTCGCCACCAGCACGTTGACGCGCCCGCTGGTCAACTTGGCCAGGTTGCGCGTGCGGCGCGACTGGTTGAGGTCGCCGTGCAGGCTGACGGCGGGGATGCCGGCATCCTCCAGCTGGTCGGCGAGCATCTCGGCGAAGGCGCGGGTGCGGGCGAAGACCAGGGTCTTGCCGTCACGGTCGGCCAGCTGCTCGATGATGGCGCCCTTGTCGCGGTGCTCGATGACGAGCACGCGGTGGTCGATGGTCGAGGACGCCTGGTCCTCGCCCGCCACCTCGTGCACGGCCGGCTCGATGAGGAACTCGTCCACCAGCTGAGCGACACCCGAGTCCAGGGTCGCCGAGAAGAGCAGCTTCTGGCCGCCCTCGGCGGTGTGACGCAGGATGCGCTGCACCGGCTCCAGGAAGCCGAGGTCGCACATGTGGTCGGCCTCGTCGAGGACGGTGATGGCGACCTCGCTGAGGTCGAGGCGACCCTGCTCCACGAGGTCCTCGATACGGCCGGGGGTGCCGATCACGATGTCGACGCCGCGCTGCAGCGCGCCCACCTGGCGGCCCTGCGGAACGCCGCCGTAGATCTGCGTCGTGAAGAGGCCGACGCTGCGGGCGATCGGCTGCACGGTGCGGTCGATCTGGAGCGCCAGTTCACGGGTAGGGGCCAGGATGAGCGCGCGCGGCGCGCGGCCGATCTGCCGCTTGCCGCCGGACTTGCCGGACTCGGCCCACAGCTGCATCAGGCGCTCCACCATGGGCGCGCCGAAGGCGATGGTCTTACCGGAACCGGTGCGACCGCGGCCGAGCACGTCCTTGCCGGCCAGGACATCCGGAGCGGTGGCGGCCTGGATCGGGAACGGGGTCTCTGCGCCGAGCTCGGCGAGCGCGCGGACGATGTTGCCGCCGATGCCGAGGTCGGCGAAGGTCACACCCTCGACGTCCTCCGCCTGGATGGCCTCCGCCTCGAGCCGTTCGAGCACGACGTCGTCGGTCGGGGCGAACGCGGGCTTCTCGTCGCGCGACGGGTAGAAGGAGGAGTCACGGCGCGGGCGCTCGCTGCGGTCGTCGTACTGGCGACGGGGACGATCGTCGGCGTCACGGCGCGGACGGTCGACGCGGTCGCCGAAGTCGCGGCGGGGACGGTCGGCACGGTCGTCGAACTGACGACGCGGACGGTCGTCGTACTCCCGACGCGGGCGCTCGCTGCGGTCGTCGAACTGACGGCGCGGACGGTCGCCGAAGTCGCGACGCGGACGCTCGGCCCGGTCGTCGTACTGACGACGCGGACGGTCATCCTGGTCGCGACGAGGGCGCTCCGCGCGGTCGTCGAACTGCCGGCGCGAACGGTCGTCGTACTCACGACGCGGACGCTCGGCGCGATCACCGACGTCACGACGCGGACGCTCGGCCCGGTCGTCGAACTGACGGCGCGGACGGTCGTCGTATTCGCGACGCGGACGCTCGGTGCGGTCACCGAAGTCGCGACGCGGGCGGTCGTCCTGGTCGCGGCGCGGGCGCTCGGCGCGGTCGTCGTACGAGCGGCGCGGACGCTCCTGGCGCTGCGAGCGGTCCTCCCACTCGCGCTCGGTGCGGCGCGCGTCCTTGCCGCGGGGCTCCCAGTTGGGGCGCTCCCCGCGCGAGGCGCCGCGGGCGTCGCCGCCGCGGGCGTCGTCGCGCGTGCCGTAGACGGAGCGGCCGCGGGCGGCACGGTCCTCGGTGCTCCAGCGGGCCTTCTTCGGGGCCGCGCCCTGCTCCTCGGCGCGGTAGCCACGGTGCTTGGGGCTGCGGCTGCCGTTCTTCGGGGCGCCGCCGCGGGAGGGCTGCGATCGTCGGTCGTTGTTATATCCGGGCATGGATGTTCTTCCTGGGTTGCTTTCGAGTGCGCGGCGGCGCGCCGAAGCGCACCGGATGTTTCCCGGGCGAACTGTGTCCGGGGCCGTTCACGATTGTGTGATCCGCACCGCTGATCGGGTGCAGAACCGGCCCGCTTGACTGACAAACCCATCCGCGCGACGAGCGCGGTGTCAAGAGCCGACCTGGCAACGATACAGGACGCAGGCTGGGAACGGGCTGCCGATCGCCCTCGGCCGGGGCGCGAGCCCGGGGTATACAGGGAGGTATGAGCGCATCCACCCCCTCGGACGGCCTCGATGCGATCGTCATCGGGTCGGGCCCGAACGGTCTCGCGGCCGCGCTGACGTTCGCGCGCGCAGGCCTGCGAGTCCGGGTGTACGAGCGCAACGCGACGATCGGCGGCGGCCTGCGGACGGAGGAGCTGACCCTGCCGGGCTTCCTGCACGACATCTGCTCCGCCGTGCATCCGCTCGCCTTCGCCTCCGGTTTCTTCCGCACGTTCCAGCTCGAGCGCCGTGTGCAGTTCGCGGTGCCGACGGCGTCGTACGGCAACCCGCTGGACGGCGGCCGGGTCGCCATGGCGTACCTCGACCTCGAGCGCACGGTGGATGGGCTCGGCGAAGATGGCCCGGCCTGGCGCGCGCTCCTCGGCCCGCTGGTGCGCGACGCGGACGCGGTGTCGCAGTTCACGCTCTCCGAGCTGCTGCAGGTGCCCCGGCATCCCCTCGTGGGCGCGCGATTCGGGCTGACGGCGCTGGCACAGGGCGGTCCCTGGTGGGATCTGCCGTTCCGCACCGAGGCGCCGGGTGCGCTGCTCTCCGGTGTGTTCGCGCACACGACCCTGCCGCTGCCCAGTCTTGCCGGCGCGGCCGCCGGACTCACCCTCGCGGTGCACGCCCACGCCCGCGGGTGGCCGGTCCCGATCGGCGGAAGCCGGGCGATCGCGGATGCCATGGCGGCCGACTTCGAGGCGCACGGAGGCGAGATCGTCACGAGCACGCCGGTCACGTCGCTGGCCGAGCTGCCGGACGCGCGGGTGATCGTGTTCGACACGCACGTCGCGGATGCGGTCCGTCTCGGCGAGGACCGGCTCCCCGCGTCGTACCTCCGCCGCGTGTCGCGGTTCCGCGACGGGAACGGCGTGTTCAAGGCGGACTTCGCCCTGTCCGGTCCGGTGCCCTGGACGAACCCCGAGCTGTTCGAGACGGCGACCGTCCACCTCGGCGGCACGCGCGCACAGACCGCGCGCTCGGAGAACGCGGTGGCGCGCGGCCGAGAGAGCGATCCCCCCTACGTGCTGGTCGCGCAGCCGTCACTGTTCGACGCCACCCGCGCGCCCGCCGGCAAGCACGTGCTCTGGGCCTACACGCACGTGCCGCGCGGTTCGACGGAGGACCGCACGGAGGCCATCATCCGCCGCATCGAGCAATTCGCACCTGGCTTCCGCGACCTCATCATCGGCACGAACACGATGAACGCCGTGCAGATGGAGCAGCACAACCCGAACTACATCGGCGGCGACATCTCCGCCGGCGCCCCCGACTTCCGTCAGCTCGTCGCGCGTCCGGTGCTCTCCTCCGAGCCGTGGCGGATGCCCGGACGTGGCCTCTATCTGGCATCCGCTTCCGTCACTCCGGGCCCCGGCGTCCACGGACTCGGCGGCTACTACGCCGCCCGGAGCGCCCTTCGGCACGAGTTCGGGATGACGCGGATGCCCGACCTCTCCCCCGCGCCCGACCAGGTGGCCGCCCCGGCGTCCGCCCCGCTCATCCCGGACGCGCTGCGTCCCCCGACCCCATCGGAGCCGTGAACATGTCCGTCAACGTCCGTCGTATGGCCTGCACGCCCGAGCAGGTGTTCGCCGTCCTCGCCGACCCGTGGGTGTACCCGACCTGGGTCGCCGGAGCCTCCCGCCTGCGCGCCGCGGACGACCGATACCCCGCCCAAGGATCGCGCCTGCACCACTCGATCGGCGTGTGGCCGCTGGTCCTCAACGACGAGACGCGCATCGACGAGTGGAACCCGCCGCGCCGGATGGTCCTGGAGGCGAAGACGCGACCCTTCGGCACCGAGCGCGTGATCATCGACGTGAAGCCGCGCGGGGGCGGCTGCCTGGTGCGCATCGAGGAGTACCCGTACACCGGGATCGTGACCAGGCTCCCGGGCGTCATCGCCGACGCCCTGCTGCGCGTCCGCAACGCGGAGACGCTGCGGCGGCTGGAGTGGGTGGCGCGGGGGCGCGCCGCACACTGACGGCGGCCCCCGGGTCACCCGGTTACGACGAGACCGCCCGGGTGTCGCTGCGCGCCTCGTCGACCCGCATCGTCTCGGCGGAGCGCTCAGAGCGGCGCGACTCGACGGCGATCTTGCGCGGCTTCGCCCGCTCGGCGACCGGGATCATGACGCTCAGCACACCGTTGTCGTACGACGCGGTGATGCCGTCCGGATCGACGTCGTCGCCGATCGTGAACTGGCGCATGTACGCGCCGTAGGGCCGCTCCTGCGCGAGCCAGCGGGCGCCCTCGCGGTCGGCGGCCGTGCGCACCGCGCGGATCGTGAGGAGGTGGCCGTCGACGTCCACATCCACCGACGACGGGTCGGCGCCGGGGAGGTCGGCGTTCAGGATGTAGCGGTCGCCCTCACGGAAGAGGTCGACCGGCATCAGGCGCGGCTGGCGGCTGGTGTCGAACACGCTCTGGGCGATCCGGTCCAACTGGGAGAAAGGATCGAACGACATGGCCATCAGATGTACCCCTTTCTTCAATTGAGCTGATGAGAGGCGGTTATCGACGCCTTTCGGCCACAGATATTAGCACTCTCACGCGGAGAGTGCCAAGTGGTTTTCCGGCTTGTCAAGGCGGTTCCGGGTCTCGGCGGCGCGGCCTACCGTACGTGGCGTCATCGAGCAGAAGGGACCCATCGTGGCCGCAACCGAGACCAAGACCAAGAGCACCGCGAAGAAGAGCACGACGAAGGCGCCGGCGGTCCGCCGCACCAGCGCGGCCGGCGTCGCCCCGACCCGGCGCGAGCACGCGGAGCACGGCTTCGTCGCCTCGACGGAGCTCGCGCAGAACCTCCAGCGCGTGCACGTCGACCTGATCGAGCTGCACCTCCAGGGCAAGCAGGCCCACTGGAACGTCGTCGGCCGCAACTTCCGCGACCTGCATCTGCAGCTCGACGAGATCGTCGAGACGGCCCGCGAGTTCAGCGACGACGTCGCCGAGCGACTCCGCGCCCTGCACGCGACCCCGGACGGACGCTCCGCCACCGTCGCCGAGCAGACCAGCCTCCCCGAGTTCCCGAACGGCGAGGTCGACACCGCGGAGACGGTCGACCTGATCACCGAGCGGCTGGAGGCGGTCGTCCGCACGATGCGCGACGTGCACGACGACGTCGACGAGGAGGACCCGACCTCGGCCGACCTGCTGCACGCGATTATCGAGAAGCTCGAGCAGTACGCCTGGATGGTCAGCGCGGAGAACCGCACGCCCAGCCGGGCCTGACCTCCCGCTGGCGGCGGCCGATCAGCTCCCCCGGATCCGGCGGGACAGCTCGGCCGCCGTCTCGCGCACCCGTGCGGCGAGCGAATCCCAGCGCTCCGGCGGGACGTTCTCGCGCGGGAACGTGACGGCGATCCCGGCCGCCGGCCAGCCCGCGTGGTCGCGGACCGAGACGGCGACGGACGCGAATCCCGGCGTCACGTCGCCGTCCTCGGTCGCGTAGCCGCGCTCGCGCGCCTCGGTCACCAGCCGGCGCAGCTCGGCGTACGAGTGCGGGCCGGAGCCGGTCCGGTCCTCGAACGCGCCGGAGTCCGGGTAGAGCGCGCGCAGCTGCTCGCGCGGGAGCGTGGCCAGCAGGGCGCGACCGCTCGCGGTGAGGTGCGCCGGGAGGCGGACGCCCACGTCCGTGACCAGCCGCGGCCTCCGCGGGGCGCGCTCTTCGACGATGTAGACGACGTCGCGGCCGTGCAGCACGGCGACGTGGCCGGACTCCCCGATCGCGTCCACGAGGGCCGCGACGATCGGCCTCCCCAGGCGACTCAGCGGCTGCTGCCGGGAGAACCCGCTCGAGAGCTCGTACGCGGCGACACCCAGCCCGTAGCGTTTCGCCTCGGGGAAATGGAGCACGAAGCCGTGCTCCGCGAGGACCGTGAGCAGGTGGTAGACGGTCGAGCGCGGCAGCGCGAGGGAGGCGGCGATCGCGGCGGCGGGCACCGGTCCACGCTGGGCGCCCAGGTAGCCCAGGATGCGCAACGTGTTCTCGGCGGCGGGCACCTTGCTCACGGCAACCTCCTCGCCGGGTGAGTCTGGGATCCCGGACACTGAGCAGCGTACCGCCGACGCGCGGACAGCACCCCCGGAGCGAGGATCGGAGCATGCTCCAGACCCAGACCTCCGTCACCGTCGGCACCGGCGCGCTGACCATCGCCGACGTCGTCGCCGTCGCCCGGCACGACGCCCGCATCGAGCTCGACGCCGAGTCGCTCGACGGCGTCGCCGCCTCCCGCGCGATCGTCGAGGCGCTCGCGGACGACACCGAGCCGCACTACGGCATCTCCACCGGCTTCGGCGCCCTTGCCACTACCTTCATCCCCGGCGACCGCCGCGCGCAGCTGCAGGCCAGCCTGGTGCGGTCGCACGCCGCCGGTTCCGGCCCGGAAGTCGAGCGGGAGGTGGTGCGCGCGCTCATGCTGCTGCGCCTGTCCACGCTGATGACCGGACGCACCGGCGTCCGGCCCGAGACCGTCGAGACGTATGCGGCGCTGCTGAACGCCGGGATCACGCCGGTCGTCCACGAGTACGGGTCGCTCGGCTGCTCCGGCGACCTGGCGCCCCTCGCACACTGCGCCCTCGCGGCGATGGGCGAGGGCCGCGTCCGTGTCGAGGGCGAACTCGTGGACGCCTCCGACGCCCTGGCTGCAGCGGGCATCGCGCCGGTCGTCCTCGCCGAGAAGGAGGGCCTGGCGCTCATCAACGGCACCGACGGGATGCTCGGGATGCTCGCCCTTGCCGTCCACGACCTCCACGGGCTCCTCACCGACGCCGACATCGCGGCCGCGATGAGCGTCGAGGCGTTGCTCGGCACCGACGCCGTCTTCGCCGACGACCTGCAGCGGCTGCGCCCGCAGGCCGGCCAGGCGGTCTCGGCCGCGAACCTCCGCCAGATGCTGGCCGGCTCCGCGATCGTCGCCAGCCACAAGGGCCCGGAGTGCACGCGCGTCCAGGACGCGTACTCGCTGCGCTGCTCGCCGCAGGTGCACGGCGCCGCGCGCGACACCGTCGCCCACGCCGAGGTCGTCGCCTCGCGCGAGCTGGCGTCGGCGGTCGACAACCCCGTCCTCACGCTCGATGGCCGGGTGGAGTCGAACGGCAACTTCCACGGGGCGCCCGTCGCGTACGTCCTGGACTTCCTGGCGATCGCGGTGGCGGATGTG
>Ga0209455_1000954_pt1 | contig 14747 bp, 12 predicted proteins | sample AraplaCol_mCL_r2_FD_184275 | JGI IMG/M metagenome (GOLD analysis project Ga0209455, IMG submission 184275) | Arabidopsis root microbial communities from North Carolina, USA - plate scrape CL_Col_mCL_r2 (SPAdes) (version 2) | ecosystem: Host-associated > Plants > Roots > Endosphere | place: USA...
TCGAGAACGCCGAGCGATGCGGCATCGCCGAACGCCGGCACCAATTCGCGCAGCAGCGGTTCGGCCTGGCCGCGCAAATTTCCGGCAGCAAGCGCGGTGTAGCCGAGATCGAGGCATGTCAGGCTGAGACGATAGTGGCGGGTGGCCTCGTTCGCATGGAGGTAGCCGAGCTTGACCAAGGTCTGCACCAGGCGGAACGCTGTGCCGCGGTCGGTCCCGGCACGCTCGGCAATCTCGGTGATCGTCAGCTCGAACTCTTCGGCCGAAAAGCTCTTCAGAACCGCGAAGGCCTTCGCGACGGAGTTCACGAAGTTCTTAGGATTGTCGGCTGGCGATGGACTCTTGGCCAATCTTCGTCTCCGTCTGTCGCGCCCTCGCTCGAAAGAGGTGGAACGCCTCTTGAATTTCTGCACGCGCGCGGGCGACCGGTGCGAGCAGGGGCTGTGGCGTAGCTGCAAAAGCCCTGGCTACTCGCTTGACGACCGCGACCATGAAGTCTAATCACGTCCTTAACGTTTTACAACACTTGTTCGGAATCCGATCATCGCCCGGACCGAGCGGCATGGAGGAGCTCTCATCATGGACATCAAGCCCAAAGGCGTGTTTTGCGCCGCGTTGACGCCGCTCGATGCGGACCTTGCGCCCGATCATGCCGTTTTCGTTCAGCATTGTCGCCATCTCCTCAGCGAAGGCTGCGACGGCATCGCGCTGCTCGGGACCACCGGCGAAGCGAATTCCTTCTCGTCCGCCGAACGCAAGGCGTTGATCGAGAGCGTGGTCCGCGCAGGCATTGCGCCGTCTCAGCTCCTGCCCGGGACCGGGGTGGCGGCGCTCACCGAGACCGTCGATCTGACGCGGCACGCGCTCTCGCTCGGTGTAACGACCGTGGTCGTGCTGCCGCCGTTCTATTACAAGGACATCACCGACGAGGGATTGTATGCCTCCTACAGCGAGGTCATCCAGCGCGTTGCCGATCCGCGGCTCAAGGTCGTGCTCTATCACTTCCCGCAGATGTCGCATCAGCCGATCCCGCATGCGGTGATCGCGCGGCTGCGTGCGGCGTATCCAGATGTCATCGTTGGCATCAAGGACTCCTCCGGCGATTTCGCCAACATGACTGCGATGATCAAGACGTTTCCCGGCTTCGCCGTGCTCACCGGTGCTGATCCCTTGCTGGCGCCGCTCCTGAAGAAGGGCGGGGCGGGCTGCATCACGTCAACAGCCAATCTGGTCGCGCGCGAGCTCGCCTATGTGTTTCGTCACTATCATGATGAGGATGCCGCGCTCCAGGCAGCACAGAGCCGCATCATCACAGCGCGTGAGCGCGCGTCGATGTTCCCGCAGATCGCGACATTGAAGACGCTGCTCGCGCAGGAAACTGGACACGTTGGCTGGCGCCGGGTGCGGCCGCCGTTGCTGCCGCTGTCGCAGGAACACGTCAATAAGCTCCTGGCCGCAGAGCTCGCGAAGGAGACGGTGTGAGGCCATCGCTCCGCCTGCTTGCCGATGACCTGACTGGCGCGCTGGATACGGCCGCCGAGTTCGTCGGCATGTGCGGACCGATCGAGGTGAGATGGGCCGAGCCACTGCCCGCCGGCCTTCCGGCATCTGTTGCGGTCGATACCGGCACGCGAGAGCGCGACAGGGCCGAGAGCGTTGCGATCGTCGAGCGCCTGGCGCCACTGCTGCACGACGGCGCCATCGCCTACAAGAAAGTGGACAGCCTGTTGCGCGGCGCCTGGGCGGCGGAACTCGGCGCCTGCCTGCGTGGGGGACCGTGGACGTCCTGCATCGTGGCGCCCGCCTTCGCCTATCAGGGACGTCGCACCGTTGGCAGCCAGCAATATGCGCGCGCGCAGGACGGCGGCTGGTCGCCGGTCGGTGACAATCTGCTGGCACAGCTCGCGGCCGAAGGCCTCGATGCGCAGCCGGGACGGCGCGATACCGAGCTCGTCGACGGCATCAACGTGTTCGATGCCGAGAGTGAGGACGAGCTCGACCGCATCGTTGCGATCGGGCGCCAGGCGAAGCAGCCGGTGCTGTGGTGCGGAAGCGGCGGCCTTGCCGGCGCGCTGGCGCGCGGCAGTGACGCATCGGCATCATCGCGCCTGTCTAAACCGGTGCTCGGCCTGTTCGGCTCGGACCAGCCGGTGACAGCAGCACAGCTTGCAGCCTGCGGCCCTGCAGTTATCACGCTTCCCAACGCCGGCACTGACAAGGCCGCCTTGGTTCGGCGCAAGCTCGCAACAGATGGCATCGCGCTGGTGACGTTCGACCTCGCACCCGGGCTGTCGCGCGGCGCGGCGGCGCGGCGCATCGCCGACGCACTCGCATCGCTGACCGCTGCGCTCGAGCCGCCGGGCACCCTGATTGTCGCAGGGGGCGAGACGTTGCGGGCGCTTTGCACCGCGCTCGAGGCGGATGCGCTCGAGGTCAGCGGGCGTATCATGCCCGGACTGCCGCGTTCGACGCTGCGCGGCGGCCGCTGGGCCGGCGTCGATGTGATCTCCAAATCCGGCGCCTTTGGTGCGCCGAACCTGTGGCGTACACTGCTGCAGGACAATCAGTTGATCAGCGAAAGACTTCACACATGAGCCATCCGCATCTCGCCATCACGATGGGCGATCCCGCCGGGATCGGCCCGGAGATCATCGTCAAAGCCTGCGAAAAGTTGCGCTCGCGCATCGATGCCGGTGATCTCAGGCTGCTGATCATCGGCAGCGGCGCTGCGTTGACCAACGCGGCTGCGCAACTCTCCGCGCAGCTCGACATCCCCGAAGTGCGCGCCGACGACACGGCATGGTCGAACCTGTGCTTCCTGCAGGCCGATGACGAAGGCGCGCCGATCAAGCCGGGCGTGCTCTCGGCTGATGGTGGCCGCTTCGCCTTCAAGGCGGTGGAGCAGGGCGTGCGCCTGACCCAGGCCGGGCGGATCGGCGGCATCGTCACCGCACCTCTCAACAAGGAAGCGCTCAACAAGGCCGGCTACCACTATCCCGGTCATACCGAGATGCTGGCCGAGCTCACCGGCGTCAAAGGTTCGGTGATGATGCTCGCGCACGGCAACATGCGTGTCAGCCATGTCTCCACCCACGTCGCGCTCCAGGACGTGCCGAAGCGGCTGACACCGGAGCGCCTGCGCCATGTCATCGATCTCACCGACAAGGCGCTGCGCGGCCTTGGACTGGCGCGGCCGAAGATCGCGGTCGCCGCGCTCAATCCGCATGCCGGCGAAGGCGGGCTGTTCGGCCGCCAGGACATCGACGTGTCCGAGCCGACCATCGCCAAGGCGGTCGCCGACGGCCTCGATGTGGTCGGCCCGGTGCCGGGCGATACCGTATTTGTGAAGCTGCGCGCCGGCCAATACGACGCCGTGATCGCGATGTATCACGATCAGGGGCACATCCCGGTCAAGCTGCTCGGCTTCGAGATCGATCCGGCGACCGGCCGCTGGCAGGAGCTGTCCGGCGTCAACATCACGCTCGGCCTGCCGATCATTCGCACCTCGGTCGACCATGGCACGGCCTTCGACATTGCCGGCAAGGGCATCGCCAATGAGCGCAGCCTGATCGAGGCGATCGAATATGCCGAGCGGCTGGCAGCCGGCGCCACGCGCCCCTGAGATCCCCCGCGAAAGAGCCCCATGACGAACCTGTCTGCACCGATCGAAATCATCCGTCCCGAGACAATCACATTCGGCTCCGGCACCATCAACGCGGTGGCGCGGTTCGCGCGCGAGATGGGCGCGCGGCGTCCCTTCGTGGTCGCCGACGCCTTCAATGCCGCGCGGGTCGAATTGCTGGAGCTGCCGGGCGAGGTCACCGTGTTCGGCGAGGTCAAGCCGGAGCCGGACGTGCCCAATCTGGATCAGGCGCTCGCGATGGCGCGCGCGGCGCGGCCTGATCTCCTGGTCGGCTTCGGCGGAGGCAGCGCGATGGATCTCGCCAAGCTTGTTGCCGTGCTCTGCACCGGCGATCAGACGCTGGCCGATGTGGTCGGTCCCGATAAAGTGGCTGGCCGCAGCGTCGCACTGGTCCAGGTGCCGACCACGTCCGGCACCGGCAGCGAAGGCGGCATCCGCGCGCTGGTCACCGATCCCACAACCCGCAACAAGCTCGCGGTGCAGAGCCGTTTCATGCTCGCCGACCTCGCCGTGGTCGATCCCGACCTCACCATGAGCGTTCCGCCGCACGTCACCGCAGCAACCGGTGTCGATGCACTCGCGCATTGCGCCGAGGCCTTCACCAGCCGCAAGGCCCATCCGGCCATCGATCTCTATGCGCTCGAAGGCATCCGCCTGGTCGGCCGCTATCTCGGTCGCGCGGTGAAGGACGGCACGGATCGCGAAGCACGGGCGGCGCTGTCGCTGGCGTCACTCTACGGCGGCTTCTGTCTCGGGCCGGTGAACACCACGGCCGGGCATGCGGTTGCCTATCCGCTCGGCACCCGCCATCACATCGCCCATGGGCTGGCCTGCGCGGTGATCTTCCCGCATACGCTGGCGTTCAACATGCCGGCGACCGAAGCCAAGACGCAGGCCGTGCTGGATGCGCTTGGCGCACCGGAGGCCAGGGAGCCTGCCGCGGCATTCGGGGCAGCCTATCGGTTCTGTACGGATCTTGGCATCGAGATGCGGCTGTCGGCGCTGGGCGTTCCGGCAGACGACCTCGGCGCCATGGCGGACGAGGCGCACGCAATCCGCCGGCTGCTCGACAACAACCCGCGCGAGATCAGCAGGGACGATATTCTGGCCATCTACCAGGCCGCGATGTCGCATTAATTGCCGTTACGTCGCAACGGCGCCGTGCTAGATGGTTCGTTTCACGGTGGGCGACGGCATTGGCGGCAAAGCGAAATCTGAAGTGGCAGCGCGACCCGGAGGGGATGCGGCTGCGCATTCTGGAGGCGGCAAAGCAGGAGTTCGCGGCCCATGGCCTGGCCGGCGCGCGGGTCGATCGCATTGCCGCGGAGGCCGGCGCCAACAAGCGCATGCTCTACTATCACGTGGGCAAGAAGGATGAGCTTTACCTCGCCGTCCTGGAAGGCGCCTACGAAAAGATCAGGACCGAGGAGCGGGGCCTCGATCTCGAACATCTCGCGCCACCTGAAGCGATCAGGCGCCTGATCGAGTTCACCTGGAACTATTTCCTACGCAATCCGGAATTTCTGGCGCTGCTGCAAACCGAGAACCTGGCGCGCGCGAAACATCTGAAGCGCTCGGCCAAGGTGAAGACCCTGCATTCTCCGTTCGTAGAGATGATCCGGACAGTCGTGAAGCGCGGCGTCGCGAGCGGCGATTTCAAGGTCGCGATCGATCCGGTCCAGCTCTACGTCTCGATCGCCGCGCTGAGCTTCTTCTATCTGTCCAACAGTGCAACGCTGAGCGTGATCTTCGGCCGCGATCTGTTGTCTCCCGCGGCAAAAGATGAGCGGCTGGCCCACATGATTGCGCTCGTGCTGGCGGCCTTGACCGGCCGCTCGGCCGCGCTGTTCGATGTTCCGAAGACCGGACGGTCCCGCGCGCCTATGCGCCAAGCGGTCTGAATAGTTCCCTGACGCTCACACATCGACTTCTGTTGGCTGGTGATCTTTCGGTTGCCGGAACGAGGCGTGCGTCCCAAACCGCGCCTAAATGGTGCTGGACAGTATTTATCCAGCGGGTTAATTACTGACCAAACCGAAGAACGACAGATGGGAGTGAAACCGTGGCCGAGCCGAAGGCGCCCACGATCTTCGCCAAAGTTGTGAATGCAGCCTGGGTCCGGCCGGTGCTGTTGCTGGTGCTCATTGTCGTGATCTGGGATCTGACGATCCGCCTGTTCAAGATCCCCGCCTATCAGATCCCCGCGCCGGCGGACGTTGTCGCCGTGCTGCTCAGCGACTGGCCGGAACTGCTTCGGCAGTCATGGCCGACCACCTACGCGACCCTCTGCGGCTTTCTGCTGTCGGCGCTGTTCGGCATTCCCGTCGCCATGCTGATCGCGGGCTCGAAGACGGTGGAGAGCTATGTCTATCCGCTGCTGGTGTTCTCGCAGTCTGTTCCGAAGGTCGCGATCGCGCCGCTGTTTGTCGTCTGGTTCGGCTTTGGCATCATCCCGAAGGTCATCTCGGCTTTCCTGCTCGGCTTCTTTCCCGTGGTCGTCTCGGCCGTGCAGGGCTTCAAGTCGGTCGATCCCGATATGGTCGACCTGGCGCGCGCGATGCAGGGCAACCGCTTCCAGGTGTTTCGCGCGGTCAATCTGCCCCATGCACTTCCGGCGATCTTCTCCGGGTTGAAAGTCTCGGTCACGCTGGCCGTGGTGGGTGCCGTCGTCGGCGAGTTCGTGGGCTCGAACTCGGGCATCGGTTATGTGCTGCAGCGCTCGATCGGCACCTTCGACCTGCCCACGATGTTTGCTGCTCTCGTGATCCTCGCGCTGCTCGGCGTCGTCCTGTTCTGGATCGTCGACCGCATCGAGCGGCTGGTCATTCCCTGGCACGTCAGCCATCGCGAGGAAATCGTCGTCACGGCATAGAAACATCGGCCGCGGCGGCGGCCGGCGAAATCAAGAACAACGAACAGGGAGAGAGAGGATGCGCTGGATTTCAGGTGTTGCCGCGGTGCTGGCCGTGGCTGCGATGGCGATCGCGCCGGCCCGGGCCGCCGACAAGGTGGTGCTGATGCTGAACTGGTATGTCTATGGCGAGCACGCACCGTTCTATTACGGCAAGGCCAAGGGTCTCTATGCCGCCGAGGGCATCGACCTCGAGATCCAGGAAGGCCGCGGCTCGGCCGCAACCACGCAGGCGGTCGCGGCGAAGACTGCCGACTTCGGTTACGTCGACGTGCCCACCATGATGCGCGCGGCGGTCAAGGGCGCCCCGGTGATCGCCACCGGCGTGCTGCTGCAGACCAGCCCGATGTCGGTGATGAGCCTCGTCGAGAAGAACATCCGCAAGCCCGAGGACCTCAAGGGCAAGACGGTCGCGATTACGCCGGCGGATTCGATGACGCAGATCTGGCCGCTGTTCCTGAAAAAGACCGGGCTGAAGGAAAGCGATTTCCAGACGGTCGCCGGCGACGGCCAGACCAAGCTCAATGCAGTCATCAACGGACAGGCGGACGCGCTGCTCGGTTATGTCATGGATCAATCCATGAAGATCAAGGACGCCACCGGCAAGGACGTCTATCCCATCAAGTTCGCCGACTACGGCATCAACCTCGTCTCATCGGGCATCATCGCCAACACAGACTACGTCAAATCGCATCAGGACCTGGTGCGTCGCTTCATGGCGGCAACCACCAAGGCGGTGGAGGCAGCAGAGAAGGATCCCAAAGCGGCCGCGCAGTCGATCCTCGATGCCAATCCCAAGGGCGGCAAGATCGATACCCTGACGCAGGGCTTCGAATTGACGATCCCGCTGTATCGGACGCCGGAAACCAAGACCAAACGGCCGTTCCAGGTCACCGATCAGAACATGGCCGATACCGTCAACCTGATGGTCGAATATGGCGGGCTGGATGCCAAGGCCAAGGACAATCCGAAGGCGTTCTACACCAATGACTACCTGCCCAAGGGCGATTCGTGAGAGGCCGGCTCTGACATGACCCCGGTGACGAGACCGACGGACCTCCCGCAATCCGCACATCTGCGCCTCGTGAGCGATCGCGCGGGAGCGGGAGCTCCGGAGATCACGCTCTCGGGCGTGTCCAAGACCTATCGCACGCGCGACGGCGAGGTGCCGTCGCTGCGGCCGCTCGACTTCCGCATCAATGAGGGCGAGTTCTTCGTCGTGGTCGGCCCGTCCGGCTGCGGGAAGTCCACGCTGCTCAAGCTGATCTCCGGCCTGCTGGCGCCGACAACCGGCGAGATCACCGTCGGCGGCGAGAAGGTGACAAGGCCGCACGGCAATGTCGGCATCGTGTTCCAGAACGCGCTGCTGCTGCCCTGGCGCAACATCCTCGCCAACGTGATGCTGCCGATCGACATGAAGCGCTTGCCGCGCGACAGGTATCTGCCGCGCGCCAAGGACCTGCTCAAGCTGGTCGGCCTCGGAGGTTTTGAGAAGAAATTGCCCTGGCAGTTGTCCGGCGGCATGCAGCAGCGCGCCTCGATCTGCCGCGCACTGGTGCACGATCCCAAGATCATGCTGATGGACGAGCCGTTCGGCGCGCTGGATGCATTGACGCGCGAGCGCATGAACCTCGAATTGATGGCGATCCAGCGCGAGACCGGCAAGACCGTACTCTTGATCACCCATTCGATTCCCGAGGCCGTGTTCCTCGCCGACCGGGTGCTGGTGATGACCGAGCGGCCAGGCGCCATCGCCGCGATCTATGACGTGCCGCTGCCGCGCCCGCGCTCGCTCGACGTGATGACCGATCCGGTGTTTGCTGAACTGGTGAAGCGCATCCGCAAACACTTCTTCACGCAAGGGGCGCTGGACTAACGATGGCGTTCCGCTTCACCCTGCGCGATATCGCGCTGTTCGAACGTCCCGTGCGGTTCGCCCGGCCGTTCCGCTTCGGCGCGGTCACGGTCGAGGCCACGCCGCAACTGTTCGTGCGGGTGGAGATCGAGACGGAGGGCGGGGCGCGCTCGGTCGGCGCTGCTGCCGAACTAATGGTGCCGAAATGGTTCGATAAGCGGCCGCAGCTCTCGCCCGACCAGACCGTTGCAGACCTGCGCCGTTCAGTTGCGATCGCGCGCGAGCTCTATTTGGCCCGGGGAGGCTTGGACACCGCGTTCGGGCTGCACGCCGCCTGCGTCGCTGCGCAGGTCTCGGCCTGCGCGACGGAGGATATTCCACCGCTTGCGGCGGCCTTTGGCCCGGCCGAGATCGACAAGGCGGTGCTGGACGCGGTGCTACGTGCCGCAGGCATCGACTTCTTCAGCGGCATGGCGAATAACATCGCCGGCATCGATGCGCGCCTTACGCCCGACCTGAGCGATGCCGAGATCGCCAGCTTTCTGGCCGCACGACAGCCGCTCGCGCGCGTGGCTGTCAGGCACACCGTCGGGCTCGATGATCTGATCGAAGGGCAGGGCGGCGTCGCAGATGCTCATGAGAACGCCGGGGCACGCTATTTCAAGCTGAAGCTGTCGGGGGATGTGGAGGGTGATGCATCGCGCCTCCACCGCATCGGACGTGAGCTTGCGCGCCTGCCTCACGACTACACGGTCACGCTCGACGCCAACGAGCAATATGAGCTCGCCGCGCTTCACGGCCTGGTGGACCGGCTCGACAAGGATGAGAGCTTAAGGCCGATCTCGGTGAAGCTGCTCTATATCGAACAGCCGATGCCGCGCGGCCTGACGCGCCAATCGCCGCTCGGCGACCTCGCAAGGCAGGATTTCATCATCGACGAGGCGGACGACAGCTATGACGCGTTTCCGGCGGCGCGCCAACTCGGCTACCGCGGCGTCTCCTCAAAATCCTGCAAGGGCCTCTACAAGTCGGTCCTCAACGCCACCCGGGCCGCCAAATGGAGCGCCGAGGGCGGCAGATATTTCGTCACCGGCGAGGACCTGACCTGCCAGGCGGGACTGGCGTTGCAGCAGGACCTCGCACTGGGCGCATGGCTCGGCCTGCAGCACGCCGAGCGCAATGGCCACCACTACGTCGACGGATTCGGCCAAACGCCGGAGCGCGAGGCTGAGGCATTCGCGATGGCGCATCAGGACCTCTATCGCAGCAGCTCTGGCGGCGTGCATCTGGCGGTCCACGAGGGCGATCTTCTCACCAAATCACTTGGCGTCGCGGGTTTCGCCAGTTCGGTGCATCCGGTGTGGTCGTCGCTGACGCCGCTTCAAAACAACGCATCAAGACTCTCCAAGGAGCACATCGCATGACCACACAGCGCCTCGGCCTGATCATGAACGGCATCACCGGCCGCATGGGGTTGAACCAGCATCTGATCCGCTCGATCGTCGCCATTCGCCGTCAGGGCGGCGTCAAGCTGGCCAATGGCGATCGCGTGATGCCCGATCCGATCCTGGTCGGACGCAATGCCGAGGCCGTCGAACGCCTGGCGCGGCAGTTCGAGATCCCGCGCTGGACGACTGACCTCGACGCCGCGCTCGCGGCCAAGGACGATACCGTGTTCTTCGACGCGGCAACCACGCAGGCGCGCCCCTCGCTGCTCAGACGCGCGATCGAAGCGGGCAAGCACGTCTATTGCGAAAAGCCGATTGCGACCAGCTTCGAGCAGGCGATCGATGTGGTGCGGCTCGCCAATTCGAAGGGCGTGAAGCACGGCACGGTGCAGGACAAGCTGTTTCTGCCAGGCTTGAAGAAGCTCGCCTTCCTGCGCGACTCCGGCTTTTTCGGCCGCATGCTCTCGGTGCGCGGCGAGTTCGGCTACTGGGTGTTCGAGGGCGGGTGGCAGGAGGCGCAGCGTCCGTCCTGGAACTACCGCAGCGAAGACGGCGGCGGCATCATCCTCGACATGGTCTGCCATTGGCGTTACGTGCTCGACAACCTCTTTGGCGAGGTCGAGAGCGTCGTCTGCATCGGCAGTACCGATATCCCTGAGCGCTACGACGAGCGCGCGCAGAAGTACAGCGCCACCGCCGACGATTCGGCCTATGCGACGTTCCGGCTCAAGGGCGGCGTCATCGCCCATATCAACATGTCCTGGGCGACGCGCGTCTATCGCGACGACCTTGTCACCTTCCAGGTCGACGGCACGCTGGGCTCGGCGGTCGCCGGCCTGACCGACTGCGTGATCCAGGCCCGGCAGGCGACGCCGCGTCCGGTGTGGAATCCCGACGAGAAGCGGCTGCATGATTTCTATGCCGACTGGCAGAAGCTGCCCGAGAACGTGACCTACGACAACGGCTTCAAGGAACAGTGGGAGATGTTCATCCGCCATGTCTGCGAGGACGCACCCTACAAATACACCCTGCTGGAAGGCGCCAAGGGCGTGCAGCTCGCCGAATGCGCGCTGAAGAGCTGGCAGGAGCGGCGATGGATCGACGTTGATCCGATCACGCTGTGAGGCGGTCATGAACAAGCCCGTGCTGCCGATGTCCTCACTGTCTCTCAAGCTGCCCCAGGCCGATCGTTCGCTGCAGACCTATCGCCTGGCCGCGGCGCGAAGCTTTCCTAACAAGCTCGAGGGCGCGTTGAATCGCGTTGCGTTCTCGGCCGCGCATGTGGTGGCCGATCCCTTGGCCGAATGCGATCCCTGGCTGTCGGCCGCGATCGACTGGGACAAGACCATCGCCTTCCGCGAGCACATCTGGGACCTGGGCTTGGGCGTTGCCGAAGCCATGGACACTGCGCAGCGCGGCATGGGGCTGGATTGGCCGACCTCGCTGGAACTGATCTCGCGCTCGGTAGCGGCGAGCAAGCATCGCGGCGATGCCGTGGTGTTTTCCGGAGCCGGTACCGATCATCTCGCGGCTGATCAAGCCAAGACCCTGGACGACGTCATCAGTGCGTATGAAGAGCAGATCGCGGCGATCGAAAAGGTCGGCGGACGCATCATCCTGATGGCGTCGCGGGCACTCGCCAAGCTCGGCCGCAGTGCCGACGACTATGCCCGGGTTTACGACCGCGTCCTATCGCAGGTCCGCGCGCCGGTAATCATCCACTGGCTCGGTGACATGTTCGATCCGGCCCTCAGCGGTTACTGGGGAACGGCCGATCTCGATAAGGCGATGGATACGGCGGTCGCAATCATCAACGCCCATGCGGCCAACGTCGATGGCGTCAAGATCTCGCTGCTGGACAAGCAGCGCGAGATCGACATGCGGCGCCGGCTGGACCCGCGTGTCAAGATGTACACCGGCGACGACTTCAACTACGCGGAACTGATCGCGGGCGACGCGCAGGGTCACTCGCATGCGCTGCTCGGCATTTTCGATGCGATCGCGCCCGCTGCGTCCTACGCCTTGGCGCGGCTTGCGGCGGGCGATGAGGCCGCGTTCCACGATGTGCTCGGGCCGACGGTGCCGCTGTCACGGCACATCTTCAAGTCGCCGACCCGCTTCTACAAGACGGGCATCGTGTTCATGGCCTATCTCAACGGCCATCAGGATCATTTCACCATGATCGGCGGCCAGGAGAGCACGCGCTCCACGCTGCATCTCGCCGAGCTATTCCGGCTGGCCGACAAGGCCGGGCTGCTCGCTAACCCGGAGATGGCGGCGCGCCGCATGAAGACCGTGCTCGCAACGCGTGGTGTCGAAGCGTGATGCGGGACTTCTCCTCCGATCATCGCTGGCTGTCGTTGAACACGGCGACGGTGCGCAAGCAGGGCGATCTCGTCGAGATCATCGACGCCTGTGCGCGGCACGGCATCCGCGCCATCGATCCCTGGCGCGACCAGGTCGCTGCGGTCGGGCTCGAGCGGGCGGCGCGCGCCGTGCGCGATGCCGGGCTCGAACTCACAGGCTATTGCCGCGGCGGCATGTTCACCTCGGATGCAGCGCGGCGCGGCGAGGTGCGCGACGACAACCGCCGTGCGGTCGATGAGGCGCATGCGCTTGGCGCACCCTGCATCGTGCTGGTGGTCGGCGGCCTGCCGCAATATTCCAGGCCCGGCAGCGATGCCTCCAAGGATATCGTGGCGGCGCGCGGCCAGGTCGAGGAGGCGATGGCCGAGATGCTCGACTATGCGAAGCAGGCGCGCCTGCCGATCGCGATCGAGCCGCTGCATCCGGCCTATGCCGCCGACCGGGCGTGCGTGAATACGACCAGGCAGGCGCTCGACATCTGTGACCGGCTTGATCCTGCGCGTTCGGGCGTGATCGGCGTGGCACTGGACGTCTATCACATCTGGTGGGACCCGGAGCTGAAAGAGCAGATCGCGCGCGCGGGCAGGGACCGCATCCTGGCCTTTCACGTCTGCGACTGGCTGGTCCCGACCAGGGACCTCCTCAACGACCGCGGCATGATGGGTGATGGCGTCATCGACATCAGATCGGTGCGGGAGGCGGTCGAGGCGCAGGGCTATTCCGGCTATTCCGAGATCGAAATCTTCTCCAACGATTGGTGGGCAAGGCCGCTCGACGAGGTGCTGCGGGTCTGCATCGAGCGGCACAAGAGCGTCGTCTGAGCCTCTGTCTCCGGGTCTTCGGATATCGCGGCAACATCATCGCATCGAACATTGCGACTCGCTCGCCCTCAGGCCAATCTCAGACGCAACCGCTGATTGCGGGCGCCATCCGCTTTCCCGACGTGGATTGTGCGGGGCTTGGTCGGCCTAGATTTGGCGCCGGCTGTTCGGCGGGGCATCACAATGGCAATAGCCGCCCGCGCTCACCCTTTCTCAACGCTCTTTGCTGGAACATACCCCGTAGAACACCGGGTTAACCGCATCCGAATAGCATGGGAAGGAAGGAAGCCCGTCATGGCGCATTTGATGTCTTTCCCGTTCGTCCATCATCAGGCCCTGGTGCTGTTCGCGGGCTTGGTGTGTCTACTCGGCACTTGGGTAGGTATGCGCCATTTCGCGCGGGCACGAGCGACCCAGGGGTCGACACGCTCGGGGTGGCTTTTCACGGCGTCTGTCGGCACCGGCGCGGCACTCTGGGCTTCGACCTACATATCGATCCTGGCGCTTGACCCGACACTCGCCAGCGCCTTCGAGCCGGTGTCCGCCGGCGCGGTCCTTGTCATGGCTGTCATTTCTTGCCTGATCGCGTTCGAGATCGGCAGTCGCCACTTTGCCCTCGCGCCTGAAGCCGGGGGGCTCATCATAGGGTTCGGCATCCTCGCGATGCACGTCATCGCCTTCAGTGGCTGGCATGTTGCCGCCGCCGTGCATTGGAACGCGTATGGGTTGAGCGTCACCTTCGTGCTTGCACTTGGCTTGAGCGCGCTCGCGGTCAATCGGGCGAACCGGCCGGTGACCCGTTGGTGCCGGCATGGTGCGGCTATTGCGCTGGCCACCATGATCTGTGCCATGCACTACGTGCTGGCGGCGTCGGAGACGGTCGTCGCGGACGCGCAGACTTCGCTGCCATCCTATCTCATTCCAGCCGACATGCTCGGCTTCGCCGTGGTCGGTGCGGTGTTGCTCGTGATGGGCAGCGGCTTCTCGACCTACGTGATCGACCTGCGCTCGCGCACCGAATCGGCGGACCGCATTCATCAGCTCTCGTTCAATGACACCATGACAGGGCTTCCCAATCGCATTGCATTCAACGAGCGTCTCGCCTTCGACTCCGCCGAAGCGCATGACAAGGCTCACAAGCTGGCTGTCTTCTCGATCGATCTCGACGGCTTCAAGGACGTCAATGATGTTTTCGGCCATAGCGCCGGCGATCTGGTGCTGATCGAAGTCGCCGATCGCTTGCGCAGGACTGTCGATGACGGCGAATTCATCGCGCGCCAGAACGGGGACGAATTCGTCGGCCTGAAGATGTCGGGCAATCATCCGGAGGACGCGCAGACATTTGCTGAGCGCATTTCGACGGTGTTCACGCAAGCTTTCCACGTCAACGGCCAGCCGGTGACGCTGACGGCCTCGGTGGGATATTCGATCTTCCCGACCGATACGCCGGACCGGGACCAGGCCTTGAGCAACGCCAAGCTCGCCATGCATCGCGCCAAGGGTCAGCGCGGCACGATCTGCCGCTACCGCGCGGACATGGATGACAAGGCGAGAGCACGCCGCGCGTTGGCGCGCGAGTTGCGGAACGCTGCCGCCAATGGCGAGCTGATCCTGTTCTATCAATTGCAAGTCAGCCTTGCCGACGGCCAGATCTGTGGGGCGGAAGCCCTGATGCGCTGGCAGCATCCCAAACGCGGCATGA
>Ga0209455_1000955_pt1 | contig 14743 bp, 16 predicted proteins | sample AraplaCol_mCL_r2_FD_184275 | JGI IMG/M metagenome (GOLD analysis project Ga0209455, IMG submission 184275) | Arabidopsis root microbial communities from North Carolina, USA - plate scrape CL_Col_mCL_r2 (SPAdes) (version 2) | ecosystem: Host-associated > Plants > Roots > Endosphere | place: USA...
ACGAGGAGCTGGTGGCCGCGGGAGGCGCGTACGCCGAGCTGTGGTCGTCGTGGCACGGGGGCGGCCGGTGACCGGACTCGCGTGGCGCGGCGTCGTCGAGGGGTTCTACGGCGAGCCGTGGTCGCACGCCGACCGGCTCACGTGGTTCGAGCGCGGAGGCACCATCGGGCTGAACCACTACCTGTATGCACCGAAGGACGACCCCTGGCACCGCGACGCGTGGCGCGAGCCGTACCCAGTCGACCGGCTCGCCGGACTCGCGCGGCTGAACGACGAGGCGGCCGCGCGCGGTGTCCGCTTCGTCTACGCGATCTCGCCCGGGCTCTCGATGAGGTTCGACGAGGACGCCGAGCACAAGGCGCTCGCGGCCAAGTGCCGACAGCTGCTCGACGCGGGTATCCGGTCGTTCGCGCTGCTGTTCGACGACGTGCCGATGGACGATCCTGAGGCGCTCGGACGCGCGCACGGCGCCACGGCTGCGCGGTTCCAGGAGGCGTTCCTCCGGCCTGCGGGGATCGACGAGCCTGTGCTGTTCTGCCCCACCGACTATGCGGGACTCGCGCGCACGCCCTACCGCGTCGGGCTCTCGGAGACGCTGCCCGTCGACGCGCGGGTGCTGTGGACCGGCCCCGACATCGTCGTCGGCGCGGTGACCGCCGACGATGTCGCGCAGGCCGCGCGCAGCTTCGGCCGCGACCTCGTGCTCTGGGACAACTTCCCGGTGAACGACTTCGACCGCTCCCGGCTGTTCCTCGGCCCGCTCACCGGGCGGGAGGCGGCACCGGGTCTGGTCGGCATCGTCGCGAACCCGATGGTGGAGGCCGCGCCCTCCCGCTTCGCGCTGGAGACGGTCGCCGAGTGGGCCGCGGATCCCGCCGCCTACGACCCGGCCGCCGCGGCTTCACGCGCGTACGCGGCTGTGGCCGGCACCGACGAGGGCCTGCGCACGCTCGTGGACGCATGCAGCGCGTGGCCGCCCGGCGCGCCGCGCTGGCCGCGACTCGATGATCTGGTCGCCGCCGAACGCTGGCGGGAGGCGGCGGACCTGCTCGCCCGTCTGGGCGACACCCACCCCGGCCCCACGACGCCGACCGACCTGACCGCCCAGCTCGCGCCGTGGATCGCCGCGGCGCGGGCGGCCGGAGCCGCGGGCGTGCTCGCCTGCCGCGTGCTCGCCGGCGACGAGCCGGCAGCGAGCGCCGACCGCCTCCTCGCCGCCCGCCGCACCCTCGAAGCCGAGTTCGCCGACGTCGCGCGCGGCACCGTGCTCGCCCTCGTCGACGCAGCCCTCGACCGCTTCGGCGTCGTGGGGCACCGCCCGCAGGGCGACGGCGCTCTCATCGCCGTCCTGACCGGCGCGAACCCCGCGCCGGGCGACCGTGAGCTGGTCGAATTCCTCGGCGGGGCCGGGATGCGTGCGCAGCTCGGCGACGATCCGGATGCCGACCTGATCATCGTCACACGCCAGGCATCCGAGGCGGTCGCGCGCGCCGCGGGCTTGCGCCCGGTGCCGCTGCTCGCGTGGGCGCACCTCGTGCCGCTGGGTCTGGCTTCCGCCGCCGCCGTCCCGCTCTCGGTGGACCGCGTCCACATCGCCGACCCCGCGCATCCGGTAGCCGCCGGGCTGTCCGGGGAGGTCGTCGTCTACCGCGGCCGGTCGAAGCTGACCGTCGCCGATCCGTCCGAGGAGACGGCGGTCGTCGCGCGCGAGCCGGAGTCGGGGCGGGCCGTCATCGGCCTGACGCCCGCCGGCGCGCGGATGGCCGACGGGACCGTGGCACCCGCCGCGCGCGCCACGTTCTTCCTCGCCGCCGACGGGTTCGCGCCGTGGCTGGTGACGCCGGAGGCGCGCTCGCTGCTGCTGGCGACGATCCGGGAGCTGCTCGGCTGACCCCGGCTGCCGGACCTCCGGCGGGCAGCGCGGCGCAAGCGGCCTAGAGTTAGGCATGTAATGGCTGAGCTTCCTCCCGCATCCCTGTCCGACCAGCCCGAGCCCGTCGTCGTCACCAGCGACACCGGCATCGGCGTGCGCCGGTTCGTCCGCGACGACATCGTGCTCCGAAAAGGGCTTTACACGCTGGTCAGCGGCCCGTTCACGCCGCGGGAGTCGATGATCGAGGACCTCCTCGCCGTGCGCGACGCCCTCGACGAGGCCGGGCTGGAGTACCTGCTGGTCCGCGACGACGACAACCGCCTGATCGTCGCCCTCGACCGCCGCAACCGCAAGCAGGCGGCCGCCACGCTCGCGGAGGCGTTCGCCGACGAGCCGTTCTACGCGCGCAGCATCGACCCCGAGAAGGGCACCGACGACGGCGACCTCCTCATCGCCGACGGACGCCTCTCGCGCCGCAAGGCCGACATCCTGCGCATCTACCGCCCGCGCCTGGAGCCGATCGGCCGTCTCCGCTACGGCGCCGACACCGCGTTCCAGCTCGAGTTCTGGAAGTTCGGCGACGACGAGATCACCGCGCCGTGCCCCAACGCGCTGATGCGTCCGCGACTCCCCCGCAGCGAGGCCGTCGAGGCCGAGGTCGAGCTGTACGGTCGGCGCTGGCGCACGCTGCAGCACATGTTCGACCCGCTCTCCAGCGACGTCGCCTTCGACATCGACATCGTGTTCTCGTGGGTCGACGGCTCCGACACCGAGTTCCAGCGCCGGCGCGCGGCCCGGATGGCGTCGTACGTGGTCGGCGAGGGCGACGACAACGAGGCCCGCTACCGGCAGATCGACGAGCTCAAATACGCGCTCCGCAGCGTCCACATGTTCGCGCCGTGGATCCGCAACATCTACATCGCGACCGACTCCCCCGTGCCGCCGTGGCTGGATGCGGAGCACCCGCGCATCCACATCATGCGGAGCGAGGACTTCTTCTCCGACCAGTCCGGCCTGCCGACGCACAACTCGCACGCCGTCGAGAGCCAGCTGCACCACATCCCGGGGCTGTCGGAGCACTTCCTGTACTCCAACGACGACATGTTCATCGGGCGGCCGCTCTCACCCGACGTGTTCTTCTCGCCGGGCGGCGTGACCAAGTTCGTGGAGGCGGGCACGCGCATCGGCCTCGGCGAGACCGACCCGACACGGAGTGGGTTCGAGAACGCGGCGCGCGTCAACCGCCGCCTGCTCTGGGAGCGGTTCGGCGCGGTCACGACGCGGCACCTGGAGCACTGCGCGGCGCCGCTGCGGATCAGCGTGCTGCGCGAGATGGAGCAGGAGTTCCCCGAGGACTTCCGCCGGACGGCGACGAGTCCGTTCCGCTCGGCGACCGACATCTCGGTGACGAACTCGCTGTACCACTACTACGCGCTGATGACCGGCCGCGCGGTGACGCAGACGCAGGCGAAGGTGCTCTACATCGAGACGACGCTGCGCCAGGCGCCGGACATGATGCGCCGCCTCCTCAAGAAGCGCGACCAGGACATGTTCTGCCTCAACGACGGCTCCAAGCCCGAGATCGACCCCGAAGAGCGCACGCAGATCGTGACCGACTTCCTCGAGCGCTACTTCCCGTTCCCCGCCCCCTGGGAGCGCCCCGCCTGACCCGGCCCGACGCGGTCAGGCGAGGATGCTGATCGGCTCCGTCGGGGCCTCGCGGCGGGCGGCCGGAGGGATGCGGATGCCGTCGGCGGCCAGACGGCGCGCCGACTCCTCCGCGTCGATGTAGTCGAGCGCCGGGTACTGGCCGAGCGGCACGACCGAGTGCAGCACCGTGTTCGGGTAGACGTGCACGAGGTTGAACGCCGCGGCGCCGTCGCGGCCGCGGGTGCCTCCGACGGGAACGTTGAGGTCCTGCGTGTAGCAGCTGGCCGATGCGACCGAGACCGGGATGCCCGCGAACATCGCCGTCGACGAGTAGTGCAGGTGCCCGGCGAGGATGCTGCGCACGTCGCTGCCCTCGAGCACCTCGCGCAGCTGGGACTGGTCGCGCAGCTCCACCGACACCGCGAGATCGAGCACGCTCGGGATGGGCGGGTGGTGCATCGCGAGGATGGTGCCCTCGGGCGCCGCGGTCGCGAGTTCCGCCGCCAGCCAATCGAGCTGCGACTCGCTCACATCGCCGTAGTGGTGACCGGGGACGGTGGAGTCGAGCACGATGATCCGCAGGCCCCCGATCCAGTACACGTCGTCGACCGGCGAGACGTCGGGCAGCTCGTCGCGCAGGCCCTCGCGGAACGCCGCGCGCTCGTCGTGGTTGCCCATCACCCAGATGACGCGGGCGCCCATCCGCTCGGCCGCCGGATCGACGAGTGCACGGATGCGCTGGTACGCGTCGGGCTGACCGCGATCGGCCAGATCGCCCGTGAACACGATGGCCTCGGGGCGCCCGCCGGACGCCTCCACCTCGTCGAGCAGGGCTCGCAGGTGCTGCTCGCTGTCGACGCTGCCGTAGAGGCGTTCGCCGCCCGCGAGCAGGTGGGTGTCGCTGATATGCAGAAGGAAGTGGTCCGGCCGCGGGTACTCCGCGATTCGCGTCTTCACGGTGCTATCACACCACCCGGATCTGAACGCGTCGTGAACGGACGCGGTGTGCCGCCTGGATCGGCGGGCGCCGCGTTCCACGCCTCCACGAGCACGGGGATGCTCGGAGTCGCCGCAAGCCGACGCGTCTCCCCCGGCAGCAGGGGCCGCGGGTCCCCGCCGACCGAGAGGATGCCTGGCTCGCCGGCGGGCCGCGCATCCACCACTCGCAGGGTGAGCGCTGCGACCGCACCGGTGTTGCGGACGGCCACCGTCCCGTCGTCCTCGCGGGCGGTCTCGAGGGTGGGCGCGGGCACGTCGAACAGGGCGGCGAAGTCGGACGTCGCCGTCGCGATCATCCGTTCGAGGTCGATCACAGCGTCAGCATGATCGGCGCCGCCCACGACACCTCCACCACACCGAGTGGTGACATCTGGTCGCCACTCGTCCCCGATGGGAGCATCGGCTCACCACTCGACGCCGTGAGGCGGGAGCGGACGACGACGTCGGCGAGCAGGGCGCGGGCGAATCGCACGCGAACGCCCTTCCACACTCCCTGGTGCCGCAGCCGCGGCGAGAAGTCCCAGCCGTAGCCGAGCCGCGGGGTGTGGACGCGCACACGCTCCGTCCGCCCGACCTGCGGTTCCGAAACCGGCGCGGGATGCACGCGCAGTGCGAGCTTGTGCCGCCCCGCGGCCCGCTGCTCCGGCGTCAGCGCGAACCGGCCGCGGCGGTACAGCCCGTCGACCGAGCCGAGCCGCTCGCCGTCCCAGTACACGTCGGCGCCCGGGTCGACGCCGTCGAGCTCCAGCACCGCCACGCCCTCCGCAGCGGACGCGTCGAGGTCGACGGCGCGCCGATAGACCCACGACCGCTCGGCGACCCACTCGGACGCGCGGCTGTTCCGCCCCACCCGCGGGTCGGGCACGTCGCCGGCCCGGTGGAGGTCGTCGATCACCGCCCCCGGCACCCGCGCCGCCAGCCACCCGGGTGCCGCCGCGATCGCCGCGGACGCCTCCGCCACGTTGTTTCCGGCCTCCGGCAGCGGTGCCCCGAGGTACCACTCGGCGGTGTCGCCGAGGGCCTCGCGGATCGTCCAGTCGTCGCCGTCGAGCGGCATCGTCGCGTTGCTCACCCCTCGATCATGGCGGATCTGGGAACGATTCCAGAAATTCGGCCCAGGGTCTTTCGACTGCTCCGGAGCAGAAGGTACGCTGGCCGGGTTCGCGCGCATCGAATCCATCTGGCAAGGAGGCCTTGACAGGCATGTCCCCCCATCTCGCTGTCGCAGCGATCGGCTTCTGGCACGTCCACGCGGGCGACTACGCGCGCAACGTCCAGCAGCACCCCGACACCACCCTCGTCGCCGTCTGGGACGACGACGCCGACCGCGGCCGCGCCGCCGCCGACGAGTTCGGCGTGGAGTTCGTCGCCGACCTCGACGAGCTGCTCGCGCGTCCGGAGCTCGACGCCGTCACCATCACGACGGCGACCGACCAGCACCGCGATGTCATCGGCCGCGCCCTCGCGGCGGGCAAGCACGTCTTCACCGAGAAGATCCTCGCCCCCACGGTGGCGGAGGCGGAGGAGCTGGTCGACCTCGCCCGCGAGGCCGGCGTCGCGCTCGTCGTCTCGCTGCCGCGCCTCTACGACGACTACACGGTCGCCATCGAGCGCGTGCTCGACGAGGGGACGCTCGGCGAGCTCACCTACTCGCGGGTGCGGCTGGCGCACGACGGCTGGGTCGCCGGCTGGCTGCCCGAGCGGTTCGCCGATCCGGATGCTGCCATCGGCGGCGCCCTCACCGACCTCGGCTGCCACCCGGCCTACCTCACGCGGCTCTTCCACCGGGCCGAGCCGCTCAGCATCTCGGCGAGCTACGGCAGCGTCACCGGGCGCGCGGTCGAGGACAACGCGGCGGTCACGGCCGCCTTCCCCGGCGGTCGCCTCGGCGTCTTCGAGGCAAGCGTCGTCACCACGCCGGGCGCCTTCACCGTCGAGCTGCGTGGAACGCAGGCGACGCTGACGTTCGGCTTCGGCGGCGAGCGCCTGCTCGCCAAGGGCGGCGCGTTCGGCGAGGACTGGCAGGAGCTCCCGCTCCCCGAGCCGCGACCGGGCGCCTTCGCGCAGTGGGTGCAGCACATCCACGACGGCACGACCGCCGACGACAACCTGCGTCACGCCGTCGAGCTGACCCGCACGATCGTCGCCTCCAACGAATCGGCCGCCTCCGGTCGCGTCGTCGAGCTCGCCCCCGCACCGGTCGCCTGACCCCTTTTCTCTCACCTTCTTCCTCTGAGGAGCACGTTCACCATGTCCACTGACACCATCCGCATCGGCCTCATCGGGGCAGGCGGCATCGCCGGCGCCCACGTCGCCGGGTACCTGCGCAACCCCGAGACGGTCACCTTCGCCGCCGTCGCCGACCCGGTCCGCGCGGCGGCCGAGAGCCGCGCGGGCGATTCCGGCGCCGCGATCTACGCCGACTACGCGACCATGCTCGCCGAGGCCGACATCGATGCGGTCGACATCTGCCTTCCCCACCACCTGCACAAGGACGCGATCGTCGCCGCCGCCCGCGCCGGCAAGCACATCCTGTGCGAGAAGCCGCTCTGCCTGAGCCCGGAGGAGGCCGCCGAGGTGGATGCCGCGGTCGCCGAGGCCGGCGTCACCCTGATGTGCGCGCACAACCAGCTGTTCCTCCCCGCCGTGGCGAAGGCGAAGGAGCTCATCGACGCCGGGGCGCTCGGCCGGGTCTACGAGGTGCGCACCACCGACAGCTTCTTCAACGACTTCGACCCGTCGAACATGGGATGGCGTGCCCACGCCTCCACCAGCGGCGGCGGCGAGCTGATCGACACCGGCTACCACCCCACCTACCTCCTGCTGCATCTCGCGGGAGGTTCGCCGGTCGAGGTCACGGCGATGCTCGCGACGCACCGCCTGTCGTTCATGGAGGGCGAGGACTCCGCGCAGGTGCTCGTGCGCTTCGACAACGGCGTGATCGGCAGCCTGGTCACGAGCTGGGCGTACCAGCCGGCGGACGGCACCGAGAAGTTCTCGGTGGTCGGCGAGCGGGGCAGCCTGACCAGCGACGGCACGTCCCTCACCCTCCGCGGCCGCGGCGACGACGAACCGACCGTGTACGAGCTGGAGCCGGTGCACGAGTTCGGCGAGGAGATCGCCCACTTCGCGCGCAGCATCCTGGACGGGACGCGACCGCTGCACACGCAGAAGGAGGGCATCGAGGTGCTCGGCATCATCCTCGCCGCCTACGAGTCGGCGGAGCGCCGGACGATCGCGCCGGTCCGCTCCGCTCGCGAGCTGGTGACCGCGTCGGGCGAGTGACACCCAGGGGGCGTCTTCCCTGACGCGGGAATCGGGGGTATATCCAGCGGGCCTGCGCCGGAGTTACAGTTCGCACATGAGCATGCAGCGGACGGGGGCCCGCAGCGCACCGGAGCCCCACCGTCAAGATGATTTCGTCGCGGTCCCGTACCTGCGCCAGGGCCAGCTCATCTCCCTGATCCGATGGAATCTGGTCAACGGGGAGTGGAAGTACACCACGATCCTCGCCGAGTACCTCCATCGCGACGAAGGCTCGTGGTACCTCATCGTCAACGGCAACCGTGCCCGACTCGACCGATCGGAGTGGGCGATCTTCAACTGAGGCGCCCACTCCGCAGGTACCCTGCGGATGTGACCCAGACCGACAAGAGAGAGCGGACGGCGCAGCCTGAGCATCGCTGGCCCGCCGTGATCGCCACCATCGTCGCCCTCGCCGCCTACGCGTTCCTGCCGAGCGTCGTGCCGGCGATCGAGCGCTACGCGGTGGTCGGCATCTGCCTGCTCATGGTGATCGCCCTGGTGATCTACAACCCGCACCACCTGACGCGGGAGTCGGCGTGGTCGCGGCGCGCGGAGATCGCGCTCGCGATCTTCATCCTCGTCGCCAATCAGATCGCGTTCGCCGAGACGATCGTCCGGCTGCTCAACAAGAACGGGAACGGGTACGAGCTGCTGCTGGCCTCGCTGCAGGTGTGGGTCACGAACGTGATCGCGTACGCCCTCATGTTCTGGGTGCTGGACCGCGGCGGCCCGGTGGCGCGGGCGATGGTCCCGCGGCCGAAGCTGGCGCTGGCCGACTTCCGCTTCCCGCAGGACGAGGACCACGACGCGGTCGACGAGGTCGCCCGCGGGTCGAGCAAGAAGGCCGACTGGGTGCCGAACTACATCGACTACTTCTACTTCTCGCTGTCCAACTCGATGGCCTTCAGCCCGACGGACACCATGCCGCTCACGCACCGGGCGAAGCTCCTCATGGCGCTGGAGTCGTTCGCCGGCTTCGTCCTGCTCGCGCTGGTCATCGCCCGGGCGGTGTCCCTCATCGGCTGATGCGCACCATCCGGAGCACACGGGCCACGCGCGCAGCCGCCGCGGCGATCCTGGCCAGTGCCGTTCTGTGCCTGACCGCCTGCTGGGCGGAGAGCCCGCCGACGCCCGCTCCCTCCATCCCGGCAGGCCGGCAGTCCACACCGGCAGCGAACTCGGGATGGCGGGCGCCCACCGGTCCGAGCATCGTCTTCCGCAACACCGCCCTGGGCGCCGACTTCGGCAAGGTGTCGTCGGTCGCCCTGTCGGCGCCGGGTGGCGCGCGTACCGTCTCACCGCTCATCTGCGAGCGCGTCGCCGCGACCCGCAAGGCACTCTCCTGCCTGAGCCGGCTCGACACCGACCCGGTGGGGTATCGCGAGACGCTCTACGAGGCGGACGGATCCGAGAACGTCTTCTGGTCGCTCCCCGGGCCGCCGAGCCGCACGCGCCTGTCGCCTGACTCCCAGCTCGCGGCCTGGACCGGCTTCGTCGACGGGGAATCGTACGGGGGCGTCGCCTTCTCGACGCAGACGATCATCACCCGGGTGCACGGCACCTACTACGGCCCGCTCGACGCCTTCACGTTCCTGGTGGATGCGAAACCCTACGCCGCCGCCGACCTCAACTTCTGGGGCGTGACGTTCGCCGACGACGGCAACTCCTTCTACGCGACGGCCGCCTCCGCCGGACGCACGTGGCTGGTCCGCGGCAACCTCCGCGCGCGGACGCTCGTCGCGGTGCGCGAGGGCGCCGAGTGCCCGTCCCTGTCGCCGGATGGCACGCGGGTCGCCTACAAGAAGAACCTCGGCACGGTCGACGCTCCGCGGTGGACGCTCGCGGTGTACGATCTCGGGTCGAAGACCGAGACCGTCCTGCCGCTGAGGGGGAACGTGGACGACCAGGCGGAGTGGCTGGACGACCGGACCCTGCTCTTCGGCCTCCCGGTGGCCGGCTCCGACGGCGACTTCACCGTGTACTCGGCGCCGGCGGACGGTTCGGCGGCCGAGTCGCCGTTCCTCGAGCACGCGTGGTCGCCGTCGGTCGTTCGCTGACGGGATCATCGTGACGCGTGTCGCCGAGCAGTCCGCGGGAGCGGGAGCCGGCGGGTCCGTCATGCCCGAAAGGCGGGCCCGCCGACCTGCATCCGTCCCGCGCCGGATGAGGGGAGAGCAGCGGGGACGATGTCCTTGTAGTTCAGCATGTCCGAGGCGGTGTCGATAGACAGCGCGGATATCTACAGGCGTCGCCAGTCGTCCGACGTCAGGTGCGATCCGGCCTGCGGACCCATCTGCAGCATCCCGCCGTCGACCGCCCACGACGCCCCGGTGACGTACGACGCGGCCGGGGAGGCGAGGAACGCGATCACGGAAGCGATCTCTCGGGCGTCGCCCGGACGGCCCAGCGGCACGCCGGGGCGGTGCACCTCGCGCGGGTCCTCGTCCTCGGCGTCGTTCATCGGCGTCGAGATCTCGCCCGGCGCCACCGCGTTGGCGGTGATCCCGTACTCGCCGAGCTCGAGGGCCAGGGTCTTCAACAGACCGCCGAGCCCGTGCTTCGCGGCGTCGTAGGCGGCGGACCCGACCCGCGGCTGGTGCTCGTGGACGCTCGTCACACCGATGATGCGGCCGCCGCGTCCTGCATCCACCATCCGCCTGGCCATGCGCTGGATGCAGACGAACGCGCCGTCGAGGTCGCCGCAGATGGTCTTCCGCCAGGTCTCCCAGTCGGTGTCGAAGAACACCGTGCCGCCGTTGATGCCGGCGTTGTTGACGAAGACGTCGCAGCCGCCGAGCTCGTCGGCCAGCCGGTCGACGACGTCCCCGCACGCGGGGGCGTCCGTGGTGTCCAGCTGAGTGACGACCGCGCGGCGGCCTTTCTCGCGCACGAGCCGCGCGGTCTCCTCCGCGCCCTCCTCGTCGGAGTGCCAGGTGATGCCGACATCCATGCCCGCCTCCGCGAGGGCGACGGCCGTGGCGCGTCCGATGCCGGAGTCGGACCCGGTCACGATGGCGGTGCGCGGGTCGGTGAGCTCGGGGTAGGTGTGATCGGCCATGTCCGGCACGGTGCACCCCATCCCGCCGCCGCGCAAGGGGTGGTAGTCGTGGAGGCATGACCATCTCCGCAGTGCTCTTCGACGTCGACGGCACGCTCGTCGACTCCAACTTCCTGCACGTCGACGCGTGGAGCCGCGCGTTCGCCGAGATGGGCACGCCGGTCGACTCCTGGCGCATCCACCGGGCCATCGGGCAGGACTCCGCCCGGCTGCTGGAGCAGCTGGTCGGCGAGCGCGACGACGAGTGGATCACGCGCGCGAAGGACCTGCACTCGCAGCACTACACGGAGCAGTCGGGCCGCTTGCGCGCGTTCGCCGAGGCGGCGGACCTGCTGCGCCAGCTGTCGGGTCGCGGCATCCGGGTGGTGCTGGCGACGTCGGCGCCCGAAGACGAGCTGACGATGCTGATGGACGTGCTGGATGCGGAGGACGCCATCCACGCGACCACGAACGCGGACGACGTGGCGACGGCCAAGCCCGAACCCGGCATCATCGAGGTCGCCCTGGATCGCGCCGGGGCGCAGCCGTCGGACGCGCTCTTCATCGGCGACTCGGTGTGGGACATGATGGCGGCTGCGCGAGCGCACGTGCGCTCCGCCGGCCTGCTCTCGGGCGGGGTCGGCCCGTCCGAGCTCCTCGAGGCGGGCGCGGTGTCGGTCTTCGACGACCCCGCCGACCTGCTGGCCCGCATCGACGGCGTGCTCAGCGGGCGCCGTTCCGCCTGAGCCCGGCCGGACGCCCTCTTGCCAAGCCGCAGCGCGCGGCGTTCCATAGGACCGACGGCCCAGGAGAGGAGTCGCCATGTCGGCGAGCGAGCTCGAGATGTCCAGCGTGCGGTACCCGTATCGGGACCGCATCTTCCACGTGGAGAAGAAGTCGCCGGGGGTGTGGGTCGTCCTCGACGAATCGCACGCCGAACTGGGGACGCTGGTGCGCGTCGCGGTCGAGGGCGAGGAGCACGAGCCGGTGTTCGGCGCCGTGCCGCCCGGGTACACCGAGACGCTGCACGAAGGGTCGGACTGGCGGATGCTGGTCGCCTCCCTCATCAACGAGTCGCTGGACGCGGAGACCGCGGCGACCGGGAACCAGGGCGAGGCATGACCATCCACCTCAACAAGAAGGCCCTCGAGCACGCCAGGAAGCTGGTCGAGCAGGGGAAGGTCGTCCACGACGAGCGCGACGACTGGAGCGAGCACGCACCCAGCGCCGACGACGAGAACCGCTTCATCGAGAAGAACGGCTGGGACGACTACGCGCTGTGGCACCTCGGTGAGGACCCGGAGAAGTCCGAGGAGACGAAGGGCCGCTTCAGCTTCCCGTACGGCGATTTCTCGAAGGTGCACCGGTGTGCGGTCATCTCGTTGGAGAGCCGCGCAGCCCAGAACGACCACGACGACATCGCCCGCGAGACGAAGCGCCTGCTCGAGCTGATCGACGGGGAGTAGCGGCCGGGATACGATTCCCGGGATGAACGCGACGCTGCGCACGGCGCTCGGCTGGGTCGCCGCCGTGCTGCTGAACGTCGGCGCGTTCCTCGTCGTCGTCGGACTGCTGCTGCCGCGGGCGGGCGGAGACGTCTCCGTGCTGCTGGTCGGCGCGGTCTGCTGCGCCGTGGGCCTGGGCGCCGGCGCGGGATGGCTGATGGGCCGGGGCCGCTGACACAGCAACGACCCCGCCCTGGGATGAAGGGGGCGGGGTCGTCGGTGCACCGGCGCAGAGCCGGTGGCTGGGTGGGACCGATCAGTCCGGCGGCTCGCTGGCTCCGGTGCCGCTGACCAGGTCCGGGTTGGACGGGTGCTCGGCCGGGTCGAAGTCGGCGGGCGGAGGCTCGGCGCCGTCGGAGCCGCCTCCGGCGTCCGCTGTCGTCACGTCCTCGGCCCCTTCCGGCGCGATCCCCGTCTCGCCGGGCGCCGAGACGTCTCGCGACTGGCCGGGCTCGGTCTCCGCGGGCTCCGCAGCCTGGGCGTCGTCGTCACCGCCGCCCTGCTCGAAGCGCTCCGGCTTGTCCTCGGCGGGCACGCCCTCGGAGTCGGTGTTCGGCAGTCCGCTCGTGTCGCTCATGCTTCGCTCCTTCCCGGCAGCCTCACGGCTTGCCCTCTTCGCTGTACGAGGTCGCGGTCGCCATCGAGATCACCGGCCAGCCCGTTGGTGGGGTCAGAGCCGGTGATCGGCTCCTGTTCGTCACGCGAATCCGTCATGCGGCACAGAGAACGCCCGGTCCGCCCGACCCGCAAGGGGTTATCGGGGCGGTGGGCCCGGCGTACGGTGAAGCCGCTCGATCACATCCAGGAGCGCCACGCGGTACTGCGGGGCGGACTGGTAGTCGGGATGCGTCGCCACCTTCACCAGGTAGCGCGGCGGGCCGAACTCGTCGGCGCCGCGGTCGAGATCGTCGGGCCGCCGGTCGTCCAGGCGGTAGCTGTTGATCGGGAAGCCCAGGTAGTCCGTGCGGCGCCACAGGTTCACCCACGCGACCGACCCGTCCGGCTGCGTCAGCAGTTGCACGAGGGATGGGTCGTCTGCTCCGGAGGTGTCCACGACGACCGGGTCGCCGTCCTGGTCGAGCTCGACCTGCGTGAACCACGGGTCGCCCTTGCCGAGCAGGGGACGCCGGGACCCGAGCGTGCCGAGCGCATCCGGCCCGAAGAGCTCCGGGAAGAAGCGGCCGAAGTACACGCGCAGCTGGGCGCCGTAGGTGAGCAGGCCCACGTTGTGGAGGCGGTCGGCGTCGGCGGGGCGGAGGGTGAACAGGGTCGATACCGCCAGGACCGCGCCGAGGCTGTGGGCCGACACCACCACGCTGAACGGGCGGTCGCGCCCCAGCGCCTCCTCCTCCTGGGCGTCGCGCCAGCTGAGCCGGGCGGCGAGGTCCATGCCCTCGGGCGGCACGAGGTCATGCGTGAGCCAGTCGGTGACCCGGTCGCGCACCTCCGGGACCACGCGCTCGGCGTAACAGGGCGGACCGAAGGGATGGCCGGCGCGCGGCAGGAAGCACATGAGGTCCCACATCACGCTGATCGGGCGCTCCTTCGCGGTGAGCGCGTTCTCGACGATGACCGCCAGGATGGCCGCGGCGATGACGGCGAGCGCCGGTCCGACGAGCGCGTCGATCGCGCGGAACGGCGCCGAGTACGACACGGCGAGCGCCACGACGAACCCCAGGGCGAGCAGCCCGGCCAGGATGCCGAGGATGGGCTCCCCGCGGTGGACGAGGGCGGCAATCCGTCGGGCGCGGAGGATCTTGAGCGCCAGCCGGTCGGCGGTCGTGCTCGCGGCGATGCGGCCGTCGCGGTACGAGTCGACCTGCTCCAGCAGCGGACGGCGCCCGTCGCGGGTGCGCGGGGTCGTGAGGAGCGGCATCCACCGCAGCAGCGACAGTGCGATGCCCGCGGCGACGAGCACCAGGGCGAGGGCGATGAACGGGAGCACGTCGCCGAAGTTGTGGTAGACGATCGGCGGGCGAAGGACGGTGTGCGGCCCGGCGGACGCGCACCCGCACGGCGGCGATCCGCTGACCAGCCAGCCCTGCACGCCGAGGACCAGCAGTGTGGACAGGATCATCGCGGCGCCGAGCGAGAGCAGCATGATGATCCCCGGCCCCATGCCGGCCCAGCCCTCGGCGCGGAAGCGCTCCGGCGGTCCCGCGCGGCGTCCCGCTCGCGAGCGCGGCCACCACCACACGTAGAACAGCTGCAGGGCGGTGGCCACGGCCGCCACCGCGAACAGCGGGAGGCGCAGCGGGCCGGGAGTGCCATCCTGCGTCGGCGGGTTCTGCGCAACCCCGGCGAGGAACGCCAGCCCGGCGATCGTCATGAGCACGATCGATAGCCAGTGGGGAACTCCGCGGCGCCAGCCGA
>Ga0209455_1000958_pt1 | contig 14705 bp, 10 predicted proteins | sample AraplaCol_mCL_r2_FD_184275 | JGI IMG/M metagenome (GOLD analysis project Ga0209455, IMG submission 184275) | Arabidopsis root microbial communities from North Carolina, USA - plate scrape CL_Col_mCL_r2 (SPAdes) (version 2) | ecosystem: Host-associated > Plants > Roots > Endosphere | place: USA...
GCATCGTCGGCGAGAAGGAGAACATCGGCCCCGGCACGACCGTCAACTACGTCGTCCAGCTCGCCGAGGGCTCCTACTTCTCGGCCTGCCGTAAGGGGATGGTCGGGCAGCCGACGAACGTCGCGGCGTTCACCGTCACGCCGGGCACCGGGAAGACGGTGTCGCAGAGCGAGAGCAAGCAGGTCGCGCAGGCCGTCACGAACTACACCGGCTACGTGAAGGACCAGGCGGGCGCACTCCTCACCGCCACGAAGTCCTTCGCCGCGGCTTACGCGGGCGGCGACGACGCGGCGGCGCGCGCCCAGTACGCCTCCACCCGCTCCTCCTACGAGCGGATCGAGCCGACCGCCGAGCAGTTCGGCGACCTCGACCCCGCGCTCGACCTGCGCGAGGCCGACCTCGCCGAGGGCCAGGAATGGACCGGCTGGCACCGCATCGAGAAGGACCTGTGGGCGTCCGCCGGGTACACGCCCGTCGACGCCGCCACCCGCACGCAGCTCGCCGACACGCTCGTCGCCGACACCCAGAAGCTGTACGACCTGGTGCACGCGAAGGACTTCCGCCTCACCATCGACCAGATCTCCAACGGCGCCATCGGCCTGATGGAGGAGGTCTCCCGCTCCAAGATCACGGGCGAGGAGGAAGCTTTCTCGCACACGGATCTCGCCGACTTCCAGGCCAACCTCGAGGGCGCCCAGGTCGCCTACGGCGTCGTGCGCGACATCGCTGCGGCCAAGGGCAGCAGCGGCAAGGATGTGGTGTCGAAGCTCGACGCGGAGTTCGCCACCGTCGAGAAGACGCTCGCGCAGTACAAGAGCGGCGACGGCTTCGTGAACTACACCCAGCTCAGCACAGCTCAGGTGAAGGAGCTGTCCGACCAGGTCAACGCGCTCAGCGAGCCGCTGAGCCGGCTCACCTCGATCATCGTCAAGTAACCCGTGACGCAGAGCCACCCCGACGCCGAGCGCCCGGAGACCGACGAGGTCGCCGGGCGCTCCGGCGACCCCGAACCGCGGCGCGGCCTCTCCCGGCGCGGGATGCTCGGTATCGCGGGCGCGACGGTCGGCGCGGGCCTGGTCGGCATCGGCGCCGGTGTCGCCGCCGACCGCGCCGTGCTCGGCGCCTCCACCGGCGACTCCGCGACCTACCCCTTCTACGGCGCCCACCAGGCCGGGATCACCACGCCCGCGCAGGATCGCCTCCACTTCGCCGCCTTCGACGCCGCGCCCGGTCTCGACCGCGCCGGCCTGATGGAGCTGCTGCAGGACTGGACGGCCGCGGCCGCGCGCATGACCCAGGGCCGCCCGGCCGGGAAGTACGGACCGGCCTCCGGCCCGATGGACGCTCCGCCCGACGACACCGGCGAGGCCCTCGACCTGCCGCCCGGCGGCCTCACGCTGACCTTCGGCTTCGGCCCGAGCCTGTTCCGGACGGCGAGCGGCGAGGACCGGTTCGGGATCGCGTCCCGCCGCCCCGAGGCGCTGGTCGACCTGCCCCGCTTCCCGGGCGACGCGCTGGTGGACGCGATCAGCGGCGGCGACCTCTGCGTACAGGCCTGCAGCGACGATCCGCAGGTCGCGGTGCACGCCATCCGCAACCTCTCCCGCATCGCGTTCGGGCGCGCGTCCATCCGCTGGTCGCAGCTGGGCTTCGGGCGCACCTCCTCCACCTCCAAGGCGCAGGCGACTCCGCGCAACCTGTTCGGGTTCAAGGACGGCACGGCCAACATCAAGTCGGAGGACCAGTCGGTCGTCGACGAGCAGGTGTGGGCTGCGCACGGAGACGGCGCGGCATGGATGGCCGGAGGCTCCTACCTCGTGGCACGGAAGATCCGCATGGTCATCGAGACCTGGGACCGCCAGCAGCTCGGCGAGCAGGAGCGCATCGTCGGCCGCGACAAGGGCGAGGGGGCGCCGCTCTCGGGCGGCACCGAGTTCAGCGCGCCGAACTTCCTCGCCCTGGCGAAGGACGGCGGCACCAAGATCGACCCGGACTCGCACGTGCGCCTGGCGCATCCCTCGATGAACGACGGCGCGCAGCTGCTCCGCCGCGGCTACAACTTCGTCGACGGCAACGACGAACTCGGGCGGCTCAACGCCGGCCTGTTCTTCATCGCGTTCCAGCGGGATCCGCGGAAGCAGTTCATCCCGATCCAGAAGCGGCTCGCGTCGAACGATCTCATGAACGAGTACCTGAAGCACGTCGGCTCCGGCGTGTTCGCGGTGCCGCCCGGGGCGACCAAGGGGTCGTTCGTGGGAGCGGGTCTGTTCGCCTGACCGCTCAGGTGCCGGCGGTCGGCGTCGGGCTCGGCGCCTTCCCCTTCGAGACCGAGTAGTTGGCGACCCAGCCCTTGTCGCCCGCGTCGGTCACCACGACCAGCACGCCGTAGGTGCCGTTGCTGAACGTCCCGGTGCCGCCGCCGTTCGGACCCTGTGCACCGAATTCGCCGCTGAATCCCGCGTCGGTGAGCTGCTTCTGGATGTCGTTGTACGAGCTCCCACCGCTCACCTTGACGGTGACGTTCCACACCTTGTCGTCCCCCGAGCCGAGGCCCGCCGCGAAGACGACGTCGCCGTTCGCCAGCGGGACCTCCTTCGGGAAGTCGGACGGCACGCTGGTGCCGCCGACGTCGATGTTGCCGCCGGAGACGTCCTTCACGACGCTCTGGAAGCTGCAGCCGGCCAGGGCGGGCGCTGCCCCGAGCAGCAGCGCGGCGGCGAGCGGGAGGGCGACGAGACGACGACGGTTCATGCGTCCATTCTCCCGGAGGCGCGCCCGCCCATGGTTGCGCGGATGGGTGAAATGTTCACCTCGGGGGTCTTGTCGCACGCCGCCGGCGGTTCATAGTCTTCGCGCACAAGCCCTATCTCGAGAGGAATCGCCATGCCGTCTCCCACCATCGTCCTCATCCACGGCGCCTTCGCCGACGCGGGCAGCTTCACACCCGTCACCCGGCGCCTGCTCGACGCCGGCCACACCGTGCGCGTGCCCGGTCTCCCCAACCGCAGTCTGCTGGGCGACGCCGAGTACATCCGCTCGGTCGTCGAGAACATCGACGGACCGGTCCTGCTCGTCGGGCACTCGTACGGCGGCGCGGTCACCACGATCGCCGGTGCCGCGGACAACGTCGTGGGGCTGGTCTACCTCGCCGGCTACGCGCTCGACGAGGGCGAGAACCTCAACCAGTTGCAGGGACGCTTCCCCGATTCGCCGCTCGCCAAGGCGCTGGTCTTCACGCCGTTCCCGATCGACGGCGCGGAGCCGGGCACGGACGTGTCGGTGAACGTCGAGGAGTTTCCAGACATCTTCGCCAGGGGCCTCGACCCGGCCGTCACCCAGGTGTTCGCCGTCTCGCAGCGCCCGCTCGCGGCGATCGCCTTCGAGCAGCCCGCGCCGGTCGCGGCCTGGAAGACCAAGCCGGCCTGGGGCATCGTCCCGGGCGCCGACCGCACGATCAATCCGGACGTGGAGCGCTTCGGCTACGAGCGGGCGAAGTTCCGGGGCGTCACCGAGATCGACGGCGCTCCACACCTCGTCATGTACTCGAACCCGGACGATGTCGTGAAGGTGATCACCGCGGCTCTCGACGAGGTCGGCTGACACCATTCATGAGACGCAACACGCCGCTCACCTTCAGCGGTGGCGGCGTGTTGCGTCCCATGGATGAGGGGATCAGACGGCGGCGGCGTCCTGACGCTTCAGGCGAGCGGCGGCGCGACCGCGGGCGGTCGCATCCAGCTCGACCTTGCGGATGCGGACGGCCTCCGGGGTCACCTCGACGCATTCGTCGTCGCGGGCGAACTCCAGCGACTCCTCCAGCGTGAGCTGACGCGACGGCGTCATCGACTCGAACGTGTCGGCCGTGGAGGAGCGCATGTTGGTGAGCTTCTTCTCCTTGGTGATGTTCACGTCCATGTCGTCGGCGCGTGAGTTCTCGCCGATGACCATGCCCTCGTAGACCTCCTCGGTGGGGTTCACGAAGAAGGTCATGCGCTCCTGCAGCGCGATGATGGCGAACGGCGTCACCACACCGGCGCGGTCGGCCACGATGGAGCCGTTGCTGCGGGTGACGATCTGACCCGCCCACTCGTCGTAGCCGTGGAAGATCGCGTTGGCGATGCCTGTGCCGCGGGTGGTGGTCAGGAACTCGGTGCGGAAGCCGATCAGGCCGCGCGACGGCACGATGAACTCCATGCGGACCCAGCCGGTGCCGTGGTTCGACATGTTCTCCATGCGGCCCTTGCGGGCGGCCAGCAGCTGGGTGATCGCGCCGAGGTACTCCTCGGGGGCGTCGATCGTCAGGTGCTCGTAAGGCTCGTGCGTCTTGCCGTCGACCTTCTTGGTGACCACCTGCGGCTTGCCGACGGTCAGCTCATAACCCTCGCGGCGCATCTGCTCGACCAGGATGGCCAGCGCCAGCTCGCCGCGGCCCTGCACCTCCCAGGCGTCGGGGCGGCCGATGTCGAGCACGCGGAGCGACACGTTTCCGATGAGCTCGCGATCGAGGCGGTCCTTCACCATGCGCGCGGTGAGCTTGTGGCCCTTCACCTTGCCGACCAGCGGCGAGGTGTTGGTGCCGATGGTCATCGAGATCGCCGGCTCGTCGACGTGGATCGCGGGAAGCGGACGGACGTCGTCGGGGTCGGCCAGTGTGTCGCCGATCATGATGTCGGCGAAGCCGGCGACGGCGACGATGTCGCCGGGGCCCGCGGACTCGGCCGGGTAGCGGTCCAGCGCCTTGGTCATGAGGAGCTCGGTGACGCGGACGTTGTGCACGTCGCCGTCGTGACGCACCCAGGCGACCGTCTGGCCCTTCTTGAGCGTGCCGTTGAAGATGCGGAGCAGGGCGAGGCGGCCGAGGAACGGCGACGCGTCGAGATTGGTGACATGCGCCTGCAGCGGAGCCTCGGGGTCGTAGGTCGGCGCCGGGATGTGCTCGAGGATCGCCTCGAACAGCGGCTCGAGGTCGTCGTTGTCGGGCAGCTCGCCGTTGGCGGGCTGGTTGCGGCTGGCGGCCCCGGCGCGGCCGGAGGCGTAGACGACCGGCACGTCGAGCACGGCGTCGAGGTCGAGGTCCGGCACGTCGTCCGAGAGGTCGCTGGCGAGACCGAGGAGCAGGTCCTGGCTCTCGCTCACGACCTCCTCGATGCGGGCGTCGCCGCGGTCGGTCTTGTTGACCGCGAGGATGACCGGCAGCTTGGCCTGCAGCGCCTTGCGCAGCACGAAGCGGGTCTGCGGCAGCGGGCCCTCGGAAGCGTCGACCAGCAGCACGACGCCGTCGACCATGGAGAGGCCGCGCTCGACCTCGCCGCCGAAGTCGGCGTGGCCCGGGGTGTCGATCACGTTGATGGTGATCGGGCCGTTCGGGGCGTGGATGCCGTTGTACGAGATCGCCGTGTTCTTGGCGAGGATCGTGATGCCCTTCTCACGCTCGAGCTCGTTGGAGTCCATGGCGCGCTCCTCGACGTGCGCGTGCGCGTCGAAGGAGTTCGTCTGCTTGAGCATGGCGTCGACCAGCGTGGTCTTGCCGTGGTCGACGTGGGCCACGATCGCGACATTGCGCAGATCGTCGCGGCGGGCGACGGCGTTCTCGGACATGCTTGAAGACTCGACTCTCGTCAGATGGAAGAAGGGGAACGGTCCATCCTACCGTGGATCCGCTCCCCTTCTCCTGTGTCCGCTGTCAGCGAGCTACAGCCGCTGAGCTACAGCCCCTGTGCGACCGGGGGCTCCGGCGTCTGCGGCTCCTGCGGCGCGACGGGCGCCGGGGCGGCCTCGTCCGAGCCGGCCGCGAGCAGTTCCAGGCGCAGGGCGCGGCGGGCGCGCTGCTGCTCCGGGTCCGGGAGCGGCACGGCCGCGAGGAGGCGCTGCGTGTACGCCTCCTTCGGGTAGCGCAGGATCTCGTCGCGCGTGCCGACCTCGACCAGGCGACCGTGGTGCATCACCGCGATGCGGTCGGCGAGCACGTCGATGACCGCGAGGTCGTGCGTGATGAAGAGGCAGGCGAAGTTCATCTCGCGCTGCAGCTGCTGCATCAGCTCGAGAACGCGCGCCTGCACCGACACGTCGAGCGCGCTGGTCGGCTCGTCCGCGATGAGCACCTTCGGCTGCAGCGAGAGCGCACGGGCGATGCCGACGCGCTGCTTCTGGCCGCCGGAGAGCTCGTGCGGGAACCGGCTGCGGTAGGCGCGCGGCAGCTCGACGCTGTCGAGGAGCCGGTCGACCTCCTTCGAGAGGTCGGCGCCCTTCAGCCCCTTGGCCAGGCGCAGCGGCTCGCCGATCGAGTCGGCGATCTGGAGGCGCGGGTTCAGCGACGACGACGGGTCCTGGAACACGATGCCCACGTCGCGGTGCAGCTTACGGATCTCGTCCCGGCCGGCGTTGCTGATGTCGTGCCCGGCGACGACGAGCTTGCCGGAGTGGATCGGGAGGAGGCCGATCGCGGCACGGCCGAGTGTCGTCTTGCCCGACCCCGATTCACCGACGAGGCCGACGACCTCGCCCTCGCGGATCTTCAGGTCGATGTCGCTCGCCGCGCGGAACGCCGGCACGCGGCCGTGCTTGGGGTACTCGATCGCGACGTTCTGGAAGTCGACCACGACCTCGCGCTTGTCGAGCTCCGCCTTCTCGTGCTCCGCCTGGGCGGCGCGCTCGTTGGCGCGGATGCGCTCGGCGAACTCGGCATCCGGGTTCTCGGTGCCGGCCGCGAGGGCCGCCGTGGTGTCGATCTCCTCGTCCTCGCGCTGACCGAGGTGCGGCACCGCGTCGAGCAGGGCGATCGTGTACGGGTGCTGCGGAGCGGCGAAGACGTCCTTCACCGTGCCCGCCTCGACGATGTCGCCCTTGCGCATCACGACGATGTTGTCGGCCAGGTCGGCGACGACGCCCATGTCGTGGGTGATGAGCAGGATGGCGCTGTCGAGCCGGTCGCGGAGGCTGCGGAGCAGCTCCAGGATCTCGGCCTGCACGGTGACGTCGAGCGCCGTGGTCGGCTCGTCCGCGATGAGGAGCTTCGGATCGCACGAGATCGACTGCGCGATCATGGCGCGCTGACGCTGGCCGCCCGACAGCTGGTGCGGGTACGAGTTGAACGCCTTCTTCGGGTCCGGCAGCTCGACCATCGCGAGCAGTTCGAGCGCGCGCTCCTTCGCCTCGTGCGGCGACATCCCGAAGTGGATGCGCAGCGTCTCGACGATCTGGAAGCCGACGGTGTAGACGGGGTTGAGCGCTGTCATCGGCTCCTGGAAGATCACCGCGACCTGGCGTCCGCGCACGCGCCGCATCTGCGGCTGGCTCAGGCCCGTCAGCTCGCGGCCGTCGAGCTTGATCGAGCCCTGGACGCGGGAGTTCTTCGGCAGGAGGTCGAGGATCGCCATCGAGCTCGCACTCTTGCCCGAGCCGGACTCGCCCACGATGGCGAGCACCTCGCCGGGACGGATCTGGTAGTTCAGGTTCTTGGCGGCGGGCACCCACACGCCGTCCACGCCGAAGTCGACGGAGAGGCCGGTCACTTCGAGCACGGGGCCGCCGGTCACGGTGGACGTGCCGACCGTGTTGGTCTCAGCAGTCATCAGTGGTTCCTTTCGGGGGCGTTCGACGGGGATGAGAGCATGGAGCCATGCCCTACGTCTCCCCCGCCGGACGCGAGGTTTTCGTGTCCCGGTTCAACCGGGTCCTTGCCGTGCTGGTCTGGGCGGCTGCCGCCGCGCTGACCGTCGGCTTGCTGGTGAGCGTCCACGACGCCCGTCTGCTCTACATCGTGCCGCTGGCCCTGTTCGCCTTCATCGCCTGGGCGATGCTGTGGCGTCCGAACCTCGTGGTCGACGACGACGGGCTGCACCTGGTCAACGTGACGCAGTCCGTCCGCATCCCGTGGGAGGCGCTCATCGCGGTCGACACGAAATACGCGCTGACGCTGTACACGCCCGGCCGCAAGTTCCCGGTCTGGGCCGCTCCCGCGCCCGGCACGACCCGCACGCTCCGCGCGACCCGCAACGAGACGAGGGGCCGCGTCGGAAGACCGACCGTCGAGGACAGCCTGCGCCGCCCCGGCGACCTGCTGGCGACCGAGTCGGGCGCCGCCGCCGAGGTGGTGCGCCGCCGCTGGGCGGCCCTGCAGGAGTCCGGCACGATCGAGGCCGGCCGCGCCGACGAGACGCCGGTCGAGGTGCGCTGGCACATCGCGTCGCTCGCCGTGCTGGTGCTGCTCGCGGCGGGCACCGTCGCCGCGCTGCTCCTGGCCTGAGGCCGGGAGCAGCGCAGCGGGGCGGGTCGTCACAGCACGTCCTCCGCGAGGGCCGCTCCGGTCTTCGGCGTGCGGTCGTCGCCCTCGCCCTCCTCCGGCTCCTGCTCGCGCATCTTGCGGAGGTTGAACCGGCGGTGGCGCGGGTCGAACGCATCGCGCAGACCGTCGCCGACGAAGTTGACCAGCAGCGCGAGCGTCACGATGAACGCACCGGGCCACCAGAACAGCCACGGACGGGTCTGGAACGCCGACTGGTTCGAGCTGATCAGGAGGCCGAGCGAGACGTCCGGCGGACGGATGCCGTAGCCGAGGTAGGACAACGCGGTCTCGAGCAGGATGGCGGAGGCCATGATCAGCGTCGAGGCCACGATGACCACGCCGATGGCGTTCGGCAGGATGTGCTTGAAGATGATGCGCGTGTCCGAGGCGCCGGCGACCCGGGCGGCCTCCACGAACTCCCGCTCGCGCAGCGAGAGGAACTCGCCGCGGACCAGACGGGCGATGCCCATCCACGAGAAGAAGCCGAGCATCAGCGCCAGGAAGAACGCGCCGAGCCCGCCGAACGCGTGTCCGACGACCGAGCCGATGACCAGCGCCGGGATGACGATGAACACGTCGGTGATGCGCATCAGGATCGCGTCGGTCACGCCGCGGAAGTAGCCCGCGACGGCGCCGACGACGACGCCCACGACGCTCGCGATGAGGCCCAGGACGACCATCACGAGGATGGAGTTCTGAATGCCGCGCATCGTCAGTGCGAAGTAGTCCTTGCCGATGCGGTCCTGACCGAAGGGGTGCTCCCAGGTCGGTGCTCCCTGCTGCACCTGGTCGTTCAGCTCGGTGTAGTTGTACTTCCACCAGCCCGGGATCGGCCCGAGGCCGATCGCGGAGATCGAGAAGATCAGGATCAGGATGAACAGGATCGCGCTGGCGACGGCGACCTTGTTGGAGAGGAACCGCTTCCAGACGAGCTTGCCCTGGCTGACGGGCGGGGCGCTCGGCGCCTCGAGCTCGTCGGCGATACGGGTGGTTTCGGCCATTATCGGACCCTCACTCTCGGGTCGAGTGCGGCGTACGCGAGGTCTGCCAGGAAGTTGAACAGGATCGCCATCGCCGCGATCACCAGGAAGTACGCCATGACGGGGTTCAGGTCACCACGGCTGAGACCGAGGTTGAACAGCGAGCCCATGCCGGGGATGGCGAACACGCGCTCGGTGATGACCGCACCACCGAGCAGCGCGCCCACGTCGAACGCGACGAGGGTGGTGATCGGGATGAGCATGTTGCGGAACGCGTGGCGCACCACGACGGTCCGCTCGGGCAGGCCCTTCGCCCGCGCGGTGCGGATGAAGTCCTGGTTGAGCACCTCGAGCATCCCGGCCCGCGAGTAGCGGGTGTAGGAGGCGAACGAGATGAGGAGCAGCGCGATGGTCGGCAGCACCAGGTGGGTGAACGTGTCGAGCCCGGTGACCCACATGTCGCCCTCGAGGCCCGGCGTCGACGAGCCGACGGTCGCGATCGGGCGGCCGTTCGTGTCCTGGAAGTACTGCGGCCAGGCCTGCATGAAGCGATCGACGATGATCAGGAAGCCCGACACGATCGTCACGATGACCGCGATGCGCATGTTCTGGCCGCGGTCGTAACCGCCGACGAAGTACCCGATGGCGAGGCTGACGACGATGGCGATGACCGCGAGGATCACGATCGTGGCGACCGTCGAGACGTTGAACAGCGGCTGCAGCACGAAGTAGCAGACCAGGCTGATCGCGCCCGCGATGGCCGCCGAGATCAGGGCCCGCCGGTTCTGGAGGCCGGAGATCAGCGCCGTAGTGCCGATGACCGTCGCCGCGATGAGGATGATCATCACGACCGGGCCGAGGCCCGGCATGAGGAACCAGTTCATCGCCGACATCAGCAGCAGCACGCCCGCGGTGGCGACACCGGAGATCAGGAAGGTGAGGAGCCTGCGACGCCGGTCACCGCCGATCAGCGATTGCCAGATCAGACCGGCGACGACGCCGATGATCACCGCCACCCACCACGGTATGACCGGGTGCGCGAGGAAGTTGTTGAAGCCGATCGCGACGAACTCCTTGAGGAGCACCGCGACGAGGAAGGCCGGGAGGGAGTACAGGAAGAAGCTGAGGAACGTGACGACGTTGTCGAGTCCGCTGTACTGCCGGAGGGCCGTGACGATGCCGATCGTGACACCCAGCAGGATCGCCAGGATCAGAGCGGCGGTGACCAGCTGCACCGTGGACCCGAGGGCCTGGGGCAGGATGTCGGTCACCTTCGCGTTGGAGACGGTGGACCCCAGGTCGCAGGCGTTGGCGAACGGGATGAGGCACTTGGCCGCACCGCCCAGCCAGAGCAGCCAGCGCAGCGGCGGCACGACGTCCAGCTGCAGGAGCTGGATGCGCGCGTTGATCAGCTGCGTCTTGTTGGGGGAATTGCTGCTTCGCAGATCCTGGAGCGGGTCGGCGCTGTAGGCCACCAGCATGTACATCAGGAACGAAGCGGCGATGATGATGAGCACTGAGACCAGGAGGCGTCTCAGGATGAAACTCGCCATAGGTTCAAAACCTTCACTGACAGGACGCGCCGATCGGGGGGTGCGGCGGGGGTGCCGCCAGGCGCGTATCTCAAGGGTGGACGGATCGCGCCCACCGACTACATGATACGGGGCGCCGGCTGAGAACCGACGCCCCGCCGCAGGGAGAGTGCCCGGGGTTCGCCCGGGCACTCTCTCTTACGGAGCTGTTACTTCGAGGAGGACGACTTGACCGACCACTCCCAGAAGTTCCAGAACGGGCCGGACTGCCCGCCGTTGTACTTGACGCCCTCGACCCGGTTGGTGGCCGCGAAGACACCCGGGAGCTGGAAGAGCGGCAGACCGTACGCGTCGGTGAAGGTCTGCTTGTCGATCTGGTACTCGATCTTCGTCAGAGCATCCTTGTCGAGGGTGGTCTGCGACTTGAGGGCCAGGTCGTTGGTGCCGGTGTAACCGTTGTAGTTACCGCCACCCTGCGAGGCGAACACCTGCGGCAGCTGCGTGGTGCCTGCACCCGGGCTGATCCAGCCGAAGAGCGAGGCGTCGTAGTCGCCACCCGGGAGCAGCTTGCTCCAGTCGGGCGAGCCGGCGTCCACGACCTTGATGCCGGCCTTGGCGGCCGAGGCCTGGATCGACTGGAACTCGTCGACACGGTTCGGGTTGTTGGTGTTGTACAGGATGCGGATCGACGGGGTGGCACCGGCGAGGAGCGCCTTGGCGCCTTCGATGTCGACCTTGTCGTACTTGTCGGAGCCGTTCTGCTTGACGCTGCCCTCGTACTGCTCCTGGTTCGGCAGGAAGATCTGCGAGTTCAGGACCTTGGCCTTCGAGTCGACCGGGGTGACGATCGAGTCGAGGATCTGCTGACGCGGGATGGTCTTGAGGAACGCCTCGCGGACCTTGGCGTCGGAGAGCACCGGCGACTTGAAGTTCAGGTCGAGGTGGTCGTACGAGGCCTGGGCACCGGTGAGGATCTTCGCGCTGGTCTGCTTGAGCGCGGTGATCGTGTCGGCGGACGCCTGCGGGTTGATGATGTCGACCTCACCGTTCTGGAGAGCGGTGACCTGGGCGTTCGCGTCCGGGATGATGCGGAACACGATCTTGTCGACGTTCGGCTTGAGGCCGCCCGCGTAGTACTTGTTCGGCGTCATGGTCAGCGACTGACCCGGGGTCCACGACGAGACGACGAACGGGCCGGAGGAGACCAGCAGGTCCTTGTCGGTCGGGAACGCGGTGACGTCGTAGCCGGTGTTGACGAAGTCCGCCGCCTTCTTGAGCGTGGGGTCGGCGGGGGCCGGGTTGGCCGGGTCGCCCTTCGGCAGGCCCTTGAGCAGCTTCGTCAGGTCGGCGGCCGACGAGAGGCCCGCCTTCTTGGCGACGATGTGCGCGGGCTGCGCGATCGGGTTGACGAGCTCCCAGTCCACGTAGGGGGTGGAGTACTTGAGCGTGATCGTGCGGTTGTCGTTGCTGACCTCGGGGAAGTCCGTGGCGTCGACACCCGCGGTCGAACCCGCGATCTGGAAGTACTGCGTGCCGCTGGTGACGTTGCCCTCGGAGTCGAACTTCGCCGAGTCGTAGTGACCGGAGGCGATGGCCCACGCGAGGATCATGTCGTCAGCGGTGACGGGCTCGCCGTCGGACCACTTGTCGTCCTTGTTCAGCGTGTACTTGACCGTCAGCGGGTCGTCCGAGGTCTTCTCGAACGTGCCGAACTTGTCGTCGTGGACGATCTTGTAGTTGTTGTCGATGTACTGGAACCCGGTTCCGTACGACCCGTTCAGGTAGCCGACCTGGCCGTTGGTGTCCAGGTTGCCCTGCGGGGTCTGCGAGTTGAACGAGGTGAAGTCGTTGACGACCGCAACCGTCACGGTGCCGCCCTTGGCAGCGGACGAGGTGCTGGTGCTGCCGGACGTGGTGCAGGCCGACAGAGCCAGTGCTGCGACGCCTGCGACGGCGACCGCGCTGACCGCGTACCTCACCCTTCTTCCGTTGATGTGCAATGTTCCTCCTGTGCGAAGTGTGCGACGGTGCAGGCGTGCGAGAGTGCCTGTCCCGCGCGGGATAAGAATGACCCTAGGTAGCGTCGCCAGCGATTGCAAAACAGGCGGGGAAAACGTTACATAGTGGTAACTCAGTCGACGGATTCCTGCGCGAAGCGCACAAAATCGGTGGAATAGTTCGCTCGATGCAACGATCTGGCAGGATGCCCCTATGAGCCAGACCCCAACGTTCACCGGAGAGGTGCCCGTCGCCCGGCCGGAGCGCACCCGGCTCTGGTGGGAGATCGCCATCGTCCTCGGGCTCTCGCTCGGACAGTCGGCGATCTACTCGATCGTCACGATCATCGACCGCTCCACGCAGAGCACCCCGCTCTCGCAGCAGACCGCACAGGTGAACCCGAGCCAGTCGAACCGCGAGGTCTTCGACTTCCTCTACCAGGTGCTGGGCAACCTGTTCCCCCTGTTCGCGGTCGCGCTGGTGATCTACCTGCTCTGGCAGCCGCAGCGCAGCGGCTTCCGACGGATCGGCTTCGACCTGACCCGGCCGGCGCGCGACCTGGGCGGCGGGCTGCTGCTGTTCCTGGTGATCGGTATCCCGGGCATCCTGTTCTACGCGCTGACCCGCCTGCTCGGCATCACCGTCGCCGTGCAGGCGTCGACACTGGACGCGCACTGGTGGACGGTCCCCGTCCTCATCCTGGCCGCGTTGCGCGCCGCGCTGCAGGAGGAGGTGATCGTCGTCGGCTACCTCTTCACGCGGCTGCGGCAGCTGGGTTGGGGCACGTGGACGATCATCGTCGTGTCGGCGCTGCTCCGCGGCAGCTACCACCTGTACCAGGGCTTCGGCCCGTTCGTCGGCAACGCGGTGATGGGCGTCGTCTTCGGCTGGGCCTACACCCGCTGGGGCCGCGTGATGCCGCTCGTCGTCGCGCACACCGTCATCGACATCGTGTCCTTCGTCGGCTACCCCCTCGCCGTCGCCTGGTGGCCGTCGATCTTCGCCGCGCACTAGCCACCAGGCGCACGGGTCAGGCGAAGGCCTCCGGGGGCGGGCAGGCGCAGAAGAGGTTGCGGTCGCCGTAGGCCTGGTCGATGCGGCGCACCGGCGGCCAGTACTTGTTCCTGACGAGCGCGGGAACCGGGTACACGGCCTGCTCGCGGGAGTACGGGTGGCTCCAGTCGGACGAGACCGCCGACTCCGCGGTGTGCGGGGCGTTGCGCAGCGGGTTGTCGTCGGACGGCCAGTCCCCCGCCGCCACCGCGTCGGCCTCCTCGCGGATGGCGATCATGGCGGCGACGAAGCGGTCGAGCTCCGCGAGGTCCTCGCTCTCGGTCGGCTCGACCATGAGGGTGCCGGCGACCGGGAACGACATGGTCGGGGCGTGGAAGCCGTAGTCGATGAGGCGCTTGGCCACGTCGTCCACGGTCACACCGGTGCGCTCGGTCAGCGGGCGCAGGTCCAGGATGCACTCGTGCGCGACGAGGCCGTCCTCCCCCGCGTAGAGCACCGGGAAGTGCTCGCGCAGGCGCGCGGCGACGTAGTTGGCCGCGAGCACGGCCGCGCCGGTCGCGTCCTTCAGTCCCTCGGCGCCCATCATGCGGACGTAGGCCCAGCTGATCGGGAGGATGCTCGGGCTGCCGTACGGCGCGGCCGAGACCGGTCCGCCGCCGTGCTCGACGCGTCCGCCGCCCGCGACCGGGTGCGTCGCATCCTGGGCCAGCGGGTGGCCCGGCAGGAACGGCGCGAGGTGCGCCTTGGCCGCGACCGGTCCGACGCCGGGGCCGCCGCCGCCGTGCGGGATGCAGAAGGTCTTGTGCAGGTTGAGGTGGCTGACATCGCCGCCGAAGTCGCCGAACCGGGCGTAGCCGAGCAGCGCGTTCAGGTTGGCGCCGTCGACGTACACCTGGC
>Ga0209455_1000960_pt1 | contig 14685 bp, 12 predicted proteins | sample AraplaCol_mCL_r2_FD_184275 | JGI IMG/M metagenome (GOLD analysis project Ga0209455, IMG submission 184275) | Arabidopsis root microbial communities from North Carolina, USA - plate scrape CL_Col_mCL_r2 (SPAdes) (version 2) | ecosystem: Host-associated > Plants > Roots > Endosphere | place: USA...
GGAAACAATATGGGACCTTTTTTACCACGCCTGCAAATGTTACCACCGTTGTGGTAAAAATGATAAACAACGCCCCGGGTGGTTGCGGCAACGATCTGGCGCTTGATGATATTAAGTTCCAGGCTTGCGGACCGCTTATCCAATCAGGATTTGGGGCAGCTACTGGGCAAGGCACGCAGGAGCTGTGCGAGGGCGGCAGTGCTACTTATAATTTAAAAGCCGACGTGACAGGGCCAAGCCCGGTGGTTCAGTGGCAGGTAAACGTTGATGGCGCCGGTTGGAATGATATACCCGGCGCAAGCGATAAGTCGTATGTAAAAACCTTTAACAATGCTGCTAAAGGCGTATACCAATACCGCATCGGCGTTGCCAACGGGTCGGATATAGCATCTGTTGGCTGCCGGGTTTATTCAACGCCGTTGACGGTCACGGTCAACCCGCTGCCGGTCGTCGCGGCCATACCGCCTAAAACCTTTTGCGAGGGCTATCCCCTTACGCTGGAAGCCACGGGCGGGGCAACTTACTTATGGACGGGGCCGGGCATGCAGCCGACCACGCAAAACCCATTGGTGATAAACAGCGCCACACCGGCAAACCAGGGTACTTATACGGTTGTTGCCACGTCCGACAAAGGCTGTCCTGCGGCCCCCGTGCAGGTGCAGGTTAAAGTTGTGCCCAAAGTTGTGGCAAGCGTAAGCGGCCCGGTAACCATTTGTGCCGGCGATAAAACGCAGCTAACCGCGTCCGGCGGGCTATACTATAAATGGACGCCATCAACCGGGCTCGATCATGACGATATCCCCAACCCAATTGCCAATCCGTTAGAAAACACTACGTACGCTGTAAACGTGAGCAACGATGGCTGTAATGACGATAGCAAATCGATAACCGTAACCGTGAGGCAGCTTCCCACAGCTGATGGCGGCGGTGATAAAAAGATATTTGAGGGGCAGTCGGTAAAACTGAATGGTACCATAGGTGGCGACGAGATCAGCAGCATTGCCTGGTCGCCTGCGACTGCGCTTGATAACCCATCGTCGGTTACGCCAACGGCCAACCCGACGGATGATATTACCTACACCCTTACCGTAACCTCGCAAAACTGCGGCATAGCAACAAGTACGGTGTTTGTAAGGGTTTATAAAAAAGTAACGGTACCCAATGCCTTTTCGCCCAATAATGATGGCATCAATGATAAATGGAATATCGACGCGCTGGTAACTTATCCTGATTGTTCGCTGCTGGTTTTTGACCGGTATGGCAGAAACGTATTTAAAAGTACCGGCTACTCAAAAGCCTGGGACGGCAACTATGGCACTTCGCCACTACCCGAAGGGGTTTACTATTATATCATCGACCTAAAAAATAATACGCCGAAACTTACGGGGTGGGTGTTGATTGTGAGGTAAAATGGTTGATTAAGTTGATTAAGTTGATTAGGTTAGATTGAGTTGAATAAGTAACAACTGTGACATGAGGGCGTTTGTGGTAAATACCTTTCGCCTTTCAGCTTTTACCTTTCGCCTCTCTCTTTTACCTTTCACCTCAAAGTACTATCTTTGTATTGAGGTAAAAATTGGATAAAGTTAAAGTTTTAGAAAGATATCTCCCGCCCGATGCTGCCCCGCTCATCGGCCGCTGGATCGACTACTTTAAATGCGAATTTAAAATTTCGCGCAACCGCAACACAAAATTTGGCGACTACCGGCCCCCGCATTCGGGCAAAGGGCACCGCATTTCCGTTAATTTCGATTTAAATCCCTATGCTTTCCTGGTAACTACCGTGCACGAATTTGCGCACCTGCACACCTGGAACGAACATAAGCATAAAGCCAAACCACACGGCACCGAGTGGAAAATGAATTTTAAGCGGATGATGCAGCCATTTTTTGAGAAAGAGGTTTTTCCGGCAGATGTTAAACATGCCATAACAAGCTATTTAAACAACCCGGCCGCATCCAGCTGCACCGACCTTAATTTGTACCGGTCGTTACGTAAATACGATGCGCCAAAGGAGTCGGAAGCAGTGGCAACGGTTGAGAAAATCCCCTTAAAAGCAATGTTTAAGCTGAAGGACGGCCGCATATTCAGGAAAGAGGAAAAGCTAAGGAAGCGCTATAAATGCACCGAGATAAGTTCGAAAAGGGTATACCTTTTTAGCCCGGTTGCCGAGGTTGAGCTGATAGCAGATTGATAATTATGGAACACGCCGAAATAGTCGAAAAAACCGTAGCCTTTGTAAAGCAAACGCTGAAAGATGCCGAAGGCGGTCATGATTGGTGGCACATACACCGCGTATGGAACAATGCCCGGCTGATTGCCCAAACCGAACAGGCTGATGCCTTAATCGTTGAACTTGCCGCCCTGCTGCATGATATTGCCGACAGCAAGTTTCATAATGGCGACGAAGAGATAGGCCCCCAAACGGCTGGTAACTTTTTAATCAGTGTTAATGTTGATGCGGAAACCATCCACCATGTGCAGCAAATCATCAGGCATATCTCGTTTAAATCGGGCTTTGATAAAAAGGAGTTTCATTCCATCGAGCTGGATATTGTGCAGGATGCCGACCGCCTTGATGCCATTGGGGCGATAGGTATAGCCCGGGCTTTCAGCTATGGCGGTTTTAAGGGCCGTGAGCTCTACAATCCCGAAGTAGCGCCAAATTTGAACATGACCAAGGCCGAATACAAGGCCTCGACGGCACCCACCATTAATCATTTTTACGAGAAACTGTTATTGCTTAAGGACAAAATGAACACCCAAGCAGGTAAACAACTTGCGCAACAGCGGCATGATTTTATGCTGGCCTACCTGGAGCAGTTTTATTCGGAGTGTTAATCGCTTAATCTTTTTTTTTAATCCGGGGATAACATAAGCTGCATTTAGCTGTTGCATCTTGCAAATTGATAATTTATTTATTTAAATTTAGGCATGTCTAAATTTTTTATTAGATTTGTATAAAATTTACAATGTTGCATCAGTACTTATGAAGAAATACCTACTATACCTATTAATTATTGCCGGGATAAACACCGCATTCGCGCAGGATACAGTTAAAAAAGAACGCTTTAGCTTCCATTTTCAGCAGACCATAATTACACAATATAAACCCGGTTTCAGCGCCAACTATACAGGGCTTAATAGCTTATCTACAAAAGAAGAAACGCAAAGCTCCATTACCTCTACCTTTTTTGGGGCTGCCAGGTTATGGAAAGGCGCAGAAGCCTATTTTAACCCGGAAATTTCGGGAGGGGCAGGCTTGAGCAAAACTTTAGGAATAGCAGGTTTTCCGAATGGCGAGACCTTCCGGGTAGGCGCTGCCGAACCTAAAATTTATATCGCCCGGCTGTATTTTAAACAGAATTTTGAATGGGGAGCAGAAAAAGATACCATACAAAGCGATGCGAACGTTTTGGCGGGCTTAAAAAGCAAACGCTATTTTTCGATAGCCGCCGGCAAGTTCGGTATGGCCGATTTTTTTGACGGTAATGAGTTTAGTCACGACCCGCGCTCACAGTTTATGAACTGGGCTTTGATGGATAACGGCGCCTGGGATTATCCCGCCAATACCCGCGGCTACACCATGGGCGTGGTTACCGAACTTGGCCAGCCAACCTGGACACTGCGCTTTGCATTTACCATGGTGGTTACGCAAGCCAACTCCTCGATATGGGACAGCAAAGTAGGCAAAGCAAATACGCAAACGCTGGAGTACGAAAAGCGTTATACTTTAAGCGGGCAAAAAGGTACGTTGCGTGTGCTTGGGTTTAGGAACAACGGCAAATTTGGTAACTATAACCTGAGTATTGCCCAAAATCCAACTGCGCCAAATGTAGATACCACGCAGGCTTACGGCCGCCATAAATACGGTTTCGGCATAAGCGCCGATCAATATTTAAGTAAGGATTTTGGCGTATTTGCCAAAGCCAGCTATAACGACGGCCATACCCAAACCTGGTTTTTTACCGAGATCGACCGCTCTATATCTTTCGGCGGAGTATTAAAAGGCACCTCATGGAAACGCGCCGATGATGAACTGGGATTGGCCTTTGTGGGCAACGGTTTATCGGCCCCGCATAAAAATTACCTGGCGGCAGGCGGCTACGGCTTTTTAATTGGCGATGGCAAGCTGAACTACGCACCCGAAATGATTGCCGAACTGTATTACAAGGTTAACGCTTATCAGCACAAATTCTTTTTAACCCCCGATTACCAGTTTATTTTAAATCCTGCTTATAATAAAGACAGGGGGCCGGTAAATGTGTTTTCGATAAGGGCGCATGTGGAATTTTAACCGTTGATTATTTTGATTGCGCTGATTTCGCTGATTGATAGGGAGACCCGCTGGTAAATTTAACACCCAGATTAATCCTTTCCCCATTTTTTCAATCAAATGTAAAAATCGCGTTGGTTTGTAATCATGCTAAACAAAATGCGTTTATTAGTACGATGAAGAAATTTTTGCTGCCCATATTGCTGATTGTCGTTGCATCGACCGCTTTTACCTATGTAAACAGTACGGTAACCCGTGCTGCCATAACTTTTAAAACCAGGAACATGGGTGTGGGTGTGGATGGTACCATTGGCGGTTTACAGGCCGATATTCACTTTAACGCAGCCAACCTGGCTGCCAGCAGTATAGAAGCGTCGGTTGATGTAAACACATTAAATACAGATAACTCAAGTCGCGATGAGCATTTGCACGGCGAAGACTTTTTCGACGTAACGAATTATCCAAAAATCTTCCTGAAATCGGTATCAATAAGTCACCGAAGCGGCAACAACTATACCGGCCGGTTCAATTTGACTATAAAAGCCAAAACCAAGCAGGTTGATATTCCATTTACCCTTACCCAGGCCAACGGCACTTCAACTTTCAAGGGCAGCTTCAAAATAAACCGCCTCGACTACGGCATAGGCACCAGCAGCCTGGTATTGGCCGACGAGGTAAGTGTTAATATAGATGCTGCGGCTAAGGATTAATTTAGTCTTGAGTCGAAAGTCTTGAGTCCTAAGTCGGAAAAGGCAACTATTGATTGAGGACTGCCGACTAAAGACTATTGACTTAACGCTCAGCTCTTATGATAGGGCTTCCTCCAAACAATTATGCGCCAAACCAGCTCGGCACTTGATAGTGCCGCAATTGCAAAAACTGCTGCCCAAACCGCATGTTCTTCTGAAGAAAACGCGCCAAACAACGCAACGAAATAAACAGTAAACGGCAGTAATATCATCAGGCATAATCCAGGGATTCCTAGCGGGATTTTGAACGGGCGATGCCTATCCGGTTCAGATCTCCGTAGTTTTATCAGCGACACATATTCCAGCGAGAGGCCGGCGCCGTATACAGTTACGTCTATAATCAGCAAGTCGCCAAATGGCCATAGGATCATCAGGCTTACGATAATTGAACAAACGAGTATGGAGACATAGGGTGTTTGAAACCTGCGGTGCTGACGGTTAAGCCCGTTATGCAGCAAATCATCGTCAGCCATTACCTTTGGCACCCGCGAAACAGAAAGCAACACTGCCGCGTATATCCCAAGGCTGCTGGCCATGCCAGCAAAAGCAATTAAGCCGCCAAGCCATTTGCCGCTGATGATTTCGGCTACTGCCGGGAACCCTTTATCTTCTAAAACCGCCGCACTTATACCGGTTTGCTGGGTAACTAATATTACCATTACATACAGTAATATCACCAGCACAAAAGCTGTAAAAATTGATACCAGGTATGATTTTACCGGTTTATCCACTTCTTCGGCATAGGTGGTTACATTGTCCCAGCCCAGGCAGTTCCACATCACTACGTATAAACCCGCCCCCAGTGAAGGGAAGGGAACACCTTTTAATGATGGCGACGGGATATGTATACCACCGGTATGGTGCGAAAAAAACAGCACGAACATAATGATGAAAGGCGCAAACACTATCGCCCCTAAAAATAGAGCCGTTCTGCCTACCGGCACTATGCCTAGTATATTAAGCCCGGCAGACGCCCAAACGACGCATAAGCACAACGCTATCCGGTATTCGGCCAATGCCGGAAAAAAGTAGGATGCATAAAGCACAAACAGCCCCGGGTAAATTGCAAGGTCGACAAAGGTGTAAAGCCAGGTCCACCAGCCTTCAAAAAAGCCCCAGCGGGTGCCAAGCGCATATTTTACCCATTTGTAGTAACCGCCGGTTATGGGCATCATGCTGTTCAGCTCGAGCACGGTTAAAATTGCCGGCACATCCCAAAGTATCGGGGTTATAATCAAGAGCAGTAGCGCACCATGTTCGCCAACATGCTTTAGCAAAGGTTCGAGTCCGTACGGCCCCCCGGATACGGTAAAAAAGATGACAGCGACAAGCTGAATGATCCTGATTTTTTTTAGTGGCAAAGCGGCTAACATCGGCAATAAAAATATTATTTATTAGCCGTGAAATCTAATCCCGACTTTAAAATTTCCTTAAAAAAATATTAACTCAACGTAGCATAAATTTTACAATTAATTCACGCCATGTGTGGCGTATTAAATCAAAATTAAGTATGCGTTACATTTTTTCCGCGCCTTAAAAAGCCGAAACCTATTGTTTAGTTTTAATAACTATTGAAAGCTATTGCTATGCGGAAGAAGATATTATTTATCACCGGCTCCATCAATCAAACCACGCAGATGCACCAGATATCGCAGCAACTGCAGCAGTACGATTGCTGGTTTAGCCAGATGTTTCCCAACTCGAAATTTTTAAAGACCATTATAAAACACACACGACTTGCCGATGGAACAGTATTAACTGGCCAGTTCAGGAAAAACTCCGAAAATTACCTGTCATCCCACGGTTTGCAGGTTGATTACGGCGCGCAATTAAACAAATATGACCTGGTAGTTTATTGCTCTGACATGGTGGTTGACCCTAAGTTTAAGGATACCAAAACCATTTGGGTGCAGGAGGGGATGATTGATAAACGCACCCTATTAACCGGGATTGTAAAGGCGTTGGGCATTGCCCCTTATTTTACAGGCGACACCTCATTAAACGGTTCGACCAACCAATGCGACATTTACTGCGCTGCATCCGAGGGGTATAAAAATCATTTTATTAAATATGGCACCGCTGCCAGGAAATTAATTGTAACCGGCATACCCAATTACGATAATCATATGGAGTATGTTAAAAACGATTTCCCGTTTCGCGATTACGTGATGGTGGCGACGTCGGACATGCGCGAAACCTATCGTTTTGAAAACCGTGTGGCGTTTATAAAAAAGGCGGTTAAAATAGCTGCCGGCCGCCCTTTGCTTTTTAAACTGCACCCCAATGAAAAGTTCGACAGGGCCGAAGCCGAGATCCGCAAGTATGCGCCCGCCGGTACATTGGTATTTAACAGCGGCAACACCAGCCACATGATTGCCAATTGCTGTGAACTGGTGACACAGTATTCAACCGTGGTTTATACAGGCATTTCGCTGGGTAAAAAAGTGCACTCGTATTTTAACGTAGATGAGCTGAAGCGCCTGTCGCCCGTGCAAAATGGCGGCACGTCGGCCATAAATATCGCCCAGGTTTGCAGGGCTTTTATAGAGTTTGAGGGGAAGAAAGAGGATTTCGTTCCGGCGTTTATACCACTGCCCATGGCAATGCCGGATTACGAATTGGAATACGCATAACAGCAAGAGGGTATGGGGTTAAAAATAGTGATCGTTGTGCAGGCCCGGATGTCGTCGAGCCGTTTACCGGGGAAGGTTATGCTCCCGGTTTTAGGGAAAAGCCTGCTCTACCGCATGATTGAACGGCTAAAGCTTGTGCGCCATGAAGTGCAACTGGTAGTTGCCACATCGCACAAGGGGGATGATGATATTATCGAATACGAATCGTTAAAAATGGGGGTGCCTTGCTACAGGGGCGACCTTAATAATTTGCTCGACCGGCATTACCAGGCAGCAAAGGCATTTGAAGCCGATATAGTACTTAAGATACCTTCTGATTGCCCGCTTATCGACCCTCAAATTGTTGACAACGTGCTTGATATTTTTATGGCTGATGGTGGTAAATACGACTATGTAAGCAACCTGCACCCAGCCACTTACCCCGACGGGAACGATGCGGAGGTGATGACCATAGATTGTTTAAAACGGGCGTGGCAGGTAGCTGTAAAACCTTTGGAACTGGAGCATACCACGCCTTACATATGGGAAAACCCCGGCAGGTTCAGAATAGGTAATGTAACCTGGGAAACAGAGCTGGATTATTCTATGTCGCACAGGTTTACCATTGATTACGAGGCCGATTATCAATTTATAAAACGGGTGTTTGAAGAGCTTTACGAAGCAAACCCGGCATTTACCTGTACCGATATTATAAACCTGCTTGAGGCAAAGCCCGATATATACAACATTAATGCACAATACGCCGGCGTAAACTGGTATCGCCATCATTTGGATGAGTTAAAAACCATTACCGCTGAGCAGACAAAAATACCTGCAGTATAAACCAATAATAATGCACCAAACACAAATAAACCGGCTTGAAGCAATTGCTTTAAACGTGCGCGAACATATTATAAAAATGTCGACCGATGGGGGCTGCTTTGTTGGCGCCTCGCTTTCGGCGGCCGACCTGATCGTTTACCTGTATTCGGAGTTTTTAAATGTAAACGCAGGGAACTTAAACGACTCAAACCGCGATTACCTGTTCCTGTCAAAGGGCCATGACGTACCGGCTCTATACGGAACATTCGCCGAGTTGGGGTTGTTGGAAAAAGAGCGCCTTCAAAATCATTTAAGCCTTAACGATAATATTTACTGGCACCCCAATACAAAGATACCGGGTATTGAATTTCACTCGGGCTCGCTGGGGCATTTGCCGTCGGTGGCAATTGGTGTGGCCATGGATATAAAAATACGCGGCGGCAACAACAAGGTGATTTGTGTTATGGGCGATGGCGAACTGAATGAAGGCACCTGCTGGGAGGCCGCCCTGGTGGCCAACGCCTATAAGCTTGACAATTTGATTTTTGTAATTGACCGCAACCATTTCCAGGCCAATATGGCGACAGAAGATTTGCTCCCGCTGGAGCCGCTGCACGATAAATTCACTGCATTTGGCGCCGCGGTAAAACGCATAAACGGCCATGACTTTGAGGCCCTGCATGAAGCATTTTCGGCTTACCCGTTTGAAGCCGGCAAGGTTAACGTGGTAATTGCCGACACTGTTAGGGGCAAGGGCCTGCCCAGCATTGAGCGCCGCGCCGACAGGTGGTTCTGCAATTTTAACGCCCAAGAGGTGGACAGCCTGCTGAAAGAGCTGCACGGCGAGCACGCCACACAATTAACATCAGAAACTTTAGTAGTGAGGTAACCATGACTTACGAAGAATTATTAACCGAAACTGCCCTGAACGATGATAGCTTTATAGTGATGACGGCCGAAAACAGGGCTTTAGTACGCAATATACCGGCCAAATTGGGCAACAGGTTTATCGACACCGGCATAACTGAACAAACAATGATCGGTGCGGCTGCTGGTCTTGCGCTGCGCGGCCGTATACCGGTGGTGCATGCGCTCGCTTCCTTTTTATCCATGCGGGCATTTGAGTTTATCCGTACGGATGCGGGCATCCCAAAACTGCCGGTTAAGCTGAGCAGCTTTATCCCCGGTTTTTTATCTGATGGCAACGGCCCGACGCACCAGGCGTTGGAAGACATCGCCCTGATGTGCGGTATCCCAAACATGACGGTTTTTGCACCAGCCGATGAGGATGACCTGGTAAAAATGCTACCGCAGGTATGGAAGCACCCCAACCCTTCATACGTACGCATCAACACCCGGAAAACCGATTATGTGCACGCCCCTTTTGAGTGGGGAAAAGCAGAAATTGTTTCGATTGGTGAAGATGTTACCATATTAACCTACGGGCTGCTGTTTGAACAGGCATTGATAGCGGCCGAAGTTTTAAAAAGCGAAGGGCTGAGCGTGGGTCTTATAAACATGCGCAGCCTTAAGCCGGTTGATGAACGCGCCATACTGGAAGCCACGCGCGAAAGCCGCCTTACCATAACGCTTGAAGACCATTTTCAAACAGGCGGCCTTTACAGTATAGTCGCTACGGTGCTGCTTAAGCATGGACTGACCGCTAATGTGTTGCCAATTGCATTAAATGAACGATGGTTTAAGCCATCGCTATTGCCAAATGTGCTGCAGCACGAAGGTTTCACCGGTAAACAAGTGGCCGAAAGAATATTGGGTTACAAAACTTTTTTCACTCAGCCTAAAATGGCTGTTCCTGAATTTTCAGAATAAAAAAATTGATTATGCCAAACACTGAAAAATTTAACGACAATTACCCCGAAATAACTATTTCAAACAGTCTTTATGAACGCGCCTTAAAGGTGCAGAAACCGGTTACCCAAACCCTGGCAAAAGGCCCGGGCCAGTTTACTAACGGTGTTGCGCCCAAATACATTAAACGTGGGCAGGGTTCGCACGTATGGGATGTTGATGGTAACGAGTATATCGACTTTAATTCGGCAATAGGGCCTGTATCATTGGGCTACGCTTATCCTGCCGTTGACGAGGCCATCAAAAAACAACTGGCCGACGGTATCACCTTTTCGCTGATGCACCCGCTGGAAGTTGAGCTTTCGGAATTGATACAGGAAGTTATACCGAACGCCGGGGCTGTAAAAATATCGAAGACGGGCGCTGATGTATGTTCGGCAGCCATTCGCGTTGCCCGCGCTTTTACCGGTCGCGACAAGATATTTTGCTGCGGCTACCACGGCTGGCACGACTGGTATATCGGTATTACCAGCCGCAATGCCGGTATCCCCGACGCTATCCAAAACATGACGTATACCTTCGAGTATAACGACATTGAAGCCATAAAAGCTGCGCTTGATGAAACTGTGGCCGCGCTGATTTTGGAGCCGTTTATTTTCGAAGCCCCAAAACCGGGCTTTTTAAAAGAACTGGCCGAGGTATGTAAAGCCAACGGAACGCTTTTAATTTTTGACGAAATGTGGACCGGTTTCCGCATTGCCATAGGCGGTGCACAGGAATTTTTTGATGTGAAGGCCGACCTTGCCGTTTACTCAAAAGCCTGCGCCAACGGCATGCCGATAGCATTGCTTACCGGTCGTGCTGATGTGATGGAGCTCTTTAACTCGGAGGTATTCAGTTATACCACGTTCGGTGGCGAAGCGCTATCGCTGGCTGCGTGCATCGCTACGATAAACGAGTTGCGCGATAAAAATGTACCCCAGTATCTTGATGAAAAAGGCGCGTTGCTGAAAGACGGCTACAACACCCTCGCCATTGAGACGGGCATGGACATCTACACCCGCTGTATAGGCTATAACTGCCGCTCGATGGTAACATTTACGCCCGAAGCAGGTAATGCCCTTGAGGTAAAAACCCTGATGCAGCAGGAGATGATAAAGCGCGGTGTGCTATGGGCCGGTTTCCACAACATGTGCTATAGCCATAGCGATGAGGATATTGCCTATACCCTTTCAGCCTACCGCGACGTGATGCCGATAATGAAAGAAGCCATACAAAGCGGCAACGTCAAACAATACCTGAAAGGCGATGTGCTGGAGGCTGTTTTCCGCAAGGTGAGCAATTACAATATCAAACCAAAAATGGTCATTGGTCAGTAGTCATTGGTCATTAGTCATTGGCGGGTTTGATACTGCCTGCCATTGACCAATGACGCAAGGCAAAATGACCAATAATTAATGACGCGAAGCAAATGACTAATGACCTATTTTCATTAAAAAATAAAACTGCAATTGTAACGGGCGCCTTGGGCCTGCTTGGTAAGAAACACTGCGAGGCCCTGGCATTTGCCGGCGCCAATGTAGTAGTAGCCGACCTGGACGAGAACGGCGCCGAGGCCTTTGCCGAAACGCTCGGCGAACAGCATGGCGGCCTGGGCATTGATGTAACCAACGAGCGTTCCTTAAAAATAGCCCGCGATAAAATTTTAACCCGTTATGGGTCGATAGATATACTGGTGAACAATGCGGCGATAAACGACATGTTCGAGAATCCGGGCCTTGCAAAAGATCTGTCGGCTTTTGAAAACTACCCGCTGGATGCATTCAAGAAATCGCTGGATGTGAATATCACGGGTGTTTTTTTAGCCTCGCAGGTATTCGGTACCGTAATGGCCGACCAAAACAGCGGCAGCATCATCAACATTGCCTCAACCTACGGCATGGTTGGCCCCGACCAATCTATCTACCGCAACGAATGCGGCGAACAAACTTTTTATAAATCGCCGGTTTACCCGGTTACCAAGGGTGCGGTGATAAATTTTACCCGCTACCTGGCCGCTTATTGGGGCAACAAAGGCGTGCGGGTAAATACGCTTTCGCCGGGTGGCGTTGAGAATGCACAAAACGAATTTTTTATACAAAGCTATTCGGCCAAAACACTATTGGGCCGCATGGCAACAGCAACTGATTACCAGGGCGCGTTGGTTTTTTTGGCCAGCGAAGCCTCGGCGTATATGACCGGTGCAAACCTGGTAGTTGATGGCGGATGGACCGCAATTTAAAACAGAACCCTTAAATATTGATTGATATGTTAAACGAAAAACTTTCACGCATTAAATTACTCCTTACGGATTGTGACGGGGTATTAACCGATGGCGGTGTGTATTACGGCGAAGCCGGCGAAGAGTTCAAGAAATTCGATATCCGTGATGGTATGGGCGTTGAACGGCTGCGCAACTTTGCGGGTGTAACAACCGGCATTATTACCGGTGAGCTTTCGCCATCACTTATTAAACGTGCCGAAAAACTAAAAATAACAGAACTGCATTTAAGGATAAAAGACAAACCTGCGGCATTTAAAGAAATTTTAACCCGGCTGAACTTGCAACCCGAAGAAGTAGCCTACATAGGCGATGATACCAATGATTTGGAGGTGATGAAGCTTGCCGGCCTTACCGCCTGCCCGGCTGATGCTATATCCTTTATAAAAGAAGTTGCCGGCATAATATGTGAGGCAAAAGGGGGGCAGGGCTGTTTCAGGGAATTTGCGGAGATGATTATCGCATCGCATCAAACCGTAGCAAAAGCAGTTTCTTCAGCAAATAGCGTTATCGAATTAAATACCGGTAAGAAAATTGGCAAAGGGCAGCCTTGCTATATCATTGCCGAGATCGGAATTAATCACAACGGATCGCTTGAAATCGCTAAACAACTGATTGATGAAGCGGTTGCCGCCAAAGCCAGCGCTGTAAAATTCCAGAAGCGTACCCCCGAGATTTGCGTGCCAAAGGACCAATGGGATATTATGCGCGATACCCCATGGGGCCGCATTACCTATATCGATTACAAACGGAAAACCGAATTTGGCATTGCTGAATATGCAACTATCGACCAATACTGTAAAAAGCAGGGCATCGATTGGTTTGTATCGACCTGGGATGTTGAGGCTGTTGATTTTATGGAACGCTTTGATACCCCTTTGTATAAACTGGCCTCGGCCTCGTTAACCGATTTTCCGCTGATAAACCGGATACTGCTAACCAGTAAGCCATTAATGCTTTCAACAGGCATGTCGACCAATAAGGAAATTGAAGACGCTGTAAATTTGGTAAGGGCATTTGATGAAAATTACCCTTTACTGATTGCCCACTCAACATCGGCATACCCATGCAAGCCCGAAGAGCTGAATTTGAAAATGATACAAACACTCAGCGACAAATACCCGGGCCTGCCGATCGGTTATTCCGGCCACGAAACCGGATTGGCTACCACTGTTGCTGCTGTATCGTTAGGGGCAACCTTCGTGGAGCGCCATTTTACACTCGACAGGGCCATGTGGGGTTCTGACCATGCTGCATCTGTTGAGCCGCAGGGTTTTCAACGCCTGGTGCGCGATATTCATGATGTGGAAACCGCAACCGGGGATGGTATAAAAAAAGTTTATGAATCGGAGCTTGGGCCAATGAAAAGGTTGAGGGTTAATATAGGGGAGGAGTATAGGGATAAATCGATGGCGTAAAACGTCCCCCTCCCGCGTCATTGCGAGGAACGAAGCAACCTCTACATAGGACATTCAAGGACCATATATTTGTGGTGACCGGGCTGCCGGCTGCCCGGTCACCACAAAGCTTTTGCTTCATTGATTTGCATGTGCAGAGGTTGCTTCGTTCCTCGCAATGACGAGTTGGTGAGTTTTTCATGTAAAAGATGACATTACTTCAAACCACAACCACAATCCTCATCTGCTGGGTTATATTTATTATAACCTGGGAGCGGCTATCGCCCTACCGGAAAGGTTTGCCCTTTTTCAGGGAAGGTTTTTGGGTTGATCTGGTTTGGTATACAATCATCCAAAGCTATGTGCTTAAGATTGTGATATTTGATTACATCATAGCACCCCTGCAGCACAGCATTACCTGGCAGGGTTTCGCCTTTTTTAAAAGCTGGAGCATTGCGGAACAGGTGCTGTTCTTTTTGATTACTCATGATCTGTATATCTACCTCTTCCACCGCTTGCAGCATTCAAGCAAAATATTGTGGCGCACACACGAGGCGCATCATTCGGGCAAGGAAGTGGATTTTTTAGCAGGCTCGCGGTCGCATGCGGTGGAGATTGTTATTAATCAGACCATTGAATTTGCACCGATTGTTATCCTGGGTGCTCACCCGGAGGTTATCCCCATAAAGGCGATGCTTGA
>Ga0209455_1000961_pt1 | contig 14676 bp, 13 predicted proteins | sample AraplaCol_mCL_r2_FD_184275 | JGI IMG/M metagenome (GOLD analysis project Ga0209455, IMG submission 184275) | Arabidopsis root microbial communities from North Carolina, USA - plate scrape CL_Col_mCL_r2 (SPAdes) (version 2) | ecosystem: Host-associated > Plants > Roots > Endosphere | place: USA...
GCGGCGCGGGCACCCGCCTGTGGCCGCTTTCGCGTACCGGCCGCCCCAAGCAATTGCTGAGCCTGACCGCCGCCGAGACGATGCTCCAGCTCACCGCGCGCCGCACCCCCGCGAGCGAGGGCTTCGCCGCGCCGATCATCGTCGCCAACGCCGCGCATGCCGACATGATCGAGGAGCAATTGGACGCCGCCGGCATCACGCAGGCGCAATTGATCCTCGAGCCGATGGGCCGCAACACCGCGCCCGCGATCGCGCTCGCCGCACTCGCGCTGGACCGCGACGCGATCATGCTGGTGATGCCGAGTGACCATGTCATCCGTGACGATGCCGCATTCCGGGCCGCGATCCAGGCGGCCAAGCCTTTGGTCGAGGAAGGCTGGCTCGCCACCTTCGGCATCACGCCCGACGGGCCCGAGACCGGCTATGGCTATATCAAGCGCGGCGAGGTGCTGACCGACGGGGTCGCGCGCGTCGAGAGCTTCGTCGAGAAACCCGACCGGGCGACCGCCGAGGCCTATCTCGCGACCGGCCAATATAGCTGGAACGGCGGCATCTTCCTGTTCGGCGCGGGCACCTATCTCGACGCGCTCGAACGCTTCGCGCCCGACATGCTCGCCGCGGCCAAAAAGTCGATGGAGACCGCCGTGCGCGAGGGCAATCGCGTCTTCCCCGATCGCCATGCCTTCGCCGCCTCCCCAAGCCAGGCGGTCGATTATGCGGTGATGGAGAAAGCCGACAAGGTCGCGGTCGTACCGGTCGAAATGGGCTGGTCCGACGTCGGCAGCTGGGACGCGCTCCATGCGATCACGCCGTGCGATGGCAACGGCAACGCGCACCATGGCGAGGTCTTCGCGATCGACACCCAACGCTGCATGATCCGCAGCGAAGGTCCCGTCGTCGCCGCGGTCGGGGTCAAGGACCTGATCGTGGTCGCCACCCCGGACGCCGTCCTGATCATGCCGCGCGGCGCCAGCCAGGAGGTCAAGCGCGCGGTCGAGGCGCTCAAGAAGGACGGCCATATCACGCTGGATCGCGCGCTTTAGGGAGCGGGCAAATGCGGGCATCGGCTGAGAGGCGATGTCCGCTATTGGGTGGTTTGGGGACGGTCAGCTTCTGGCCTTCAGAAGCGGACATCAAGCGATGACCAAAAGCAGAAGGGCCTTATAAATCGAACGATGGACGCCGAGATCGAGAGCTTCTCTGACCTCTTTGTTTCCGTTTCGCGGCTTTGGCCACGCGAGATCGACATCGGAGGGTACAGCGTCGGCCGGCCGATCTGGCCCCTCGTGAAGGTTGTCGATGAGCTACAAGGAATGGGCGACAGGTTTGGAGACCTGATTGAAGCGTCAATCTGGCCATTCCACCAGGCGCTGTTCGCTCTGGCGATCGAAGCGCTTGAGGACGGCAGAAGTGTAGTTCGCCCGAACAATGTCAGCATGAGCGACTTTAAGGCCAATTTAGAAGATGCTTTGCTTGACCCAAGCTGGAATATAGCCAAGGCAATTTACGAACAAATCCGGTGAACGCGGCAGATTTGTCCGCTGCTGCTCGCCCTGGGGGGGTGATTACAATTGGGCACGGCGACGCTGGCCGCACCGGCCGCAATTGGCCGGTGGCCGATGGTTCGGTTCTAGCGTCCGGGTTTCCGATCGCGATCGACCGGGATTGGGGGGCAGTGGCCCTTGGTTAGTCGTCAACTTCGATGCGGAGGCAAGCGCGAAAAACGCCTCCCTCGGTGTCCTGTCGGTGCCAAATCTCGACGACCTTGTGATGCACGAAATAGCCCGGTGGCGTATCGCGGGCGAGATATTCGCCGATGCGGGGCAAGAACTCAAACTCCGCCGTGAAAAGCGGCTTGAGCGCGTCTTTGTCATCGTAGGCTTCGACGATAGGCACGCCGGGATGCTAGGCTGGAAGGCAGATATCCGCAATTGGATCGAAAGCGGACTTAACGCTCGGCTCGCTACTGCCCAAATCCCCCGCAGCAGCGGCTGCAGGCGGGCAGCAAGCCGCCCGCCTCGTCGAGCGCGCTACGCAGCCCTTCGATCCGCGGGTGCGTCCAGATGCCGTCAAGGCCCACATCGCGCACATTGGCGATCGGGAAGCGATAGCAGCGGCCGTGGACGGGCACGGATTCGCCATCGGCGTCAATCATCAGGACGCGGTTCGCATCGTTGCAGCGGCGCCCCACGAACGTGCCCGGCTGCTGATAATAGATCGCCAGATCGGCCGCGCGCGTGAGGTGCGGCTGGATCATCAGCTCGAACGGCCAGTTCAGGCGGGCGATCTCGTCCAGCTCGGCCGACAGCCGGACGACGTCTATACTGGTCGGGTCGGCTTCGAACATGTTGGACGGCGTGGCGGGGAAGTCCGCGCCATAAGCGGCATTGTGAAGGTTCGCCTGGTCGTCCGTCACGAAATTATTGTGGATCAGGCCGACCTGCGTCAGCGGAAGCTGGCACATGTCCGCGAGGAAGGCCTTCAGTCGCCCGATATTATATTCGGTGATGGTGCAGAAGACCGAGATTTCGGGCGGATCGGGCAAGGCCGCCACCCTTTTGATCCCCTCGACCGCCAGCCGGAAGCTGCCGACACGGCGGCGGATCAGATCGTGCACTTCCTCCGGCCCGTCGAGCGATACGAACAGGCCGCGGCATCGCCCGCCCGCCAGCTCCTCCGCGCGTTTGGGCAGGAGCAATCCGTTGGTGGTTACGGTCGCGTGCAGGCCCAGCCGGTCCGCATAGGCCAAAGCCTCGCCCAGCGGCTTCCAGGCGAGCGGCTCGGTGAAGGCGAATCCCAGCCGCGCCTCGGGGCAGAAGATCGCCATCTCGTCGGCGATCTGCTGGAACAGCTCCAGTGGCATGGAGCGCGTCCGCGCACCCATCAGATTGGCGCCGAAATTGGTGTCGCTGTGGCCGGTGCCGACGTCGCACATCACGCACCGCAAATTGCAGAAATTGTTCACGCCCAGGACGACATGCTTCGGCCGCGATGCGGCAGGCGTGCGGATCGGGGGATTTCGCGTTTCAGCTTCCAGCATCACGGGAATGTAGTTCCCCTGAGCGCCCCGATGGTTCGAAACGCCCTTCGTTCGAAGGGCAAAAGCCGTGTGGGGTTTATTCCCGCGATTGCGCCCCGGCGGATCGGGGCGGATTCAGGCGGCGGTCTTGTGCCGCAGCAGCATCATGTCCTGATGCGCGAGCGAGCCGCGCGGGACATAGCTCACGATGTCGAAATAGCGGGTCCAATGCTCGAATATGTACCAGGGCGCGTGGAACATGCTCTGGTAATAGCTAGGAAAGTCCGCCGCCCAGACATCGTCGACATGGAAATAGACGCCCTGCGTTTCGAGCGCCTCGACCGCCTTGCGCTCGAGCGCGATCGTCTGCGGATCGCCCTGCGGCAGCGCACCGAGCCATCGCTTAAGCGCGAACGGCCCATGCACGTGAGAACCAAGGTACCGCCGGGCGCGAGGATGCGGCCGAGCTCGGTCAGCCAGGCATCCTGATAGGCTTCGTCCAGGTGGGTCAGCACGCTGTGGTTGAGGATCAGGTCGAAATAGCCGTCTTCGTACGGCAGCGGCGGCAGGCCCCGGCTCTGGACCGTCTGCAGTCGCGGATAATTGTCCCGAAGCCAGACGATCGCCTCGCCATCGATATCGCAGCCGTGCAGCTCCTGCTTGTCGAGATCGACCGGAAGCTCGGTCAGAATCCGGCCACATCCGCAGCCCCATTCGAGGATCCGGGCCACGTTCGGGATATGCACGCCCACACCCGATAGCGCGCGGCGGAAATCGGCGGCCGAATGAAAGCCGGAGCTGCCGAATTCGGTCGCATCGGCGATACCGGAGACGCGGACACGCAGGTGTTCGGGCGGAATGGGTCTGGGCATAGCTTGTCTTGTTATCGGGGCAGGCGGGCCGACGCTAGGCCGCCGTCCAGCCCCCGTCGATCGACAGGTTCGCACCCGTGATCGACGCGCTCTCGTCGCGGCAGAGGTGGAGCAGCAGCGAGGCCACCTGATCCACCGTCACGAACTGCTTGGTCGGCTGTCCGGCCAGCAGCACGTCGTTCATCACCTGCTCGCGGGTCAGGCCACGCGCCTTCATCGTGTCGGGGATCTGGGATTCAACCAAGGGCGTCCAGACATAACCCGGGCTGATGCAATTGACCGTGATGCCCTGGGTCGCGACCTCCAGGGCCACTGTCTTGGTCAGGCCGGCAATGCCATGCTTGGCCGCAACGTAAGCCGACTTGAAAGGCGAGGCGACCAAGCTGTGCGCAGATGCGGTGTTGACGATCCGTCCCCACCCCTTGGCCTTCATGTCCGGCAGCGCCACCCGGATCGTGTGAAAAGCGGAAACCAGGTTGATCGCGACGATCTGGTGCCATTTCTCGGGCGGGAATTCGTCGATCGGCGCGACGTGCTGGATGCCGGCATTGTTGACCAATATGTCGACCCCGCCCAGTTCCTGGATGCAGCTCTGGACCATCGCCTCGATCTCGTCGGGCTTGGACATGTCGGCGGAGGAATAAAGCGCTCCCGCTCCGCTGATCCGGGCAAGCTCCGCGCGCTCGGTCTCGATCGCGGCTGCGTCGCCGAAGCCGTTGATCATTACCGAAACCCCCTCGGTCGCCAGCGCCTTCGCGCAGGCCAGGCCGATGCCCGAGGTCGATCCGGTGACGAGCGCGGTCTTGCCCTTGAGGAACATGCTTACTCCTGCATCCTGATCAGTGCTGCGCGGCCCACGCAGCGGCGGGCCCGGAATGGACTTTGCGCAGATGGGCGCGATTCTGGATAGAGGTGATTGTGTTGATCACCCCTTGGCGCGCATCGAGGGACAGTGCGCGATCGGCATAGCGCTGGACGCGGGCGATCACTGCGGGGTCGCTAGAGTCGCTTGCCAGCGACACGATGAACCCCGCACGCGAACTGGTTTCGATCAGGTCGTTGACCGCGTCGGCATGCGCCACCGCCCAATCGAACGCCAGCTCGGGATGCTCGACAGAAACGAAGCGCAACATGGTGGCGCGATTGGGCACGGTCGGCTCGTCGCTCAGCACCAGATCGAGCGTCTTCTGCGCCAGTGCCGGGTCGCGCGGATCGCTGAGCGCGATCCAATAGCTCCGCGCGAGCAAGGGGTCGCGCGCGGCCTTGGCCGCCTGGTGCAGTACTTCCCATTCTTCCGGCCCGGCGGTGCGGCCATAGACGGCCAGTACCGCCGTGCGCGTTGCGGCCGGAAGTGCGTCGAGCCCGCCCCCGACCGCTTCGCGCGCCGCGGCGATCACCTGCGGATCGCCCAGCTGGCCCAGCGTATCGATCAGCGCTTCGCGCACTTGCGACATGTCCGCCGGCTCGCCCGCACGCGGCTTGAAGCCAACGCGCGCATAGAATGGCGCAAGCAACGCGCGGGCGCGCACCTGGAACCCGGCCTGCGCCGGATCGCCCTCGAGCAGGCTGTTGATCTCCTTGAAATGGTTCGCGATCACGCGCCACACCAAAGGATCGGCATCGGGCGCGATCCGGTCGATCAGGCGGTAATAGCGATCGAGCGGCGCATATTCGCCGCTGCCGAGTGCGATCGTATCCGCCAGCAGGCCGGCCTGATCGGTCAGGCTCAGCCCGCCAAAACGTCCCACCAGCGCATCGAAATGCGGCGCCGAATAGAGCGTGCGATAATAACCAAGCTGGCCGGGATTGATCACCGGCGGGCTGCCACAGCCGGCCACACTTACCGTGGTTGGATGCGCTGCCGTGACATCGGCCTCAGTCCTGCCTGTCCCAACTCCCGAAGCAGCCCACGTGACCGGCACGATCCAGCGCAAGGGCTTGCGGGACGCCGCGTCGAGGCCATAGCGCGCCTGGGTCAGGCTGAACTGGAGCATCTTGCCGCGGCAGACAGGCTCGGACACCTTGATCAGCGGCACGCCCGGCTGGAGCGTGAAGCTGTCCATCATCGGCTTGACCGGCCGCCCCGCCGCCTTGGAGATTTCGGCCCAAAGATCGTCGGTCGCGGTATTCCCGTAGGCGTGGTCCATCATGTATCTGCGGATGCCCGCGCGGAACCTGTCCGGCCCGATCGCGCCCTCCAGCATGCGGATCACCGCCTCGCCCTTCGAATAAGCGATCTGGTCGAACGCCTGGGTGATCTGGTCCGGCGCGGTGATGCGCTGGACGATCGGGTGGGTCGATCCGCCCGCGTCCAGGTTGATGCCGGTCTGGTGCGCGAAGGCCGCCGTCTGCGCGGCGACATGCCAATCGGGGTTGAGCGCGTCCGTCGATTTACTCGCCATCCACGAGGCGAAGCCCTCGTTGAGCCAGAGGTCGTCCCACCAGCGCATCGTCACCAGATCGCCGAACCATTGGTGCGCCATTTCGTGCGCGATATCGTCGAAGATGAGCTGCTTCTGGCTGGCGCTGGTCACCTTGGGATCGACCAGCAGCACCTTGTCGAAATAGAGGATGCCGCCCCAATTCTCCATCGCGTCGAAGAACTGGCTCGATCCGGGCGCCGCCACCATGTCGAGCTTGGGCAACGGGTAAGGTGTGCCGAAATAGTCATTGTAGAAGGTCAGGATGCGCGCCGCGCTGTCGAGCGCATATTGGCCCTGGTCGCCCACGCCCTTGCGCGTGATCACGCCGATCTCGGTCTTGCCGACCATGCGCGTGTGGCGCTCGACGTCGCCCTGCCCGAAGAACAGCAGATAGCTCGACATTTTGGGCGTCTGCCGGAAGCTGACCCAATTCTTGCCGTCCGTCCCCGGCCGGGTCGCCGCGATCGGCATGTTGGAGAAGCTCGACTGCCCCTTGGGCGTGGCTACGCTGAGCGTGAAGGTCGCCTTGCGGCCAGGCTCGTCCCACATCGGCGCGAAGCGGCGCCCGTCGGTCGCCTCGAACTGCGTGACCAGCATGCGCTTGTCGGCGGCCCCTTCCTTGTAATCGACCGCGAACAGGCCGGCGGCGGACTGGAAGATCTTGCCCGTCCAGTCGACCGCGATGCGGTGCGTGCCCGTCGCGACCGGCTTGGCGAAGCGGAAGGTTGCCGTCTGCACCTTGGTGTCCAGGCTGACCTGCGTCGGCGCGATCCCGCCATCGAGCAGAGCCTTGCCGATGGCGAGATCGGCCGCGTTCATCACGATCGTGCGCGTCGGCCGCAGCACCGACACGGTGACCGTCTCGCTCCCTGAAAAGACGAGGTGCGCCGCATCCGGATCGACCCTGATGTCGTAATGGAGCGGCACCACCTCGGGCGGCAACCGCCCCGGAAGCTGGGGGCCGACCGGCGTCGCAGCGAAAGCGGGCGCGGACGCCAAAAGGGCTGCGAACGGCAGGAAACGCCCGAATGAGCCCATGGATAACTCCTGGAAATATTGGGTCTAAACGTTAAGTCCGGATAAAGTTGGCCTGAACGCAGCTTCAAGGCGCGTGCAACCAGCCGCCACAGGGGCGGGTTGTGTTGCCGTCACACGCTGTCGTCACAGAGGGAGGCCCCATGCGGCTCGACGATTATCGGGAAAGCTCGAATGTCGAGGAGGATAGCGGCCGTTCGGGGCTCGGCGGCTTTGGCGGCGGAGGCGGAGGAGGAGGCGGGATCGGCCTGTTGTTCGCCCTGGTCGGTAGCCGCTTCGGCATCGGCGGCATCATCGTGCTCGTGCTCGGCCTGATGCTGTTCGGCTTCAACCCGTTCGGAGGCGGCCAGCAGATGGTCGGCCAATCACCCCAGGTGAAAAGCGAAAGCGCGCAACAGGTCTGCGCCGAGAACGGCGCGGCCGGCCATTTCTCCTGCCGCGTGCTCGCCAGCACCGAGGATACGTGGAGCCGTATCTTCCAGGCGTCGGGCCAGACCTACACCCCGCCCCGCCTCCATTTCTACTCGAGCAGCGGCTCATCTCAATGCGGCGCGGCGATGTCCGCGATGGGGCCCTTCTACTGCCCGAGCGACCAGCGCGTGTATCTCGACACCGAATTCTTCAACGAGCTCCAGACGCGCTTCCATGCCGCCGGCGACTTCGCCGAAGCCTATGTGATCGCGCACGAGGTCGGCCATCACGTCCAATATCTGACCGGCATTGCCGACAAGGTCCGCCGCGAACAGCAGGCCTCGGACGAAAAAGGCGCCAACGCGCTTCAGGTACGGATGGAATTGCAGGCAGATTGCTATGCCGGCGTCTGGGCCGCTAATGCCAAGGATGCGCACGGCCAGGCCCTGCTCGAACCGGGCGATGCCGAGGAAGGCCTGCTGGCTGCCAATGCGATCGGCGACGACACGCTCCAGCGCTCGGCCGGCCAGACGCCCGTCCCCGACAGCTTCACCCATGGCACCTCGGCCGAACGCGTTGCCTGGCTCAAGCGCGGGCTTTCGACCGGGGATCCCTCGAAATGCGACACTTTCGCCGGCTCGATCGACCAGTGATTACGACCTCTTTCGCGCTGCCTCTTCGCGAGAAGGCTTGTATAAAAATGACGGCCGCATATTCGCCGACATACACGACCTCTGGTGGGAGAATGAAGCCTTGCCGAGTCTCTCCAGCTTCGAACTGTCCAGGCGCGGCCTGATGGCAGGCACCGCAGCCGCTGCGACGCTCCCCACCGTGGCGGATGCAGCCTCCCCGGCCCCGTCCGATCCGGCGCACACGGCGAAGGTCGCCGTCGAGGTCAACGGCAAGCCCGAGCAGCTTGTGCTCGATACCCGCACGACCTTGCTCGACGCCTTGCGCGAGCATCTCCACCTGACCGGCACCAAGAAAGGGTGCGACCATGGTCAGTGCGGCGCCTGCACGGTGATCGTCGACGGACGCCGCATCAACAGCTGTCTGACGCTGGCGGTGATGCACCAGGGCGCCAAGGTCACCACGATCGAAGGGCTCGGCACGCCCGACCACCTGCACCCGATGCAGGCCGCGTTCGTCAAGCATGACGGCTATCAATGCGGCTATTGCACGCCCGGCCAGATCTGCTCCGCGGTCGCCGTATTGGGCGAGATCGAGGCGGGCATCCCGAGCCACGTCACCGAAGACCTGACCGGCCCGATCCGCGCGACCAACATGGAGATGCGCGAGCGGATGAGCGGCAATATCTGCCGCTGCGGTGCCTATTCGAACATCGCCGAGGCGATGGCCGAAGTCGCGGGAGAAAAGGCATGAGGGCCTTCAGCTACGAGCGCGCGACTTCAGCCAAAGAGGCAGCCGCCAAGGCGGCGGCCACGCCCGGCGCAAAATTCATCGCGGGCGGCACCAACCTGCTCGACCTGATGAAGATCGAGGTCGAGACGCCGACCCATCTGATCGACGTCAACGGCCTCGGCTTCGACCGGATCGAGCCGACCGGCGACGGCGGCCTCCGCATCGGCGCGCTGGTGCGCAACACCGATCTCGCCGCCGACACGCGCGTGCGGCGCGATTATGCCTTGCTCAGCCGAGCGCTCGTCGCCGGCGCCTCGGGCCAGTTGCGCAACAAGGCGACGACCGCGGGCAATCTGCTCCAGCGGACGCGCTGCCCCTATTTCTACGACACCAACCAGCCCTGCAACAAACGCCATCCGGGCAGCGGCTGCGCGGCGATCGGCGGCTTCAGCCGCGGGCTCGGTGTGGTCGGGGTGAGCGACGCATGCATCGCCACCCACCCCAGCGACATGGCGGTCGCGATGCGCGCGCTCGATGCGGCGGTGGAAACGGTCAAGGCCGACGGCAGCACGCGCGCAATCCCGATCGCGCAGCTGCACACGCTGCCGGGCGCAACGCCCCATATCGAGACCAGCCTGGAAAAGGGCGAGGTCATCACCGCGGTCACTTTGCCCAAGCCGATCGGCGGCACCCATATCTACCATAAAGTCCGCGACCGCGCGTCTTACGCCTTCGCGCTCGTCTCGGTCGGTGCGGTCGTCCACAAGGACGGCAGCGGGCGGGTCGCGGTCGGCGGCATCGCGCCCAAGCCCTGGCGGGTCGAAAGCGCGGAGGCCGAGATGCCGCAGGGCGCGAAAGCTGTCGCAGCCGGGCTGCTGGCGGGCGCGGCGCCGACACGCGAGAACGCCTTCAAGCTCACCCTGGTCGAGCGCACGCTCGGCGCGGTGATCGCGCAGGCGAGGAGCTAAGCGATGAAGTTCGACACCCCCGCCACAACCAATCCGATCGATCGCCTCAAGGTGATCGGCAAGGCCACCGACCGGATCGACGGCCCGTTCAAGACCACCGGCACCGCGCATTACGCCTATGAGCGGCACGACGTCGTCGCCAACCCGGCCTATGGCTTCGTGGTCGGCGCGGCGATCGCCAAGGGGCGGATCACTTCGCTCGACGTTGCGGCGGCGAAGAAGGCGCCGGGCGTGCTCGCGATCGTCACCGCGGACAATGCGGGCAAGCTCGGCAAGGGACAGTTCAACACCGCCAGGCTGCTCGGCGGGCCGGAGATCGAGCATTATCACCAGGCGATCGCGGTCGTCGTCGCCGAGACGTTCGAGCAGGCGCGCGCCGCGGCCGCGCTCGTCCGCGCCGATTATGCGCGCGAGGACGGCGTCTACGATCTCGCCGCCGCCAGGCCGGGCGCGCCGCTCGCGCCCAGCGGTGGATTCAACGGCGACGCCGAGACCAGGGTCGGCGATTTCGACGGCGCGTTCGCCGCTGCACCGGTGACGCTCGATGCGACCTATTCCACCCCGGACCAGTCGCACGCGATGATGGAGCCGCACGCCTCGACCGCTTTGTGGGAAGGCGACAAGCTCACCATCTACACGTCGAACCAGATGATCGCCTGGGGCAAGGGCGACGTCGCCAAGACCCTGGGGCTGAAGCCCGAGCAGGTGCGGCTGGTCTCGCCTTATATCGGGGGCGGCTTCGGCGGGAAATTGTTCGTGCGCGCGGATGCGCTGATGGCCGCGCTCGGTGCCAAGGCTGCAGGGCGGCCGGTCAAGGTCGCGCTCGCCCGTCCGCTGATGTTCAACAACACCACGCACCGCCCCGCCACGATCCAGCGCATCCGGCTCGGCGCCACGAAAGACGGCAAGCTCACCGCGATCGGCCACGAAAGCTGGTCGGGCAATTTGCCCGGCGGCGATCCCGAAACGGCGGTCGGCCAGACGCGGCTGCTTTATGCGGGCGCGAACCGGATGAGCGCCATGCGCCTTCCCGTGCTCAACCTGCCCGAGGGTAATGCGATGCGCGCGCCGGGCGAGGCGCCGGGCTTGATGGCGCTTGAGATCGCGATGGACGAGATGGCGGAGAAACTGGGGCTCGATCCGATCGAGTTCCGCGCGCTCAACGACACGCAGGTCGATCCCGAAAAGCCGGGCCGGCCTTATTCGCAGCGCCAGCTCGTCAAATGCCTCCGCGAAGGCGCGGAAAGGTTCGGCTGGTCGAAGCGCGTCGCCAAGCCCGGCAGCGTGCGCGATGGCCGCTGGCTGATCGGCATGGGCATGGCGGCGGGCTTCCGCAACCACATCACCTACCCTTCGGCCGCGCGCGTCCGGCTGGAGCGCGATGGCCGGCTCGTGATCGAAACCGACATGACCGATATCGGCACGGGGACTTACACGATCCTCGCCCAGACCGCCGCCGAAACGATGGGCGTGCCGCTCGACCGGGTCGAGGTCCGGCTCGGCGATTCCACGTTCCCGGTGTCGTGCGGATCGGGTGGCCAGTTCGGCGCGGTCAATTCGACCTCGGGCGTCTACGCCGCCTGCGTCAAGCTGCGCGAAGCGGTGGCGCAGAAGCTCGGCATCAATTCCACGGATGCCGTGTTCGACAATGGCCACGTCAAGGCGGGTAACAAGAGCTTCGCTTTGGCCGATGCGGCCAAGGACGGCGCGCTGACCGGCGAGGACGGGATCGAATATGGCGATCTGTCCAAGAAATATCAGCAATCGACCTTCGCCGGCCACTTCGTCGAGGCGGCGGTCGACAGCGCGACCGGCGAGATCCGCGTGCGCCGCATGCTCGCGGTGTGTGCAGCGGGACGCATCCTCAATCCCAAGTCGGCGCGCAGCCAGGTGATCGGCGCGATGACGATGGGGCTGGGCGCCGCGCTGATGGAGGAATTGGCGGTCGACAAGCGCTTCGGCTTCTTCGTGAATCACGATCTGGCGGGCTATGAAGTGCCGGTCCATGCCGACATCCCGCATCAGGAAGTCGTCTTCCTGGACGAGGTCGATCCGACCACCTCGCCGATGAAGGCGAAGGGCGTGGGCGAACTCGGCATCTGCGGGGTCGGCGCCGCGGTCGCCAACGCGGTCTACAATGCGACCGGCGTGCGCGTGCGCGATTATCCGGTCACGCTCGACAAGCATCTCGATCGGCTGCCGACGCTGGCCTGACCGCCGGCCCAGGCCTACCCTGTCCGCATGCACGATCATGATGCCGTCCTGAGTGCGTTCGAAGCCTGGCGCGGCGCGCCGATGGCGCTCGCGACCGTGATCTCCACTTGGGGCTCGGCCCCGCGCCCGCGCGGCAGCCACATGCTGGTCCATGCCGATGGCCGCTTCGCCGGCTCGGTTTCGGGCGGCTGCGTCGAAGGCGACGTGCTGACGCTCGCGGCCGAGGTCATTGCCAGCGGCACGCCCGAACGGCGACACTACGGCGTGTCCGACGCCTCGGCCTGGGAAGTCGGGTTGCCCTGTGGCGGCAGCATCGAGGTGCTGGTACAGCCCTTGTCCGATGCAGGCTTCCCGGCCACGCTTCTCGACGCGATATTGACCGCGCGACGCGAAGGCCGGACGCTCAGCATCGCGACCGACCTCGAGAGCGGGCGCAGCCGCCACGGGCCGAGCGAAGGCGCGGAGGATTTCGTCAACCGCTACGATCCGCCGCGCCGCCTGTTCATCGTCGGCGCGGTCCAGATCGCGCAAAGCCTCGCCGCGCTGGCCCGCACGCTCGGCATCCGCCCGATCGTAATCGATCCGCGCGGCCGTTTCCTGACCACGGAGCGCTTTCCGGACTCCGAACTCGACGACCGTTGGCCCGACGAGGCAATCGCCGCGCACCGGCCCGATGCCGCCAGCGCGGTCGTGACGCTGAGCCACGATCCCAAGATCGACGATCCGGCGCTGATCGCAGCTTTGGCCTATCCCACCGGCTACATCGCCGCGCTCGGCTCGCGCCGCAGCCACGCCGCGAGGCTCGAACGCCTTACGGCGGCAGGCATCGGCGCCGCCGATCTTGCCCGCATAGAAGGCCCTGCCGGTATCGATATCGGCGCGATCGGCGCGGCCGAGATCGCGCTCTCGGTCGCCTCCGGGATGATTGCGGCGCTGGGGAAAGACCGCGCGTGACGATCGCCTGCCTGCTGCTCGCGGCCGGGCAATCCCTGCGGTTCGGGACGGACGACAAGATCGCGACGCCGCTCGATGGCACGCCGCTCGGCCTCCATGCCGCCAGAACATTGCGCAGCCTGCCGCTGGCGGCGCATTTCGTCGTCACCAACAGCATCCAGCTCGACTGGTCAGGCTGGCAGATCGTCCGCAACGACCGCCCCGAAGCCGGGATCGCGCATTCGATCGCGCTGGGCGTAGCCGCGGCCCGCCGCAGCGGCGCCAACGCGCTGCTGCTTGCCTTGGCCGATATGCCGTTCGTGCCCACGGCCCACTTCGAACGCCTGCTCGCGCACGATCGCGGGCCAGCCAGCCTGGCCGCCTCCAGCGATGGCCGGCATCGCACACCGCCCGCTTTGTTCGGCGCGGACTGGTTCGACGCCCTGGAGCGCCTGTCCGGCGATCACGGCGCCCGCGCGCTGCTTGCCGATGCGGTTACGGTCGAAGCCTCGCCCGCCGACCTGCGCGATGTCGATCGGCCGGCAGACCTGTCCGCCAACCCATAAGAAAAGGGCGCCCCTTACGGGGCGCCCCTCTCGTTCAAAGCCGATCAGGCCTTACCAGCAATGCCAGTCGCGCTTGTGGCCGTGCGGCGTGATGCGATAGCTACAATTCTGATAATAGCCGTTGTTCCACGCATACCAGCCGTGATGCGGGCCCTCGTGGTCGTAATAACGCGGGCCGTCCCAGTCATGGTCGTAATGGGTCTCATGATAAGTGACCCAGCCGTCGCCGACCGGCGGACCGGCAGTGACCGAAACCACGGTGCGCTGCGCGCCGGCAGGCGCCGTGAAAGCAGCGGCTGCGGCGATGCTGGCCGCGGCGATAAGGGGCGTGATCTTCATATCCTGCTCCTGCATTTGGTTTTTTCCCGCTGGGTGCGCCTACGCGCCGCCTTCCTGCGGGTTCCAATCAGGACCGGGCCGGAACGATCGCTGGGGCGTAGGCCGGCGCCGTTATCCGCGTGAGCGGATCAAACTCAGCCGCCGCCGTCGCGCTCGATATCCGCGCCGACCGCGGACAATTTGTCCTCAAGCCGCTCATAGCCGCGATCGAGATGATAGATGCGCGACACTTGCGTCTCGCCCTCGGCGGCGAGGCCCGCCAGCACCAGGCTCATCGACGCGCGCAGATCGGTCGCCATCACCGGCGCGCCGTTGAGTTTGTCGACACCCTTCACAATCGCGGTGCGCCCATGGACCTGGATGTCCGCGCCCATCCGCGCCAGCTCGGGCACGTGCATGTAGCGGTTCTCGAAGATCGTCTCGGTCAGCACGCTGGTGCCGTCAGCCAGCGCCAGCATCGCCATGAATTGCGCCTGCATGTCGGTCGGGAAGGCCGGGAACGGCGCGGTCGAGAGCGTCAGTGGACAGAGCCGC
>Ga0209455_1000962_pt1 | contig 14644 bp, 12 predicted proteins | sample AraplaCol_mCL_r2_FD_184275 | JGI IMG/M metagenome (GOLD analysis project Ga0209455, IMG submission 184275) | Arabidopsis root microbial communities from North Carolina, USA - plate scrape CL_Col_mCL_r2 (SPAdes) (version 2) | ecosystem: Host-associated > Plants > Roots > Endosphere | place: USA...
AGCCCTGTATAATTATCAATAACCATTTCGGGTATACCGCCAATGCGGGCACCAATAACCGGCTTCCCCAGCGCCATAGCCTCAACCACAGTGAATCCTAAAACCTCGTAACACTCAGAGGGGCAGATCAAAAAATTGGCCCCTTTAACAATTTGTAGAACTTGTGACTTGTTTTTCTTTCCTAAAAACTCGACATTGTTTAACTGATGCTCATTTTTTAACGCCAATAGTTCTGCTTCCTGCGTGCCGTCGCCTATTATTTTAAGCTTGATATGGGGGAAGGATTGCATGGCTTTCAATAAGGTATGCGCGCCTTTGATCCGCTCCAGCCGGCCTACAAAAATTATATACTTCTCGGTTGTTTGCTCCGGCGTCAATTTTACCCTCTCAATTTCAGCATAGTCGTACCCATGATAAATTTGTACCAGTTTGTCATTAAAAAAATTGAATTGCTTATATTTTTCAAGTTGAAAAATTGATGGACAAACAAAATAATCTACGTATTCATAATAGTTAAGGTATTTATGAACGTAGTTTTCAAGTGCGGCCACCGTGCTGGCCAGGTACGAACCTTTTTTGCATGAATGGGTAATGCAGTTATAAAATTTACCACCAAAGCACCTTTCGCACACCTGGCCATGGCTTACAAAAATACTGTCAGGGCAAATGGGCGTATATTCATGCAATGTCCAAATGATGGGAATATTTCGTTTTTTTAGAATTTTTAAAATAGTTGGGGTAATGTAATGGTGGATAACATTGATATGGGCAAAATCAATTTTGACATCATTCAGCAGTTTTTCAAGGTTTTCCTGTGCCTCAAATGAATATATGCTTTTCATTACCACTTTTATCCCGGCGGATATGCTGTGTTTGTTAACTTTTTTGTAGTCGATGTTTTCGATAAAATAACTGCTGTATTCCGAAGGCAGGTTTCTGTCATCTTTCATCGAAAATGGCACAACATTGTGTCCTTTTTGTCGGTAAATATTTACCACATTTTCAACATAAGTCCAGTCTCCGCCGGTTGGATACCATGCCCAATTAACAACAAGAATATTCATTCCGAATAATTTCTTAACTTAAATAAAACAAAATCCAAAGATGCCTGTATTAAATGATATTAGTAAGATAAAATTAGAAGTTTAAAATTTGCAGGACAATTTTACATTATCAACGGGCTAAGATTTGCCCGGCAGTGCCATGAAAATGGCCCTGGAAAATTAAGTCGTTTAAACAATGTGAACCCACATTGTAGCGAATTGATGTGGATTTTTCGTATTGTATAAACTTCCGATAAAGCGTTTTGTGGGAACCTGCCAGTTATAATACCCGTATTTAATCGGTATTTTGGTTGCTAAAATTTTATCTAACTATACTAAATACCAAAGTATTTGAATTATTTTATCGATATTTTAACAGTTTTAAAAAAAATAATCTGGTTGGTAAGGCAAAAAAAGTTAATTTTGGAAAGTGAAGATTATCTATCCCGTCACACTTTTGAATCAACTACCAGATTCTACCTTATGGATTTAACATTTATATGAAGAAAAAGATTTACATTGCAGGCGCAGGCGGAATGCTTGGGGAAGCTTTTTATCGAATATTTAAAGATGATTATGAAGTTAAGTGCACAGATAAGGATGTAAATGAAAAATGGCTCAGCTTTTTAGATTTTCGTGATTTTGAGAAATATAAGAGAGAAGTAGAGAGTTATAAACCAGATTATCTTTTTCATCTTGGCGCCTACACCGACCTTGAGTTTTGCGAACTTAATTTAGACGATACCTACCTTACCAATACCACCGCTGTTGAAAACGCAGTATTCATAGCTAACAACTTAGATATCCCTTTATTATACATCAGCACTGCCGGTATTTTTGACGGCACAAAGGACTTTTACGACGATTGGGACGAACCTAACCCGCTTGGCCATTATGCACGTTCAAAGTATATGGGCGAACGCTATGTGAGAGAAAATGCAAAGCGCTATATTATTTGCCGGGCAGGATGGATGATGGGCGGTGGACCCTATAAAGATAAAAAGTTTATAAATAAGATAATTAAGCAGTTGGCCGGCGGTAAACGCGATTTGCATATTGTGAACGACAAAGATGGTACGCCAACTTTTACAGTTGATTTTGCCAAAAATGTTAAGCTGCTGATTGAAAAAGAATATTGGGGCTTATACAATCTTGTTTGCAACGGCGAAACCAGCAGGCTTGAAGTAGCTGAAGAGCTGGTTAGAATTTTGGGTCTTGAAAATGAGGTTACTTTCCATGAAGTTTCATCAAACTATTTTAAAGATACCTATTTTGCACCCAGACCGCCGTCAGAGCGCCTGATCAATAAAAAGCTTGAGTTGAGGAACATGAATATTATGCGCGATTGGAAAATCGCACTGAGTGAGTACATTGATGACTATTATGTTGACTATCTGAAGGAAAAAAATATCTATTCGATAAAAGAAGATACTATTACTTTATAACTACTACCAGCCATAATGCGCATTGCTGCCTTCGGTTTCCGGTCGGTCCCGCCATCAAAAGGTGCTGCCGGAGCTGATAAATTTGCTTTAGAACTTTTTCCGCGACTTGTTACCAGGGGCCATAGTGTTGTGGCCTATAACCGCCGGTACCCGGACGTTTTTGTTGATGTAGATGACTATAAGGGTGTAAAGATCAAAACCTTTAAAACTACCCCAAAAAAAGGATTCGATACACTGCTGCACTCTTTTAAATGTACCTGGGATATTATCGCTAACAACACCGCGGATATTGTACATATACAAAACGGCGGCAACAGCATATGGGCTCTCCCGTTGCGCCTGTTTGGCAAAAAAGTGTTTATCAGCCAGGACGGCGTAGATTGGAAACGCGATAAATGGCCCTGGTACGGTAAATTATATTTAAAGCTTTCGTCATTTATTACTGCCCATATACCCAATGAGGTGATATTTGATAATGTAATTGCCAAAAAGCTTTTTGAAGCAAAGTTTAACAAGCAATTTAAGTTTATCCCCTTTGGCAGCGAAGTTGAGCCGGGCAATGGCAATACCGAAATTTTAACAAAGCACGATCTTGAAAAGGGGGGCTATTATTTATTCGTTGGCCGCTTTATACCTGACAAAGGCCTGCACTACCTGATACCTGCTTTTAAGAAATCGAACTCAAAACGAAAACTGGTGCTAATAGGTGGTTCGCCCAACCCTTCGCCATACGAAAAGGAACTGCTCGATATGGCAAATGAGCAAATAATATTCCCCGGTTATGTTTATGGCGATGATGTAAATACGCTGATGAAAAATGCTTATTGCTACATCCAGCCATCGGATGTGGAGGGGTTGTCGCCGGTGGTGCTAACCGTGATGGGGCTTAACGTGCCACTTATAGTAAGCGATATTGAGGAAAATCAGTATGCGGTTTTAGATACCGCCCGCATGTTTAAGCAAGGCAATATTGAATCGTTAACCGAAGAAATAAACTTTTGCGAGGCAAATCATCCCGAAATGCTTGCCCTCGCCGAAAAAGCGCAGGTACGTGCGTTAAGCGTATTTAACTGGGAAATGGTTGCAGACGAACATGTAAAAGTTTTTGAAGAGGCCTAAATTGCCTTTTTAAACACTTCAACCAGTTGTAACGCCGTGTTACGCCACGAGAATAATTTAAGGCGTTCTCGTCCTTTGTTTTTCATATCCTCACGTAATCCGGGGTCATCCAAAACTTTTTTGATTTTTGCCACCATATCCTTAATATCAAAAGGATTGAATTCCCGTACAGCGTCGCCGCCTACCTCGGGCAGGCATGTATTGTTGGCAACCAATACCGGCAAACTACTTTTAAATGCTTCGAGGACAGGGATACCAAATCCTTCATTTGTAGACGGGAAAACATACAGCAGCGCATTTTGATAAAGCGCTCCCAGGTCGCTATCAGTTAAATAACCGGTGAGTAGTACATCATCGTTAAGGCTGTTAATCTCAATAGCGTCTAAAATCAGTTTGTAATCACTGTCGAAAATATTGGCGGGGGTGGGGCCCGTTAGTACTAATTTTAAATCGGGGTAGTTGACTTTAACGTTTGCAAATGCTTCAATAAGCGCGGGTATGTTTTTCCGTTTAAACATGGAACCGGCGTGCAGCAGATATTTTTGTGGTGCTACGCCAAATTTGTTTAATACCAGTTCATCATTCTGAGGACTATCGGTGTTAGTTAATTCTTTCGGCCCTTCATATATTACTTCCAGCTTTTCATTAGCGATGCCAGTAAAATGATGAATTTGCTTTTTCGACCAAGCACTGGGGGTAATTACAAATGGCGATCTTTTCGCAGCAGGCACCGCGGTTTTCATGTACAGCCATAGCCACAATTTGCCATAGGCTTCCGGCGACTCAAAACAAAAAGCATCATGAAAAACAGGAATAGTTTTATATCCTAAATGAATTATCGGAACGCAGTTGTCGGTACAAAAAACAATGTCACAACCTTTAAAAAATGCTTTTAATGGTAAAATCAATTGCTTCCATAACTGGTACCTGGCGTGTTCAATATATTTTAGTAATTTGTTGTTGCCGGCGTAAACGGGGATATTGGTGTCGATAAAATGGAAGCGTATTTCGCTGCTTTCCATGTTTTTAAATTCTTTACAAAGCTCCTCAAGGTAGGTGCGGGTGCCTGTTTTGGCCACCTGCAAATCGCGCACATCAACGGCTATGGTTAATGGTTTCGGCATTTAATTTTCTCCCCTGGTTTTTATCAGTTTGGCAGGCACGCCCGCAATCACTGAGTTTGCAGCGAACGATTTAGTAACAACGCTACCTGCTGCAACTACGCAGCCATCACCAATAGTAACACCTGCCAATATAGTTGAGCCGGCGCCAATCCAACAGTTATTGCCGATGTTTACAGGTTGCTTTGTTACGCCTTGTTCCTTTATGGTAAGATTCATATCGTTGTAGATATGGTTTTCTGAAAACACCTGCACGTTTGGGCCCATTATTACGTCGTTGCCAATAGTTATGCCGCCCTGCCCGGCAAAATAAGCCCGTGCGCTGATACCCGTACGGTCGCCAATGGTAATACCTTTGCCGCGATAGGCGATTATCCCGGTGCAAAACAATATCGAGTCGCGGGCGATGGAAACGTTATCGCCAAAGCTGATCCCGTTTTCAGACAAGGCGTTGACGCTCACATTATCCTCAAGAATCAAATTCTTACCGGCAGTTATTTTGTAGCCATGCCTCACTTTAACATGACTTCCCCTGAAAAGTAACCCTTTTGACTTTTTTAGAAATGGCTTTAAAAATAGCCCACGGGTAACCTGTATCAGCCTTACCCAGGCAATGCTAAATAAATCCCTTGATGAATGGGGGCTTTCCCACTTATAATTGGGGTCGTTTTTTAATGTTTTTATCAGCTTTTCAATCATCATTTGCCGGATATAATTGTGCCGTTTGAGGTTTCATAATAATACTCATCAACAAGCCACATAAAAACCAGTTTACGTAGGATATATAAGAAGATGACTCCACTTCTGACGTTAACAATGGGATAAAGAACCCAACTTTTATTAGTAAAACAGCCATACAAACCTTCTTTTCCCGCCCGTGTAAGTGAGGTAACCATTTTAAACTGGTTTTTATCAGCATGATATAAATCCACAAGTATAAAAATAAAGCAATTATACCAGCTTGAACCCCAATTATTATGTATTGGTTTTCGCCGCCCACGTTTTCACCAAGGCTGCCCGCAACACGACCCGAAGTACCCAGCCCCAGGCCTAAAGGTTTCTCGATCATAGCCATCAGCCCTTCGGCCCACTCCAAAAGGTGGCCAACGCTCGATGGATTACTAAAGTCGATGGTATTCATTATCACCTCTGTAATTCCGCCCTTTTGAACGCCAAATGCGGTGAAAAGGTAGATAAAATATAAAGCTCCGGCACCCAGGATGGCGTGTACAGTGTAGGTAATATATTTCTTTTTGGTGATTAAAGCGTACACGTAAATTATAACAAAATAGCTTACAAAGGGTGCCCGCGATAAAGCAAACACAATTGAAAGAAATGACGCTCCCAAAGCAAGCATGCCTACGCCATTAGGTTTAAATTTGTTATCCTCGCGGTTAAACAAAGCTATAATAACGGCTAAAGCCAACAGGGTTGCAGAGGCGTGCTCCAATGGGTTTGCAAAAAAACTGGCAAAGCGCTTGTACCCGCCTTCGGATTGAAATGTCCAGCTCAGGCCAAAATCACCACCGGGTTCGAAGTTGAAAAAGTAGTAAACGTATTCGGCGAAGCCGGTTTTGCTTTGCAGGTGCTGGTTAAAAATTACCTCGGTAAGTACCACACCGCCGGCGGCAATGGTTAACAAGGCGATAAAATTGAAATATTTACTTACGTATACCGCCCGGATATCCATCAGGCGCCCGGTAAAATATATCACCACAAAAAACGATGTGCTTTTAAACGCCATCAACCTGTTAACAAAGCCTTGTTCGCCAATGGGCAATATGACGTAAATAAATGTGTAGCCTAAAAATGCAAGTATGGCATAATCAATTATATGGAGCCGTGGCCGGTATTGCAGCGATATGATGTTTAGAAACAGCACGCTTAATACCAATACTTCTTTAAAATATTGAAATACAGGGATGAAATCTTTAAGTCCGAGCAAAAAGGCAACCGACATTGCCGTGGTGTACATGGAAAGGCCGAAAATGAAGAACACCAATATCCCCTGCAAATTCCCTTTCACCACCTCGCGGCAGGCGACAAAAAACGAAGTAAGGAAAATGAGCGGAAATATGAATAACATTCTTCTTAAGTGTATCTGTTCAATTATAAATTGTTCAATAGTCGGAGGTCTTAAGTCCTTAGTCTGATTTTTTCGTTCGACTACGGACTTCAGGCTCCCGACTCAGGACTTTGGACTGCTCAAGGGCCAAATTAGGCTTTTTGGTGTGAAAATTCCCTCTTTTAACCCCTTAATTAAAAAGCCAGCTTTTTGTGTGCGGCGGCGCAATAACAAATACCCAAACAATGCCAGGTAGTAAAACCCATTATAAACCAGGTAAACCGGGTACCAAAGTGGGTTGCCATACCGTCTTAATATCCAGATATGGTTACGACTGGTATAGTAATGAATAACCGGGCTTAAAGTACCTTCTTTTTTTGGTGCAGCTACTTTTGCCGATACTCCCGCCTCGTGGTACATTTTACATGAGGGGAGGTAATGAACCTCAAAACCCAAATCGCGCAACCTGAACGAAAGCTCTACGTCCTCGAAATATAAAAAAAACTGCTTATTGAATAATCCGCTTTTTGCCAGCGCCGAATTACGGAGCAGCATGCAGCAACCTGTAACCCATTCGGCTTTTTTATAAGCATTTAATGCATCGGGCACAGATAGATCGGATATGGTTTTGCCGGTAAATCGGTTAAACTTCCCTTCGCCGTTCCAAATTTGGGTTTTATCGTGCATCCAATAGATGGCCGGTTGCACGGCTGCGGCTTCAGGATGGCTATCCATGTGTTGAAGCAGGCAGCTCACCAGGTTGCCGTCAACTTCTGTATCAGTATTCATTACCAACGAATAGGTATAGCCATTATCGATGCTGTATACAAGCGCCCTGTTATTGCCTTCGGCAAAGCCGAGGTTTTGTTGATTGTCAATATAAATTAAACCCGGATATTGTTTTTTTAATATCGATAAGGAATCGTCGGAAGAGCCATTATCGGCCACAATAATATCAAACAAAGCCTCATCGCAATACCGTTTAAGCGAAGCAATGCAATTAGCCGTGTGCACAGGCGTATTCCAGTTGAGCAATATTACGGCTACCGGCTTATCCATTTTGGGTGTAGTTTTTTTTTATGGCATACTCGTACATCAGTACGGCGCTTGTTTCAATTACCAATGTAAATGCTCCAATTACCAGGGCGCCGCCAATGTTAACAAGCGCAAACGCAACAACTACCGATAATATAAAAAGATAAATCGCAATCCTGAAAATATAAACGGTGTTGTTTTTTAGAAGCTGGTCGAGCACGTTTAATACATTAAGTGCCGACATTATAGGCACGAAGGCCATAACCCTTAAAATTAAAACTGCGGTAGGATTGTGTTCCTTTGATAACACAAATACAATAAAGTCGGCAAGTATAAATATCAATATAGAGCCGGCAAAAAAAACAGCGGCCAACAGGTACTTTGTTTTTTTGCGGTAGATATTCCATAAACCTCTACTTTGCTGAAATAAGCGCGCCGCATTTGGGTAAATAGCGTTTGATACGGTAATAAGCAGGATCCGGCACTGGCCGATGATTTTATCGCATAGAGTATAAGGACCGAGCAGCGCAGCATAACCCCAGCGCGGCATGGCAAATATGATGATAGATTGCTGCAGGTTAACCGAGATGTTATTGATGGTGAGGTAAGAATTATCTTTCCCAATTTTTAGCATTTCCTGCCGCGACGGTAATTTAAAACCGAGTCCATATTGCGAAGCAAAGTAAACAAGCAGCCCGATGTAGGTAATTGTATTGGCGCCGCCCAGTATAAAATTTACCCAAATAGCATCGTGCGGGCTTTTAATAAAAATCAAAATGGCTACAATTGAAGCTACGTTTGAAAGCATATTTAATAAATTAAATAACTTCAGCCTTTCGGCACCAATGAAAAAGCATAATGGGTTAAATACCTCTGCTAACGCTATAGGTATTGATAAAAGGATATAGGGATAATAATCAACATTGACCCATTGCAGACCAAATAGCAGCGCTATAAAAAGCACGAAGATAACCACCCGAATGAAAAGGTTATTGTAAAATACAGTGCCCAGCTTTTTTTGATCGGTTAAATAAAACGCCACATCCCTTACGCCAGACTGGCCGGTACCATAATTAATAACAGAGCCCGCTAACTGCGCAAATTTGCTGGCAAACATTATGATGCCAAATTCCTTTATACCGATAATGCGTGTGATGATGGGGATAAGCAACAACAACAGCAGCATATTTGAAATTTGGATGCTGCTTAAATTTAGAAAATTGGCTATGATATTGGTTGCCTTTAGCTTATTGTAAATGTTAGTTACGCGTTGTTTCAAGTGGTACGGATTGCGGGCAAATTTAACTTAATTTACCCGTAAAAATACGGTTTAATGATGGAGAAATGATACCAACCGGCGCATTGAACATTTGCTTAATTATCCGTTGGATAAATAATTATATTCGTGAATTATTAAATTTACCGTATGAACTACCTTAACCCGGAAATAAAAGATCTGAAACAGCTTGGGATTGATAAGCGCGAAGAATACCTTAACGCCAGCCCGTTTCCCAGTATAGTGTTTGACAATTTTTTTAATGAGGATGTTTTAAACCAGATTTTAGCCGACTTTCCGGATTTATCGCAAAAAAAGGAAGTTATCAGCTATGATAACCACAACGAAAAGAAATTTGAGGCAAAGGGCGAGAAATATTTTAGCGATATAACCAAATCGTTTACCCATTATTTAAACTCGCAGCCGGTGCTGGAGTTTTTACAGGAGCTTACCGGCATAAAAGAAACTCTGCTGCCTGACCCATATTTTGTTGGTGGCGGCTACCACGAAATTAAACCTGGCGGTCTGCTAAAAGTGCATGCCGATTTTAATAAACACGACTTCACCAAACTTGACCGCAGGATAAATTTATTGGTCTACCTGAACAAAGACTGGGAAGAAAGCTATGGCGGCCATTTTGAGTTGTGGGATAAAAACATGACCAAATCGTGCAAGAAAGTACTGCCGGTATTTAACAGGGTAGCTATTTTTTCGACAACAGATTTTTCATACCACGGCCACCCGGATCCGCTTACATGCCCGCCGGACAGGAGCCGGAAATCGCTCGCGTTTTATTATTACTCAAACGGACGCCCCAAAAGCGAAATAAGCGACCGCACTCACGGTACCGTTTTTGTTAACCGGGCAAAAATAAAGGATGATATAGTAAAAGAGCCGATCACGTTTAGGGACGTAGTGCTTGATATTGTACCGCCTATTTTGATAAAGGTAGCAAAAAAGGTAATGAAGCGCGGCTAAATCTATCGAGGATAGTGTCTTTTCGACACTAATATTTAAATTTTTGCCCCTAATTTGAAATATAGTGGGCATATTTGTAATAATAGCCATAAATATCATCACCTTGTCGGCTTAAACTACCTTTAAGTATTGGCATTTATGCGAAAAAAGATTTTTTTAATATGAAAAACATAGTGGTTTTCGGTGCTTCGGGTCAATTAGGGCAGTGTTTAAAAGCTGTTGCGGCCGAAAAGCAAATAAAAGCATTGGTTTTCCCGCCCGAGGAAGATGCCAATATATTAAATGTCCCTGGTCTTGAAAAAATATTTGACCAGTATAAGCCGGGTTGGGTTATTAATTGTGCAGCGTATACTGCTGTTGATAAAGCGGAAGACGAGTTTGAAATTGCTGAAAAAGTTAATAAAACCGGGGCCGAAAATCTTGCCAGGCTATGTGATAGAAATGGTGCAGCATTTATTCATATATCAACCGATTTTGTTTTTAAAGGTGATGTTGCCCGTCCGCTTAAAGAAGATGATGCAGCCAACCCGATAAGTGTTTATGGAAAAACAAAGCTCGACGGTGAATTAGCGGTTGCCGGGGTTTTGAAAGAGTATTTCATTATCAGAACCGGCTGGCTGTATTCTGAATTTGCAAACAATTTTGTAAAAACGATGCTGAAACTTGGTGCGGAGCGGGATGAGTTAAGAATTATTGCTGACCAGGTTGGCACGCCGACCTACGCAATTGATCTGGCCGGGTTTATTTTAATGATCATCCTGGCAGATAGCAAAGCTTACGGCACATATCACTACAGCAACGAAGGCGTAACATCGTGGTTTGATTTCGCACGGGCCATATTTGATATCTCGGGCGCACACGTAAAAGCCATACCGGTTCGTACCGACGAATATGTAACTAAGGCCATGCGGCCTGCATATTCGGTAATGGATAAAAGCAAAGCAAAGCAAACATTTAATATAGAAATACCGTATTGGAGAGACAGCCTTGTAAATTGTATAGGTAAACTTCAAAAATAACCCCAAATCTACCACATGAAAGGAATAATTTTAGCAGGCGGGTCCGGCACCAGGCTCTACCCCATAACCAGGGCAATAAGCAAGCAACTGATGCCCATCTATGATAAACCGATGATCTATTACCCGCTATCGGTTTTAATGCAGGCCGGAATACGCGAAATTTTGATAATCACAACACCCGAAGACAGCGACAGCTTTAAACGCCTGCTTGGTAACGGCGAGGAGTTGGGTTGCAGCTTTAACTATGCCATACAGGAAAAACCAAACGGACTTGCCCAGGCTTTTGTAATAGGTGAGCAGTTTATCGGCAATGACAAAGTAGCACTTATTTTGGGCGATAACATATTTTACGGAACAGGTTTTACCGAGCTGATCCGCAGCTTTAACGATGTGGACGGCGCTGCCATTTTTGCTTATCCTGTTGCTGACCCGGAAAGATATGGCGTTGTAGAATTTGATTCGGATTTTAAAGCTTTATCTATCGAAGAAAAGCCCACAAAACCAAAATCAAACTATGCCGTACCTGGTCTTTATTTTTACGATAACAGCGTGGTTGATATTGCCAAAAAACTGGAGCCATCACCCCGCGGGGAATATGAAATTACGGATGTAAATAAGCGTTACCTGGAGCAGGGCAACCTCCATGTTGGAGTTATGGACAGGGGTACTGCATGGTTGGATACCGGCACGTTCGATTCATTAAGTGATGCTTCGGAATATGTGAGGGTAATCGAAAAGCGACAAGCCACTAAAATAGGCTGCATTGAGGAAGTGGCCTGGCGACAAAAATTTATAGACAACGAGCAGCTGAAAGTGCTGGTGGCCAAGTACATTAAGAGTGGCTACGGGGCTTATTTGCAAACGCTGCTGGATTAAAAGTCTTCCGACATATAACAGTATCGTCATTGCGAGGAACGAAGCAACCTCTACATAGGACATTCAACGAAGCCCAATGTCTGTGGGAACCAATCGGCGGCTGATAGGTCACCATCGATTTATGGTTGATGATCAGCATGTGTAGAGGTTGCTTCGTTCCTCGCAATGACGAGATTGAGAGGGCCTACAGAACGAAATTAACTATCTTATCTGCCGCATCACCTGCATCCACCCAAACAATCTCCTCATCTTTCCCAAACCAGGTCATTTGTCTTTTTGCAAAGCGGCGGGTGTTTTGTTTGATGAGCGCAATTGCGGTTTGTAAATCTGTTTTGCCGTCGAAATAATCAAACAGTTCGCTGTAGCCAACCGTGTTCAGTGCGTTTAAATGCCGGTTGGGCAGGAGTGATTTTACTTCATTAATTAAGCCTTGTTCAACCATTACATCAACCCTGTGATTAATGCGATTGTATAACACTTCGCGCGGCAGGTTTAATCCAAATTTTAGTATACGGAACGGTCTTTTGTTACCGGCTGATTTACGGAATGACGAATATTGCTTACCAGTGCCTTCAAATATCTCCAGGGCACGGATTACACGTTGCGGATTGTTGATATCCACCTGTCCAAAATAGTCCGGGTCGGCAGTTTTTAGTTTTTCCTGCAGATAAATCAGGCCATGATCATTAAGTTCATTGTTTAGCCTGTTCCGCACTTCGGGGTCGACGTCAGGGAACTCGTCGAAGCCTTCGCAAACTGCCTTAATGAATAGGCCGGAGCCACCTGCCAATACCACTACATCATGAACTTTAAAAAGCTCTGCCAACAGTTCAAGGCATTGTTTTTCGTAGTCGCCTGCGGTATAAGTTTCGGTAATAGAAAGGGAATCGATAAAATAGTGCTTAACCGCTGCTAATTCTTCGGCCGAAGGCTTTGCAGTGCCAATTGACATTTCACGATAAAACTGTCTTGAATCCGCAGAAACGACTACCGTATTAAAATGCCTGGCTACCTCAATAGCTGCTGCAGTTTTACCCGAAGCGGTAGGGCCGGCAATGACGATGAGAGTTTTTGAGGAGTCCATAGTCGATGGACCATAGTCCATAGTAGAAATACGTTTATCGAAAAATGTTAAATCTATGGACTATCGACTATGGTCCATCGACTAAAATTAATAATCGTCGCCGTGCGAAAGTTTGCTGTCGTCGTCGAAGCCTTCGTCGTCCGAAAATTCGCTGCCGAATTCATCTTCCTCTTCCTCATCATCTACTGCAACTTTCGGAACGATATCTTCATCGGCTGATTCGCTAATTTCTTCAAAGTCTTCGGCATCTTCTTCACCTATTGCCATTTCGTTCAAAAAGTCGAAATCATCGCCTTCGGGCGCTGCAATAGGTACGTTAAGCACGTTACCAAATTGTTTTGGAGCTTCGCCTGTTGATTTGATAACCGCTGGGTAAGTAACGCCCGGTGTTTCATCCAGTATAATTTTCATCAACTCAACGTGGAAATCAAAAGGGCGGTCGAAGTTGAAGGTATAATAGAATTTTTGGTGTGGGTCGTCGATATAGCTCAGCAGCTTAACCTTGTCCATAAGGGCAACCTTACGGTCAATTCTTTTCTGATTGGGCATAAAGGTAATCTCTTCGCCCTTTATCCACTGGTCGTTACTGATATAAAAGGAAGAAGGATATTCAGGATTATATCCTGTTGATTGATGGATTGCCCGATGAAGGTCTTCAAATGTCTGGTTCGACTTTACGTCGATTTCTCTTACCACATCATCATAATCTTCAAAAGTAATCCTGAACCTGTATAGCGCCATTTTTTAAGTATAGATTTTTTTTACAAAAATAAGAATGATTTCGGAATTCGGATGTTCGATTTCGGATTTAGGAAAATAGAAAACCTGAATTCAATTTAAAGTTATTGTTCCTTCCCCACAACTTTTAAGCCAATTTCTTCACCTTTGGCGATTGTGTACTGAATAGCCTCGTCGCGGCTGTTTGGTATTTCGCCTTCAAGTATGGCTTCGCGTATCTGGTTTTTAATAATTCCGACTTCCCTTCCTTCCTTTATACCAAAAAGTTCCATAATATCGGTACCTGTAACGGGCGGCTGCCAGTTGCGGATGCTGTCACGTTCTTCTACGTCTTTCAGCTTTTGCTGAACCAGTTCAAAATTATTGCGGTATTTTTTTACCTTATATTCATTTTTTGTGGTGATGTCCGCTTTACACAACAACATCAAGCTTTCAATATCCTCGCCTGCCTCAAAAAGTAAACGCCTCACAGCCGAATCTGTAACGATTGATTGTGCCAAAACAATGGGCCGCAAATGCAATTGAACCATCTTTTGTACAAACTTCATTTTTTCATTCAGCGGCAGTTTTAGTTGTGTAAACAATTTTGGCACCATGCGGGCGCCTTTGTCCTCGTGCCCATGGAATGTCCACCCGTGGCCGGGTTCAAAACGCTTGGTGGCAGGTTTTGCAATATCATGCAATATAGCTGCCCAGCGCAGCCACAAGTCGTCAGTCGTTTCGCAAATGTTATCCAATACCTGCAGGGTGTGATAAAAATTGTCCTTATGACCTTTGCCGTCGATATAGTCAACGCCATACAGCGCGGTCATTTGCGGGAATATTTTATGCAGCAGGCCGGTATC
>Ga0209455_1000963_pt1 | contig 14634 bp, 12 predicted proteins | sample AraplaCol_mCL_r2_FD_184275 | JGI IMG/M metagenome (GOLD analysis project Ga0209455, IMG submission 184275) | Arabidopsis root microbial communities from North Carolina, USA - plate scrape CL_Col_mCL_r2 (SPAdes) (version 2) | ecosystem: Host-associated > Plants > Roots > Endosphere | place: USA...
CGCATCGAGCTGGGCTATCCGGCCGCGCATGCCCAGGCCGAAGTGGCCGAGGTCGCGCGCCAGGCGCTGGCCGCGGCCGGCGCGCCCGAGGCGCGGGTCACGGTGGAATGGAAGATCGGCACCCACGCGGTGCAGGGCACGCTCAAGCCGCTCGCCACGGTGCGCAACATCATCGCGGTGGCTTCGGGCAAGGGCGGGGTGGGCAAGAGCACCACGGCCGTCAACCTGGCCCTGGCCCTGGCGGCCGATGGTGCCCGGGTAGGCGTGCTGGACGCCGACGTCTACGGCCCGAGCGTGCCGCTGATGCTGGACTTGAAGGACAAGCCCGTCAGCAAGGACAACAAGACCATGGAGCCTTTGCAGGCGCATGGCATCGAGGCCAATTCCATCGGCCTGCTGGTCGATCCGGATTCGCCCATGATCTGGCGCGGCCCCATGGCCACCCAGGCGCTGGAGCAGCTGCTGCGCCAGACCAACTGGGGCGACCTGGACTATCTGCTGATCGACATGCCGCCGGGCACGGGCGACATCGCGCTCACCCTGGCGCAGAAAGTGCCGGTGGTGGGCGCCATCATCGTCACCACGCCGCAGGACATCGCGCTGCTCGATGCCCGCAAGGGCCTGAGGATGTTCGAAAAGGTCGAGGTGCCGGTGCTGGGCGTGGTCGAGAACATGGCCATGCACATCTGCACCCAGTGCGGCCACGTGGAGCACATCTTCGGCGAAGGCGGCGGCCAGCGCATGGCCGGGCAGTTCGGCGTGCCCTGGCTGGGCAGCCTGCCGCTGGCCCTGTCCATTCGCGAGCAGGCCGATTCGGGCACGCCCATCGTCGCGGCCCAGCCCGACGGCGAGGCCGCCGGGCTCTACCGCGGCATCGCCCGCAAGCTGGCGACCCTGGTGGCCGCTCTGCCGCGCGACATGGCCGGCAAGCTGCCGGGCGTGGTGGTCAAGCCGGCCTGATTAAAATACGCGGCCATACCGCAATCGCAAGGCAAGAGAGCTGACACATGAGCATCAAGAGCGACCGTTGGATACGCCAGGCCGCGCAGGCCGGCATGATCGAGCCCTTCGAGGCCGGCCAGGTGCGCGCCGTGAACGGCGAGCGCATCGTCAGCTACGGCACCAGCAGCTACGGCTACGACGTGCGCTGCGCCGACGAATTCAAGATCTTCACCAACATCAATTCCACCATCGTCGACCCGAAGAATTTCGATGAGAAGTCCTTCGTGGACTTCAAGGGCGGCGTCTGCATCATCCCGCCCAATTCGTTCGCCCTGGCGCGCACGATGGAATACTTCCGCATCCCGCGCAGCGTGCTCACGATCTGCCTGGGCAAGAGCACCTATGCGCGCTGCGGCATCATCGTCAACGTGACTCCGCTCGAACCCGAATGGGAAGGCCACGTCACGCTCGAGTTCTCCAACACCACGCCGCTGCCGGCCAAGATCTATGCCGGCGAGGGCTGCGCCCAGTTCCTGTTCCTGGAAAGCGACGAGGTCTGCGAGACTTCCTACGCCGATCGCGGCGGCAAGTACCAGGGCCAGCGCGGCGTCACGCTGCCGCGCACCTGAAGGGAAACCTTCAGCGGCCGTGCTGCGTTTGGCCCAGCACGGTCCATAGCCGTTCCGCCACCTGCGACATGTCGTTGGGCTGGCGGTACAGGCAGATTTCCACCGCAATGTCCCACGCCGGCCCGCCGGCCCGCAGCAGCCGGCCCTGGGCCAGGTCGTCGCGCACCAGCATGTCCGGCAGCCAGGCGATGCCGCGGCCTTGCAGCGCCATCGAGCGCAGCAGCACGGCGTGGGGGGCGACGAAGGTTTCCCGCATGGTCAGATCCGGGCTGTGCCGCAGCTTGTGCTGCACGATGCGGCCCAGGGCCGAGGCGGCGTCGTAGGCCAGCAGCGGCATGGAGCCCCGGCCTTCCAGCGTGTGGATCGGCCGGGAAGCATCGTCCGGCGCCGCGGCGCTGACGGGCACCAGCACGTCCGTGCCCAGCGTCGCCACGGGGTATTCCAGCTCATCCATGCGGCTGGCCGATTGCGCCTGCCGGTGGCAGAGCAGGAACTGCACGCGCCGCTGCACCATGAGGTCTTCGCAGGCCTGGAAGCTGTCGGACATCATCTGGATGGCGCCGACGTCCATGCCTGACTCCAGGTTGACCAGCCATTGCGGGAAGAACATCAGCGAGAGCGTATGCGTGGCCGCGAAGCGCAGGCTGGCGGCTTCCTGCGCATGGGCCAGGCGGGCCTTGATGCGGGCCGCTTCCAGGTCGGCCAGCACCTGCTGCAGCAGCGGGCGGAATTTCTGCCCCGCGGCGGTCAGCTCGGTGGGGTGGGCGCTGCGATCGAAAAGCTCCACCCCCACCCATTCTTCCAGGGCGCGGATATGCCGGCTGAAGGCCGGCTGGGCGATGGAGCGGACTTCGGCGGCGCGCGAGAAGCTGCCGGTTTCGGCCAGCGCGCAGAAGTCTTCCAGCCATTGCATGTCGAGCGGACGGTTGCCGGGACCCATATGGTGTGAAGCGGAAAGAGATAGTTGTATGCGATTCGAGTATTGGACGCCTGGCGTGGCTGCCGCAATCATGGGGGCATTCCAACACGCACCGCATTGGAGACGGCCATGCCTTCCATTCAGAACTACCGGGGCATTATCCCCGCAATTTCCTGTCCGTTCACGGACGATCACCGCATCGACGAGCCTGCCCTGCGCCGGCTCGCCGGCTGGCTGGCCGATCACAAGGGCGTGGTGGCCGTCATGACCAACGGCCATACCGGCGAGGTGTTCTCGCTGACCCCGGCCGAGCGCGCCCAGGTCACGCGCATCGTGGCCGACGAGCTGCGCGGCCGCCTGCCGGTGATCTCGTCCATCGTGTGCGAAGGCGTCGTCGAAGCGGCCGAGCATGCCCGCGCCGCGCGCGAAGCGGGCGCGGCGGCGCTCGACGTGATGCCGCCGCATCATTGGCTGCGCTTCGGCTTCACCTCAGGGCACGCCCTGCAGTATTTCGAGGCCATCCACCAGGCGGCTCCCGATCTGGACCTGGTGTGCCACGTGTATCCGGCCTGGACGCGCGCCGCGTACTCGTCGCAGCTCTTGGCCGACCTGGCCCGGCTGCCCTACGTGCAGGCCTTCAAGGTGGGCCAGCGCGACATGAACAAATACGCCCGCGACATCCAGGCCTTGCGCGAGGCCGACGCTTCCAAGGCCATCCTCACCTGCCACGACGAATACCTGCTGGCCTCCATGGTGCAGGGCGTGGACGGCGCGCTGGTGGGTTTCGCCACCTTCATTCCGCAGCTCATCATCGATCTGTGGGAAGCGGTCAAGGCGGGCGACCTCAGGCGCGCCCAGGCCATCCAGGCCGTCATCACGCCGCTCAAGGACGCGGTCTACGGCGGCGGCGAACCCACCGGCGAAGCGCATGCCCGCATGAAGGCCGGCATGTACCTGGCCGGCGTGATCGACAATCCCGCTGTCCGTCCGCCCACCGAGGCGCCGGGCAAGGCCGAGCTCGACGCGCTGCGCGCCGCGGTGGCGCAGGCGGGCCTGCTCAAGCGCTGATCCCGCGGCTCAAGCACCATCAAAAGAGGAGACACAAAATGAAAATGAAATTCGTGCTGCATGCGGCCTTCGCCGCGCTGGCCAGCCTGGGCGGCCTGTCGGCCCAGGCTGCTTATCCCGACCATCCCGTGCGGATCATCATTCCCTTTCCGCCGGGCGGCACGCTGGACACGGTGGGACGCGACCTGGCGCAGAAACTGGGCGAACAGACCGGCCAGAGCTTCATCGTCGACAACCGCGCCGGCGGCAACGGCCTCATCGGCGCCGGCCTGGTGACCCAGGCCAAGCCGGACGGCTATACCTTGCTGTTCAATGCGTCGACCTTCATCACGGCGCCCATGACGATGAAGAAGCCGCCCTACGACGTGGAAAAGAACTTCACGCCCATCGCCCTGGTGGCCAAGGCGCCGCTGGCGGTGTCGGTGAACAAGAATCTGCCCGTGACCGACGTGGCGGGCCTGCTGGCGTATTCCAAGAGCCACCCCGGCAAGCTGATGTTCGCCGTGGGGTCGATCGGCTCGGCCGGGCATCTGGGCACCGAGCTGCTCAAGCGCAAGGGCGGGCTCGACTACACGGTGGTGCCCTACCGGGGCACCTCGCCCGCCTTCCAGGACCTGATCGGCGGGCAGATCGACGGCTTCATCGATCCGGTGCTGGGCGCGCTCGAATCCTACAAGGGCGGCCTGCTCAAGATCCTGGCCGTGACCTCCGACAAGCGCCTGCCCAATCTGCCCAACGTGCCGACCGTGGCCGAGACCATACCCGGCTACGAGGCCTACAGCTGGTACGGCTTGTGGGGGCCCGCGAACATGCCGCCCGCGGTCGTCGAGAAAATCAACGCCGAGGTCAACACGGCGCTGGCCAAGCTCAAGGCCAAGTACGCGCCCACGGGCGTGCTCCTGACGCCGGGCAGCGTCGCGGACTTCGCCAAGTTCCAGCGTGAGGACATGGTCCGCTCCAAGAAGATCATCGACGAAGGCCACATCCATGTCGACTGACGAACCCGGCCGCACGGGCGCGCTGGCGGTGGTGACCGGCAGCGGCGCGGGCATAGGCCAGGCCATCGCGCAGCGCCTGCTGGATGCGGGCTGGCGCGTGGCCGGCCTGGATATCGGCCCGGCCGCCATCGACCATCCCGCCTACCGGCACATGTCGGTGGACCTGTGCGACGCCGAGGCGACGCGTGCCGCCTGCGCGGCGCTGCAGGACGCCGGCGCGCTGGTGCATGCCGCGGGCATCCTGCGGGTGGGTGCGCTGGAGCAGCTCGATCCGGCCGACGGGATGCGCATGTGGACGCTGCACGTCGACGCGACGACGCGCCTGGCGCAGGCCCTGATGCCGGCCATGGCGCAGCGGGGCGCGGGCCGGGTGGTATTGATCGGCAGCCGGGTGGCCCAGGGCATGCCGGGCCGCAGCCAGTACGCCGCCACCAAGGCGGCCCTGATCGCCATGGCGCGCAGCTGGGCGGCCGAATTCGCCGCCCGCGGCGTGACGGTCAACGTGGTGTCGCCGGCGGCCACGCAGACCGGCATGCTGAGCGATCCGGCGCGGGCCGCCAGCATGCCGCGCCTGCCGCCCATAGGCCGGTTGATCCAGCCGCAGGAGATCGCCGCGCTGGTCGATTTCCTGCTCAAGCCCGAGGCCTCGGCCATCACCGGGCAAGACATCGCAATTTGCGGCGGCGCTTCGCTGCCGCGCTGAAAGACATTCTTTCTTCGAACATTCTTCGAACTTCCAGACCAAGAGGCAGCTCATGAAAATCGTGGACATCCGCGAATCCACCAGGCCCATACGCTCGGACATCCGCAATGCTTACATCGACTTCTCCAAGATGACCTTGAGCCTGGTCGCGGTGGTGACCGACGTCATCCGCGACGGCAAGCCGGTGGTGGGCTACGGCTTCAACTCCAACGGCCGCTACGGCCAGGGCGGCCTGATCCGCGACCGCTTCCGTCCGCGCGTGCTCGAGGCCGATCCCGCCTCGCTGCTGGACGACACGGGCGAGAACCTCGACCCGCACAGGATCTGGCAGCGCATGATGATCAACGAGAAGCCCGGCGGCCACGGCGAGCGCTCGGTGGCGGTGGGCACGATGGACATGGCGGTGTGGGACGCGGTCGCCAAGATCGCCGGCAAGCCGCTTTATCAGCTGCTGGCCGAACGCCATGGCAACGGCAAGGCCGATCCGCACGTGTTCGTCTATGCGGCGGGCGGCTACTACCATCCCGGCAAGGGCCTGGACGGGCTGCGGGCCGAGATGGCCGGCTATCTCGAGCGCGGCTATTCGGTGGTCAAGATGAAGATAGGCGGCGCCACGCTGGCCGAGGACTGCGAGCGCATCGAGGCGGTGCTCAAGATTCTCGGCCCGGGGCAGCATCTGGCGGTCGACGCCAACGGCCGCTTCGATCTGAAGACCGCCGTCGAATATGCCCGGGCGCTGTCGGCCTACCCGCTCTTCTGGTACGAGGAGGCGGGCGATCCGCTGGATTACGAGCTGCAGGCCAAGCTGTCCGAGGTCTATCAGGGGCCGATGGCCACGGGCGAGAATCTGTTCTCGATGCAGGACGCGCGCAATCTGATCCGCCATGGCGGCATGCGCAAGGACCGCGACTGGCTGCAGTTCGACTGCGCGCTGAGCTACGGGCTGGTGGAGTACCTGCGCACGCTCGACATGCTCAAGGAGTACGGTTGGTCGCCGTCGCGCTGCATTCCGCACGGCGGGCACCAGATGTCGCTGGCGATCGCGGCGGGGCTTGGATTGGGGGGTAATGAAAGCTATCCGGATCTGTTCCAGCCGTATGGCGGGTTTCCGGATGGCGTGCGGGTGCAGGATGGGTATGTGGATCTGCCTGCGCTGCCGGGGATCGGATTCGAGGGCAAGGCGGATCTGATCGCGGAGATGAGGGCGTTGGCGGGCTGACGCGCCTGCGCGCTTTACGCCCGCGCCGACGAGGCTGGGGCATCTCTGTTCGTTTCAGCTTGTCTCGTCTTATCTCAGGACGCGGCTCATCAGCACTTCGTCGATCATCTCGCCGTTGACGCAGAGCGATTCGGGTTCGCGGCCGTATTGCACGAAGCCTAGCGCGGTGTAGAGCGCGATCGCCGCCGCGTTGTCCGCGGCGGCCGTCAAGTGGACCCGGCGCACGCCGGGCATGGTCGCGGCGCGGGCCAGGGCGGCCTCCAGCAGTTGCCGGGCCAGCCCCCGGCCGCGTTGTTCGGGGCCGACATAGACGCCCCAGATGAAGGCCTTGTGGCGCGCCTTGAGCTTGTCGTATTGCGAGATGCCGGTCATGCCGACCATGCGGCCGGCGGCGAAGGCGCCCAGGATGGCGCGCCTTTCGTCGGCTTCGGCCAGGCGCAGGAAGTGGTCCAGGCCCAGCGCTTCTTCTTCCTCCACGCTCGACCCGAAGGCGCGCGGGGCTTCGGTCAGGGCGGTCAGGCGCAGGTCCCGCAGGGCAGGGGTGTCGGGGGCGGCGAGCAGGCGTATCTGTATGGGGCTGGACATGTCGATCGGGAGCGGGCGAGGGGCTTGCGGGCCCCTCAAGTATGTCATGCATCGGCCTGCGCCGGACCGGGCCGATCCGGGGTGCCAGGCGGCCGTAGGCTTTTGTCAACTTGGCGTCGCGGACTCGCAGTAAACTCGCGTCCGTTATTTGGCCCAAGGCCCCCGTCGCCGGTGTGTACAGGTCCCATCCTCATCCAGGAGCGCCTGCATGAAATTTCGCTTTCCCATCTTCATCATCGACGAAGATTACCGGTCCGAGAACGCGTCGGGTTTGGGCGTCCGGGCCCTGGCTTCGGCCATCGAGGCCGAGGGCGTCGAAGTCATCGGCGTCACCAGCTACGGCGACCTGACTTCGTTTGCCCAGCAGCAAAGCCGCGCCAGCGCCTTCATCCTGTCGATCGACGATGAAGAGTTCGACGACGCTTCGCCCGAGGACGTGGCCAGCGCCATCAAGAATCTGCGCGCCTTCATCGGCGAAGTGCGGTTTCGCAATGCCGACATTCCCATTTATCTGTACGGCGAGACGCGCACTTCCGAGCACATTCCCAACGACATCCTGCGCGAGCTGCACGGCTTCATCCACATGTTCGAGGACACCCCCGAATTCGTGGCGCGCCACATCATCCGCGAGGCCAAGAGCTACGTCGACGGCCTGGCGCCGCCGTTCTTTCGCGAACTGGTCGACTATGCGCAGGACGGCTCGTATTCCTGGCACTGCCCGGGGCACTCGGGCGGCGTCGCTTTCCTCAAGAGCCCGGTGGGCCAGATGTTCCACCAGTTCTTCGGCGAGAACATGCTGCGCGCCGACGTCTGCAACGCCGTGGACGAACTGGGCCAGCTGCTGGACCACACCGGCCCCGTGGCCGAGTCCGAGCTCAACGCCGCGCGCATCTTCAACGCCGACCATTGCTTTTTCGTCACCAACGGCACGTCCACCTCGAACAAGGTGGTGTGGCACGCCAACGTGGCCGCGGGCGACGTGGTGGTGGTGGACCGCAACTGCCACAAGTCGATTCTGCACGCCATCACGATGACGGGCGCGATCCCGGTGTTCCTGCGCCCGACGCGCAACCACCTGGGTATCATCGGCCCCATCCCGCTGGAAGAGTTCGACCCCGAGAACATCCGCAAGAAGATCGAGGCGAACCCCTTCGCCCGCGAGGTCAAGAACAAAAAGCCGCGCATTCTCACGCTGACGCAGAGCACCTACGACGGCGTGATCTACAACGTGGAGATGATCAAGGAAAAGCTGGGCAGCTACATCGATACGCTGCACTTCGACGAGGCGTGGCTGCCGCATGCGGCTTTCCACGGGTTCTATCAGGACATGCACGCCATCGGCACCAACCGGCCGCGCAGCAAGGAGGCGATGGTGTTCGCCACGCACTCCACGCACAAGCTGCTGGCCGGCATCTCGCAGGCCTCGCAGATCATCGTGCAGGAGTCCGAGACCCGCAGGCTGGACCGCAATATCTTCAACGAGGCGTACCTGATGCACACCTCGACCTCGCCGCAGTACGCCATCATCGCGTCGTGCGACGTGGCCGCGGCCATGATGGAGCCGCCCGGGGGCACCGCGCTGGTCGAGGAAAGCATCAAGGAAGCCATGGATTTTCGCCGCGCCATGCGCAAGGTGGAGTCCGAGTTCGGCAAGAACGACTGGTGGTTCAAGGTCTGGGGGCCGAACCGCCTGCCCAGCGAAGGCATCGGCAACCGCGACGAGTGGCTGCTCGAGTCCAATGATCACTGGCATGGCTTCGGCGACCTGGCCGAGGGCTTCAACATGCTCGACCCGATCAAGGCCACGGTGGTCACGCCGGGCCTGGACATGTCGGGCAGCTTCGGCGAGACGGGCATTCCGGCCGCGCTGGTGTCCAAGTATCTGACCGAGCACGGCGTGGTGGTGGAGAAGACGGGCCTGTATTCGTTCTTCATCCTGTTCACCATCGGCATCACCAAGGGCCGCTGGAACACGCTGCTGACCGATTTGCAGCAGTTCAAGGACGACTACGACCGCAACCAGCCGCTGTGGCGCATCCTGCCCGAGTTCTGTCGCGCGCATCGCCGCTACGAGCGCATGGGCCTGCGCGATCTATGCCAGCAGATTCACGAGGCGTATCGCTCCAACGACGTGGCGCGGCTGACTACCGAGATGTATTTGAGCGACATGGTGCCGGCCCTGAAGCCTTCGGATGCGTTCGCCCGCATGGCGCACCGCGAGGTGGAGCGCGTGACGGTCGACGAGCTGGAAGGGCGCGTGACGGGAGTGCTGCTCACGCCTTATCCGCCGGGCATTCCTCTGCTGATCCCGGGCGAGCGGTTCAACAAGACCATCGTGCAGTATCTGCAGTTCGCCCGCGAGTTCAATCAGAAGTTCCCGGGGTTCGAGACTTACATCCACGGCCTGGCCGATGAGATCGGGCCGGATGGGGAGAAGCGGTTCTACGTGGATTGTCTGATCGAGGATTGAGGCTGCTTGGCTTTGTGGCGAAGCCGGTCTGAGATCTGACTCTTCCGGAATCAAAACAGTCGGTGCCTCCAGTCATGCGGGTCCGGTGCTCGGCCGAACTGGATATCTGTCAGTGCCTGCTTGAGTTCCCGCGTGACCGGACCAGGCTTGCCGTCTGCGATAGCGAAGTCGTGTCGCTTTCCCTTGACGCGGCCGACTGGTGTGATGACGGCGGCGGTGCCGCAGGCAAACGCTTCTCGCAGCCGTCCGCTGCGCGCATCGTGTTGCCATTGGTCGATGCTATAGGGTGTTTCCTGGACTATGTAGCCCAGATCGCGCGCTAGCGTGATCAAGGTGTCGCGCGTGATGCCGGGTAAAATAGTGCCAGATAGCGGGGGCGTCACCAGCGTCTCGTTGTCCAGCAAAAAGAAGGCGTTCATTGCGCCGAATTCTTCGATCCACTTGCGCTCGATGGCGTCCAGGAACACCACCTGGTCGCAACCGTGTTCTCGCGCTTGTGCTTGTGCAGCCAGTCCGCTGGCATAGTTCCCGCCGCATTTTGCCGCTCCCGTTCCTCCCGGCGCCGCACGAATGTAGTCGTCCGACACCCACACCGTGACGGCAGCCGTTCCGGCCTCGCCGGCGAAGTAGTCACTCACGGGCGAGGCCAGCACAGCGTACAGGAAATGCTGTCCCGGTCTGACACCTAACGCGGCTTCCGTACTGATCATGAACGGACGGAGATAGAGCAATGCCCCCTCGGCACGCGGTATCCAGGCGCGTTCATGGCTGACCAGAGCGCTTGCCGAAGCGACCAGCAGCCCATCCGGTAGAGCCGGCATGCTTAGCCGTCGCGCAGAGCTGTCGAAGCGACGCGCATTTGCGTCAGGGCGAAACAGCGTGGCGCCGCCATTGGGGAGGCGGTACGCCTTCATGCCTTCGAAAATCTCCAGTCCGTAGTGCAGCACCATCGCGGCCGGATGCATGGCCAAGGGTTGGCAGGGCGTGATCTTGCCATCGTGCCAGCCGCGCCCGGACTCATACTGCATGGTGAACATATGGTCGGTAAACACCTGGCCCCAGGCCGGTTTCTCCAGAAGGCGATCGCGTTGCGCGGGCGGTGTCGGGTTCTGGCTTGCCTGCAATGAAAACGTGAAGTTGCCCAGGTCGAGTGAAGACATGCTTGCTCCGGTTATATGGGTTGCTTCATAGCGGCTATTGCAGCGATCCCGCCAGCTTGCGCAAAAAAACTTCACACGCGTCAAGCTGTGCAATCTCGACGAACTCATCCGGCTTGTGCGCTTGTGCGATATGACCAGGGCCGCACACGATCGATGCAATGCCTGCCTTCTGGAATTGTCCGGCTTCAGTGCCATAAGATACTTTGTTGATGGCAAGATCTCCGGTCAGCTCCCGGATCAGGCGAGTGATAGCCTGCTGCTCCGCAGCCTCCAGGCCCGGCACAGCCGGTCCGGCCTCGATATCAATGCGTGCATCCTTGCACTCTGCCTGCATACGGGGCAGTAAATCGTCACGAATGAATTCTTCGATCTGATGTTGAATACTGCTGGAGGACATCCCTGGCAGATTCCTGAATTCATAGTTGAACTCGCATAGCTCGGGAATAGTATTGACCGCGATGCCGCCTGAGATTTGATTAGTGGTCATGGTGCTGAACGGGACGTCGTAGTGCCGGTCGTAGGGACCTTGTGCTTTGAGCTTGTCGGCCAGACCGCGGATACGGCAGATCAGCTGCGCGGCGTACTCGATGGCGTTGCAGCCTTGCGGCGTCAGCGAGGAATGAGCCGCCTTCCCATGGACACGGCAACGGAACAGGTTGGTCCCCTTGTGCGCTACGATCGCGCGCATTCCGGTCGGCTCGCCGACCACGCAGCCGTCAGCGTGCAGGCCGCATCGCTTCAGCGCCTCCAGCATGACAGCCGCTCCCAGGCAACCCAGCTCTTCATCGTAGGAAAAGGCCAGATGCAGCGGCTTGTTGCGCTTCATCTGCAGAAACTCGGGAATCATCGCCAGCGATGCGGCGATAAAGCCTTTCATGTCGGCGGTGCCGCGACCGTACAGCCTGCCCTCTTTTTCAGTGAGGACGAACGGATCCGTCGTCCACACCTGGCCATCAACCGAAACCACGTCGCTATGCCCCGAGAGGATGATGCCTCCCTGTGTCGTGCCGTCGTCCGCCGGCAAGGTCGCAAACAGGTTGGCTTTGTCGCCGGCTGCCGAATGGATCAGCTCCGGCTTGAGTCCTTGTTCATGCAGCGCATCCTGGATTGCCGCGATCATGGCGAGATTGGAGTTGCGGCTGGTGGTGTCGAAAGACACCAGGGTTTCAAGCCACTGACGGGTGTTCAGGTTCTTCATGGGTTTCGCTTGCAAAGGGAGTCCCACCGCCATTGCGATACTGTCGGACGGCGGAGCAGGCTGTTGGTTCAAGGCGCGGCACGTCCGCTTGGCGCAGGCGCTATCAGTCGACGGGCTTGAGGACTTGCCGTCAGAATGCAACCGATGAGTCCTAGCACGCCGGCAGCCATGGAGTACAGAATTGGCGCCAGCGTTACGCCGGTTGACTGAATAAGCCAGGTAACGATGAGTTGGGCGAATCCGCCGAAGATCATGACCGCGAGGTTGTAGCAAATGGCCAGGCCGGATGAGCGCACTGCCGTGGGGAACTGCTCGCCCATCGCGGTCGAAAAGGGGCCGAAGTAGCCCCCCAACAGCAAGCTCAGGACGGTATAGATCAATAGCAGCTTGGCCAGGGAAGGCGCTGCGGACACCCAGGAAAACAGTGGATAGATCAAGATCACAAAAGGCGCTAGAAAAATGAGCATGATGTTCTTGCGGCCGAACCGGTCTGACAGGGCGCCTGCAATCGGGGCGCTGATCATCAAGCCGATGATTCCGATCGCTAAAGCCTTGAAGGCGTCATGCAGCGAGAAATGGAACTGGCGGGCCAGGAATGTCGGCATGTAGAAATAGAAGATGTACACCGACGCCGTGGCGCAAGTCGTCATGCAAAAGCTGGCAACCAGGGCCCGGCGATGCTTGGTCAACGCACCGCTCGATTTCACGTCGGCGGCGCGTGCCTGTACAGATTCCACAGGCTCTTCCAGGCGGTGGCGGATCCACCACCCTATCGGGACGATGAGCAGTCCGAAAACAAAAGGCAGGCGCCACATGCCGTCGAGCAGCTCGCGTTCAGTGAATATTTCCGTCAGCAGCAAGCCGGTGCCGGCGCCGCCCAGGATTGACAAGCCCTGTCCTACCATTTGCCAGGAGCCGAAAAAGCCCTTCCGATGCTCCGGCGCCGACTCGACCAGGAAGGCCGTTGCCGACGCAAATTCTCCGCCCGTTGCGAGTCCCTGAATAAGGCGCGCGATGACGATCATGATGGGGGCGGCAACGCCGATTGATTCGTAGGAAGGGGTGAAGACCATGATCAACAAGGACACACCCATCAACGCAACGATCAGTTGCAACGCCGCTTTTCGACCTCGCCTGTCGGCATAGATGCCGATGGCGATCCCTCCCAAGGGACGGGTCACAAAGCCGACCCCAAATGTCGCCAGCGTCAGCAGTAGCCCGACATACTCTCCGGCCGATGGAAAGAAGACCTTTGAAATGTAGATGGTCAATGCGGCAAAAACAGCGAAGTCATACCATTCGAGAGCATTGCCCACAATGGCGGCCGTCAGCTGTAGCCAGCGCGCCGCCGGTTTCTTTTTTGAGTGTTGCATCGCAAAGCCCCTTTATTTTTTTGACCGGATTGATTTGATGCTGCTGTCTCGGGCAGCACCTTGAGCTGCCACGTGAGCCGCATGTTATGAATCCAGTTGCTTAATAAAAAGGGATTTATTTTCTTCTTTAGATGCAAATATGTATTTCAATGCGCTGGGGGCTTGCACTGCTGCGCAGAGTGGCGGCATCGTCGGGAATTTGCGCTATGCAGCGTGTATTCCGAAGCGACGCGGCACTTGATGGGCGGTATTTTTATGTGCAATTATTGAATTTTCGTAATTCATAAGTGCAAATATTGCATCGAATATATGTCCCTGAGCGCCTATGAGATATTTGTCGCCATTGTCGAAAGAGGGAGTTTCGCGGCGGCCGCGCATCAACTGAACTTATCGCCTTCCGCGGTCAGTCATGCACTCGCTGTCTATGAGGAAGAGCTCGGCTTTACGCTGTTCATGAGGAACCGCAACGGCGTACGCCTGACCGCCGGCGGCGAGGCGCTGCTGCCGACAGTACGAGAGGTGCTTCAAGCCAATGAGAAGCTGGAGCAGCTGGCTTCAAAGGTGTTTGGCCTGGAAACCGGGAAGGTCCGCATCGGTGCCTTTAGCAGTGTGAGCGTGGCCTGGATTCCGACCATCGTCCGTTCGTTTTCCGCGCTCTACCCAAATATCGAGGTGGCGATAGAGCAAGGCGGCTATGACGACATTGCCGAATGGATCTTGAAGAACAAAGTCGATCTCGGATTCGTCACGCTGCCCGTGTCGCCGGGGTTGGACATCACACCGCTCTATGCAGACCCGCTGCTGTGTATCGCCCCGCCCGGCTTTGAGCCGAAGAACAAGGCGTATATGACGGTCGAAGAGCTCTCGGAGCACAACGTCGTGCTGCAAGGAGAGAGCTATGGTAAAGACACGCAACGTCTCCTGGCAGCCCACAAGGTATCAGTCAAGTCCAACGTGCGTGCAATCGATGCCGCCACGATTCTTGCCGCGGTAGAAAGCGGGTTGGGTATCGCTGTGCTGTCGCAACTGGCGTTGCAGAACTATCAAAGTCCGGTGCAGATGTTTCCGTTTTATCCCGCAGAAAGTCGTGCGATCATTTTGGCGTCCCTCAGCTACGATGGATTGGCACCGGCGGCCAAAGTCATGCAGAAGCACATCGTCGAGACGGTCGCAGCCTGGACGAAGCAGAAGCGTTGACCAAGGAAGGTGGGCCTGAGGGAGTCAGAGTCCTGACGGACTTGCGCCAGACGGGGCGATCAATCCGGCGTCGCGCTGATCTTGTGGATCGACAGGTCCGCGCCGTCGTATTCCTCTTCCTGGTTCAGGCGCAGGCCGACGGTCGCGCGCAGCGCGCCGTAGACGATCAGGCC
>Ga0209455_1000964_pt1 | contig 14616 bp, 13 predicted proteins | sample AraplaCol_mCL_r2_FD_184275 | JGI IMG/M metagenome (GOLD analysis project Ga0209455, IMG submission 184275) | Arabidopsis root microbial communities from North Carolina, USA - plate scrape CL_Col_mCL_r2 (SPAdes) (version 2) | ecosystem: Host-associated > Plants > Roots > Endosphere | place: USA...
CAAAATGCTATTGGTATCGGAGCCCGTCCTGGGGCAAGACGAGAAGGAGGCGTTGGCCGCTGTCATCGAAAGCGGCTGGATCACGATGGGAGATCGGGTCCTGGAATTCGAGCGAGCATTCGCAAGACTGCACCAAGCCGAAGATTCGATTGCTGTCAGTTCCTGCACCGCAGCTCTCCACCTGATTCTGCACGCGCTCGGCATTGGACCCGGCGATGAGGTTCTTGTTCCCTCGCTGACGTTTGTCGCGACCGCCAATAGCGTGCTCTATACAGGAGCGAAGCCGGTCTTCGTCGATATCGAATCGGCGGAGGCTCCCTTGATGTCGCCGGATGATGCGGCCGCGAAGTGCACTGCTCGAACGAAGGCCGTCATCCTTGTGCACTTTGCCGGCTATCTTGCGGATCGCGACGCTTGGCAGTCCTTCGCTCGTCGCAGAGGTTTGCTCCTGATTGAGGACGCCGCGCACGCGCCGGGGCTGCCGGCCGCCGGGACTTTTGGCGAGGCGGCTGCGTTCAGCTTTTACGGCAACAAGAACATGACCACGGCCGAGGGAGGCGCGGTCATTGCTCGCGATCGTTCATTGAGAGAGAAGATCAAGTGCGCCCGGGCGCATGGGATGACCAGCGGCACGCGGCAGCGTCTTGAGAGTCGCAGTCCGGCGTACGACGTCACGATGCTTGGATTCAACTATAGAATGGATGAATTGCGAGCGGCTCTCGGCCTCGCACAGTTGAGAAATCTGACGAAATGGAATAATGTCAGGAGAGGGCTGTCACTGCATTACCGCCGGTTACTCGCGGAGCGATGCCAAGCGATATTGGTGCCGTTTTCGGATTCATGGCCATCGGCGCATCATCTGATGCCCGTCGTGCTTCCGCCTGCAAGCAATCGGCAGCTTGTGATCGACGAGCTGCGTAGGCAGAGTGTTCAGACCACGATCCACTATCCCCCAGCACACCGCCTGACATTGTACCGTGATCTCTATCCGGATTGCCGCTTGCCGCAAACCGAGGGATTTGCTGGACGAGTGCTCACGCTGCCCCTGCATCCGCGAATGACTCCCGCGACCGTCGAAAATGTCGTGAATTGCCTGACAGCCGCGCTGGGCGCGGAGGTTCCGATGAAGGCAAGCGCATGAGCGTGCACGACGCCAGCGGGCCGGCCGATACGTCCGTCGGAGTGCAGGCCGGCTGGCGACACAATCTTGATGCATGCCTGCGGCGCGCCTTCGATATCATCTGTGTCGGAGTGGCAGCGGTGTTTCTCGTGCCGATCATGCTGCTACTGGCGCTGGCAATATGGTTCGAAGACGGTCGACCCATCCTGTTCTCGCAAACCAGACTTGGACAGTATGGACGGCCGTTCCGACTGTATAAATTCCGCAAATTCAGGTCGGATTGCGAGACCCAGGGGTCCCCGCTGACAGTAGAAGCGGACGGCCGTCTGACAACCCTTGGCCGTTTCCTTGCGGCCAGCAAACTGGACGAGCTGCCGCAATTCTGGAACGTCTTGCGGGGCGACATGTCGCTTGTGGGTCCGCGGCCCGAGTCACTCGCTTTCGCCGATTGTTTCTGCAACGGCCATGAAAGAGTCCTTCAACATAAGCCCGGGCTGTTCGGACCGTGTCAAGTCATGTTTCGACATGAAAGCAGGCTCTATCCCAGTGGAGCGTCCGCCGTAGAATTCTATCGGCAAGTGCTATTTCCGGCGAAAGCGAGGATCGACATCGCCTATTTTTCGCGCCGAACGTTCGCTTCCGATCTCGGCTGGATTGTTCGAAGCGCATGGGCGATCCTCGCGGGGGCGAGCAGACGGCAGCGGCCCTTGATGCGACCGGAAATGAAATCAGACGATAGGGCTGATCCCTATGGCTAAAGGCTATCATGGACTTAAATGCTTAGTGACAGGCGCGGATGGCTTCATCGGTTCGCATCTGACAGAAGCACTTGTGTCCGCGGGAGCCGAGATTACGGCTCTTGCGCAATACAATTCCTTCGACAGTCACGGCTGGCTGGATGATCTGCCGGAGCAGATCCGAGACAATGTCAATCTCGTGCGCGGTGACGTGCGCGATGCAGCTTTCATCTCTCGCCTGGTGCACGGCCACGAAGTCGTTTTCCACCTGGCGGCCTTGATCGCGATACCTCATTCCTACGTCGCTCCGCAATCCTATGTGGAAACCAACGTCCTCGGCACCTTGAACGTTTTGGAAGCAGTCCGGCAACACGGCACCGAGCGGATGGTGCAGACCTCGACAAGCGAGGTTTACGGTACTGCGCTGACCATGCCGATTGACGAATCCCATCCGCTACAGGGACAATCGCCGTATTCGGCTTCCAAAATCGCTGCGGACATGATGGCGGATGCATTTGCCAGGTCATTTGGCGTCCCAGTCGTAATTCTCAGGCCTTTCAATACGTTCGGGCCACGACAAAGTGAGAGAGCCATTATCGGTTCCATCATCCGGCAGGTGCTCGATCCTTCCTGTTCCGCGATTATGATCGGAGATGCGAGCACCGTGCGAGATCTCACTTTCGTTGCAGACACGGTCGCGGCCTTCATGGCTGCTGGAATTGCCGAAGGCGTGGAATATGGTCAGGCATATAATGCCGGCAGCCAGCGAGCGATCGTGATCGGCGATCTGATTGACAAGATTGTCGAACTGGCTGCCAGCAGCAAGCCTCTGCTTCAGGATGATAAAAGGGTGCGGCCAGCGAACTCAGAGGTGCGCGCGCTGCTCGCCGATTGCCGTCGCTTCGAGCGTGCGACTGGATGGTCGCCGCAGGTCAAGCTGGAAGAGGGCCTCGAAAGGACCGTCGAATGGTGGCATCGCCGATTTTCTGAAAGGCAGGTCCGCCGACAGAAAGATTTCATCACGTGACGGGTCCGTTCGCGCTTTCAATATGAGTGCAAAGTCGCTGCTCGGTTGTGATCGGGTGCATGAGACGCTGGCCCGATCGAGCACGCTGCGCGCTCCTTCATCTCCAGCGTGGGTCGCCACGAAGGCTGACGCCACGGCCAGCGAGTAGGCGCGGGCACGCCGGTGGTCCGGCACGAGACTGATTCAGCTATCGGCTGCTCAATTTGTCGCCAAGCTCGTCCCGCAGAGCTAATTCAATGACGTCACCCGGCTGAAGTTCGTCGTCTTCGCTCGCGACCAAGGTTCGGGTACCCTTGGTGTCGCTTCTGACGATGCTTATCGAGGGTTTGTTACCAATTCCGCGCGCAAGCTGCGACTTGGCGAGGCCGGTATATTGAAGCTTTTCGCCAACGCTCTGCAGCTTCGACCGGATTATGCTGAGCGCGACGGTGGCGTCTTCCAGCTCTCGAAGCAGATCGCTCCGGCGCTGACCATCGAGTCGCTCGATCTGACGGGAAAGATCATCCCGTTGCCGTTTGGTCTGCATCAATTGCGCGGTAGTCTGCAGCCTCTGGACCGACGACAAAAGCATAGCCCGACGCGCATCTGTGACGCGGATACTGGTCAAGGTGCCTCGGCCGAACAGATCCTTCGCTCGTTGCAGGTCTGCGATGTCGGCCTGGTTTCCCTCCTCTTCGGTGGCCTGTTGCTCCGAAAGGACCTTGATCTGTTCATTGGCCTCGGTGATCCCTTGCTGAAGGAACATTTTCTCAGCCTGCTGGTCGGCTTGACGGGCCTTCAGATTCTGAGCCTCGGCGCCGACAATCGCTTGCGCGGTCGAGGGTGGAATTGGCACATCGAGCAACGTTTTTTGGTCGAGTGTCGTCGGCTCGTTTAATTCCTGCTTGAGCCGCCACACATGCGCTTGTTCCTTGGCATATTGTGTCCAGAGCGACTCGTACTCGCCCTTTAGATCGGCGCTCTCCAAGATCGGATTGCTCGTTCTTAGGCGCATGATGTCGTATCCACCCGAAAGGGCGACGGCCTGCCGTACGGTCATCAACGGCCGATAAGGTTGCTCGCCAGGCTTGGAGACGTCGCCATCGACGTAAATCGGCCGGTATTCGACGACGGTTGCGATCACCTCGTTTGGCTCAATCGCTACCGAGGTCTCCCGCCCATCGGAGGTCCGTTGTCGAAACACCTTTGCCGCAAGCATGGCTTGTACCTTGGCTTGTATCTCCGATGGCAGCAGATCCGCGACCGCTATTGTTCCCATCAGTGGAAAGGAAATAGTTCCGTTCAGTTGAACCGGCACGCGCTGCTTGAGCTCCGGTAGCCGCGCGATGGAGATCTCGATAACGTCTCCAGCATGTAGCCGATACTCGGCTCTCGCCGGCGTCATCGCGGACAGCAATAGTGCGGCCAGCGCGGCTAATCCCGGTACCTTTATCCAGGAATGCGGAACGCTGCCAAGAAGCAGTCGAGTGTTACCAGAGCACGATCGGACGTTGAGCATGGCATACCCTCTCGACATGAGCCCGAGCTATGGGTGTTTTGATGACCCGATCTTCGTCGACTCGGGCCACGACAATCGGGCGACGAAATCTGCAACTGGACCGCCAGGACGCCCCAGTTGCTGGACCAGATGACCTGAGTGCCGTCCGGCGAAGGCGAAGCGTGAGTTTCGCTCCAGTAGTCGTATTTGACGTCATGCGTCTGCACTGGACGCCTTACTTCGCCACTGCCGTCGATGCGCAAAGCAATGACTTCCTGATAGAACGAAGTTGTGTCCCGGTATTCGCCAGTGTCGGGAAAAGTTCCATCGCAGGTTACGAAAACCCAGCTCGGACGATTTATGTTGCGCATTGAGGCGTGCTGGCCATTACCATAGGGCGCAAGGTCGGTGACCGCGCCGTTGTCCAGCCGACGCTTGATGATGTGGTACTTGTCAGGGTCGGCCTTGCTGATACTGACACACACGTCGCCGCCGTCGGCATCGATGGTCATATCGCCACGACCCGACCGGTGATGTTCGGTCCAGTGTTGCAGCTGCACGCCATCAATCGTGAAGACGTAGGCAGTGTCGGTCTCATCGAGGCTTGTGTTGACGCAGAACACGTAACGGCCGGAGGGTCGCGCCTTATTCGATCGTGCGGGCTTCAGGGTTTTCATGCGCTGATGGCCGCCGAACCTTGGCCGTACGGCAGGCGGATGTCGAGTCCCATCAGGACGCCGATTGTTTGCGGAATCGGATCGAACCCTCATTCCTGAGGGGGCTGACGGCTTTGTTGTTTATCGCACCCACGTGTTCCGGTGCCGTGATTTGTTTTATGTCAATAATCTCATCACGGCTCGCAGATGCCGTCTTGCTTTCTTGAGGGGCCTTGCTGGCTGCCTGTTGTGTCAGGGCTTCTTTGTTGATCCACCAGATCGCCGCTTGTGTTCGATTGTGAACCCTGATCTTGCGTAGGATCGCCTTGATATGAACTTTCACCGTCGCCTCGGCGATCTCCATCTTTCGACCTATGGATTTGTTGGAATCACCTTCGATCAGACAGCGCAAGATTGTCGTTTCGCGCGGGGAGAGCTCCGGTGAAATGGAATCCTTCGCTGCGATGAGGTCCGGCTCGTTGCGGTCACTATCCGACGCCGCTTCGTCCAGTTGCTCGTCGCTTTCAGAATCGAGAACGAAGGATAGAAATGCTGGCGGGAAAATCGCATGTCCCATCATCATCAACTCGAGCGACTTGACGAATGCGTCGCACGTCATGACGTCGACGAAATAGCCGTTGGCGCCGGCGCGAAACGCCAGAGCCAATTCGTCGAGCCGATAACGGTCCGTCACGACACCGATATTGCCGTCGGGGTGCCGGCTTCTGACCAGCTGAACCTGCGCGACTGCGGCGTCGAAATTGTCGCCGGTGTGGACCAGCAAAAACAGCGATTGGGGCGGCGGCGTCTTGCTGGCAAGCAGATCATCCGCGCTTGCTACAGAAGCCAAGATGCGGAAATTTGCTGAGCGGAGGATCTTCGCAAGGCCTTCGCTGAGCAGGCTGTTTCTTCCAACGAGAATGGTCGCAATTGGACGCCGCCTCATAATCACCTCCGCCTCACACACAACGAGGCACGCCCGACAGCACAAACTGGGCTGTCCCGGTTGACGAGTTGAGATTGCTTGCTCGGTGCAACTGACAGCCGACACTTAGCGCCAGAAGGAATTGGCTACTTAAGATAGAGAGGGAGTCACCGCGCGCGTATTGGTATTATGACGTTTGTGTGAAGGTTAAGCGCTAATGCACGTCGCTCATATATATCTTTGGCTATACCGCCAAAAAGATACGTTTGGTGTGCGCAGCCGCTGCTGCACCCCTGCGTGCAAAGAATTGAGAAACTTTTTGATTTAGGAACTGACTGTTCCTCTTCGAAATTAAAGTAAACTGTCTTGGAAGCGCGGGTTTCGGGCATTTCTTGCTATGCTAAGGCCAACCACATGCGCTCTAGTGTTCTTATCGCGGACCGGTATCCCGTTGTTCTCGAGGGGTTGCGCCAGGTATTGGGGGCGCAACCGGATTTCAGAATCGTCGCGTGCTGCGCGGACGGCGCAAGCTGCCTAAAAACAATCCGTAATTCCGCTCCGGATATCGCCCTGGTGGATGCCTCAATGCCCGACGTGGCCGGAATGGACATGCTGGCGATTGCAGGAGCCGAAAAACTTGCCACCCGACTGGTCTTTTTCCTGCCTTCGGTCAAGGATTGGGATTTGAAGATGTTGTTGGGCGCCGGCGCTTACGGCGTCATCCCGAAGGAATCCGCGCCGGATATTGTGCTGCATGCGTTGCGGCGGGTGGCGCGCGGTCAGAGGCTGCTTCCCTCGGTTATGTCTCATTGGGTCGACTCGCGCGAGCAAGAAGCGATCGTGGAGAAGCCTCTGGCAATCCTGACTGACCGCGAGCGTCAAATCATGGGGCTGGTATCGGAGGGGTTGTCGAATAAGGAAATCGGCCGCCGTCTGAATCTAACCGACGGTACAATTAAGGTTCATCTCCACAATATTTTTCAAAAACTTGAGATCAATAATCGCACCGTGCTGGCCGCGCTTGCGATATCGCAAAATGACGTACTGTGACGCCGGCCAGCGAACCGCTCCAGTGCAGGCTCGATAGCGCAAGTTCGCCCGTATGGGGGAAAGGCGCTAGCGACCTCTGACACCTAAGCTGAATGTCATTCTTCATGTTGTACCAACTGTAGTAGTTGGGTTGGACTTTGTGCGCGCAAGACAGAGCGCAGGTTTCCCGTGTCCCCGCGTCACAAAGCGGTTCGTGAAAGCAGCCATCCAATGTAGGTCCCGATGTGAATGATGAAGGTCGCCGCTGCGTGAAGCGGCTGACCCGCTCCGGTACAATCCGCGGTGCGCTCATCAGGAAGATCGCGCGGCAACGGCGCCACCGCTGACCTTGCCGGGCTTAATCCAGCTTGAAGTTCGTTCTGGCCCAACGTGAGGTGCTCCCCAAAACTAGGCCAGCCGGAGCTGGAATTTTCCGGGGTTATGCTCATGCCGGCGGGGGCGCCGATGAGCCATTCAACAGCGATATCGGCGCCTTATTGCCGATCGCACTATGTGGCCGGATCTCGTTGTAGTCTCTACGCCAATCCTCCATTTTCTGCCGTGCGTCGTCAAGGCTCAGAAACCAATGGGTGTTCAGGCATTCGAACTTGCCGTTGAAGGATTCGATGAAGCTATTGTCGGTCGGCTTGCCCGGCCGCGAGAAATCCAGAACGACACCTTTCTGGTAAGCCCAGATATCGAGATCGCGAGAGATAAACTCCGATCCCTGGTCGACGCGGATCGTCTTGGGGTAGCCAGCAGTCTTGCAGATACGCTCGAGGGGCAGCACGACATCCTCACCCCGGTAGCTGAAGCGCGGATCGACGGCTGGCGAGAAGCGGCTGAAGGTGTCCACGATCGTGAGTACACGGATCTTGCGGCCGGTGGCGAGTCGGTCATGAACGAAATCCATCGCCCAGGTCTCGTTGATCTGGCGTGGTTCCGTCCTATCCTCGCGCAGCTTGGCCTTCACGCGACGCTTCGGCATTTTGTTGCGTAATTGCAGGCTCAACTCGCCTGTAAAGGCGATAGACCCGTTTGGCGTTGATGGCCCAGCCATCTCGTTGCAGCAGGACATGGACCCGGCGGTAGCCGTATCTCACCAGCGTCTCGCAGATATCCTTGATCCGATGCTTGAGAGCGGCCTGGTCGCCGCGCTTCGACTTGTAGACGTAAAGTGCGCGATGGATCCGAAGGGTCGAACAGGCCCGCCGGACCGACACCTTCCATTCACTTCGCACCTTGTCGACAAGCTCCCGCTTGCGGCCAGGCCTCAGAGCTTTTTTGGGAGCACGTCCTGCAACATGGCCTTGTCCAGGGACGGGTCGGCGACGATCCGCTTCAGCTTGGCGTTCTCTTCCTCGAGCTGGCGCAGTCGCTTCATCTCGGAGGGCATCAGGCCGGCATACTTCTTCTTCCAATTGAAATACGTCGCCTGACTGATCCCGGCCTTCCGGCAGACCTCCGCCACCGCTGCGCCGTCCTCGGCCTGCTTCAAGACGAACGCAATCTGCGCCTCTGAAAACTTCGATGCCTTCATGGAACTCTCCTCGTCCCGTCCAGGGATCATAAATGGAAAATTCCAGTTCAAACTGGCCTAATTTAGCGGGAGCACGTCACTCCGACCAATCCGGCCAGATGTCTGGAGGCCGGACAACAGGGGCCGCTATTCGGCTCTCTTCTAGAGCGGCTTGCAAGGTGAGTTCTTGCAAAACACCATAGACGTTCTCTTCGATCTCGTCCGCTTCGGACACAGCGATCGATTGGTCGGCTGAGATTGTTGTCAGTCGTTTCAGCATAGCTTTTGGAAAATGTGTCCGGCGGCCCCTGAAAGCTGGAATCGCTACGCAGAATATTTCGGACCCCATTCAGTGGCTTAAGATACCCCTGCCTATGCGGCTTCGTCGGCTGCGACTGGATGGGTGAAATCCGGCAGCACATCCTCGGTTGCAGCAAACCCTAACAGGAGCAGCACGGCCGCGTTGTGTGAACAGGATGACCAATGGCTAGACAGCAGATGAGCGGATGGTGCGCAAAGACAGTGCTTTTTGCCTGTGCCCCTGCTGTGCCCCAACGATTTCGGGGCACGGATGGCGGGAATGGCACTGGTAAGCGTTTGGATTTGTTTGGTTGATGGTGGGCGCACAAGGGATCGAACCTTGGACCTCTCCCGTGTGAAGGGAACGCTCTCCCGCTGAGCTATGCGCCCGGATTCCGGTGGCGGTCACGCAAGAGGTGGCCGGCCCGAAGCTCTCCGTCGGAGAGCGCGATTTACGAAGCGCCGGCCCCTGGTGTCAAGGTTCTGCGCGGCAATCGGACCGGAAAAGCGCCGGCCGGTGCAGATTTCCCGACAATCGCGATAAATCGCTGTCAGGCCCCGATCTGGCGGGCGCGCGAGGCGTGGGACTGCAGCGCGCGGATGCGGTCGGCGAGCGTGCCGCCTGCAGCATTCCCTGCGCCGCTCGGGGTCGCTGCGGCGCCGTTGGCATTGGCCGGGCGTGCCGGCGCGGGCTCGGCTGCCAGCATCGCCTCGATCGGAGAATTCGGCCCCTCGATCTGCATGGCGAGCTTGGCGACCTCGGCCGCGATGTCGTTGATTCGCTCGCGCAGAAGGGCGTTCTCCATGCGCTCCTGGGCCCAGGCGCTCTCGGCCTGCTGCTGGATCTGATTGAGTTCGCGCTGCAGCTTGGCGCGCTCATCGCGGGCGAGCCGGAGCTGCTCCTCGACGGCCGCCTTCTCGGTACGCAGCTTCTCCAGCGCCGACGACTTGCCCCCGCTCAAGCCCTCGACCTCCTCGCGCAGGTCCTTCAGGGTCCGCTCGGCAACCTCGCTGGCCTGGCGGAGCTGGTTGTTCTCGAAATCGCGCTCGGCGAGCAGCTTGCCCTGCGTCGCGAGCCGGCCCTCGAGATCGGCGACCCGGCCGGACAGCATCTCGGCCTCCTTGACCTGGACGATGAGCTGGCGATCGAGATCGGTGACGCGCTGGCTCAGATTTTCCACCCGGCCCCGCGCATCGGTCAGCTCGCGCGTCGCGGTCTCGGACGCGCCGCGCTCCTGGGTGAGGCGCGTCTGCGTGGCGTTGACGTCCCGCTCGGCCTCGCCGACGCGCGCCTTCAGCTCCTCGATCTGGGTGCGCACCGTCACCAGCTCGACCTGGCGTCTGTCGGCCAGCATCGAGCGATCGTTCAGCTCGCTCGAAAGCTTCGCCAGCTCGTTCTGCTTCTCCTTCAGCGCTCGCTCGGCCGCGCGCAGCGCTTCAGTCTTGGCGGCGAATTCCTCCTCGGTGGCGCGGAGCTGATCCTTCAGCGCCTTCTCGCGCGCCTCCAGCGCGAAGATCGCGGCGTTCTTCTCGCCGAGTTCGATCTTCATGCGATTGATCGCATCGGTCTTCTTGCCGAGCTCGGCCAGCTGGCTGGTGGTCTTGCTCTTGAGGGTCTCGACGCTCATCTCCAGCCGCCGCGCCGACATCGCGAATTCGGCGCGAAGCTGGTCCTTGTCGGCCTGGATCTCGGCCATCGACAGCGGGGTTGCGGCCTCCAGCCGGCGCGTGGTCAGCCGTACCGCTCGACTATGCACGAGCGGCACGATCATCAGCGCACACAGCATCGCGACCAAAAAACCGATCGCAAAATACATGAGCGGCTCGACCATACGCGCGACTCCAATAAGCTTAACGGAATCACAATGGCATGGCCGCGGGGCCGAATGAAAGCCTCAAGCCGCGTTAACCTTGACCGGGCCGCCCGCTGTGTCGGGCGGGTATCAGAACGGGTTCCAGGTCGCGTTCGGCGTATATTTCAAATAACCGACATTGGCGCCCAGCCTCAAACCGATCCCGGAGCGAATCGGCACCAGCACGATGTTGTTGGCGGTCAGCGCGGTCATGCCGAAGCCGCCGACGATGTAGGCGGAGCCGTCGATGCCGACGAAGCGCTGGTAGATCGCGTTTGTCGACGGCAGGTTGTAAACCAGCGTCATGGTGCGGGCCCCGTCACCGCCCCAATCGAAGCCGACCGACGGCCCCTGCCAGTAGACGCGCAGGTCACCGGCATTCTTGGTGTAGAGCGTTCCCTCGCCGTAGCGCAGGCCGGCAACGAAGGCGCCCGAGCCTTCCTCACCCAGGACATAACCGTTGGGCAGGCCCCATTGGCTCACCGCGCGCTCGATCACCGAGGCGAGACCGCGCGAGACATTGCCGAAGAAGCGATGACCCGCGTTCGCCAGTTCCTCCGGGCCAAAGGTGTCGGGGCCGGGCGCGCGTTGCGGCGGCGGCAGGTTTGGCGGCGGCCCCTGCTGTGCGGCCACCGAAGCGGTCAGGCCGAAAAAAGCCGCGAGCGTCATTGCGGCAAGGCGTGATGCGAAAGTCATGAGAAGGTCCCCTGCTATCGAATTCCGACCGCCGCCTTAACCTGACGCCAACCATGGAAGGCGAGTGTCGGACAGGGGCGATGCCCCTTCGACTCTCATGTTATCGGCACCAACTATGACGGCACAACGGCAACAACAAATCCACGGAGGGTATTGGCCGCTGTTTCGTCGCGGAATTGCCCTGTTTGCGCTGCTCGCCGGCCTTATCGGGCAAGATCTCGCGGGGCATGCGGCCATCACCGAGCGCATCGTGACCAACCGTTTCTCCGGGCTCGCCATCGACGGCTTCGATCCGGTCGCCTATTTCGTCGACAGCCGGCCTGTGCTGGGGCTGGAGGATTTCGAGGCCTGGCAGGGCGGCGTGGTCTGGCGCTTCCATAACGAAGGCAATCGCGCTTCCTTCCTGGCCCATCCGGAAATCTACGGGCCGCAATTCGGCGGCTATGACCCGCTCGACGTCGCCCGCGGGGTGACGGTGGCGGGCAACCCGCGCCTGTGGGTGATCGCCGGCGAGCGGCTGTTCCTGTTCAGCCGAGAAGCCAGCCGTGACGCCTTCGCCGCCGATCCCGGCCGTTATATGCGGCGCGCGAATGCGCGCTGGCAGATGCTGCAGCAGGAGCTCTCGCGCTGATCGCATCAACCGGACCGACGTAAACCGGGCGTCACAGGACCGGCGCGACCACCGACGGATCGCCCCAAGCGACGAACGAAGGCACGATGAAGCCATCGCGACGCTCGCCGAAGCGCAACGGCGCGCCCGCTTCGTCGGTGACCTTGCCGCCCGCTGCCGTCACCACCGCCTGGCCCGCGGCGATATCCCATTCCGACGTCGGCGCCAGGCGCGGATATATATCGGCCACCCCTTCGGCCAGCTTGCCGAACTTTACGGCCGAGCCGAGCGGCAGCCGGATCACGCCCGGCCTGCGCTGGATGAAGGCCTCGGTCCGGGGGTCGCCATGCGAGCGGCTCACCGCTGCGACCCAGGGCTCGCCGGTCTTCGGCATCAGCCGGGTCCGGATCGGCATCCCGGCGCCAGCGCCGGCTTCGCCGATGGTCAAGCGTTCCGCACCGCGCCCGACCACGCCGCGCCACACCAGATCGATCGCCGGTGCGCAGATGATGCCGAGCAGCGGGGTTCCATCGGTCACCAACGCGAGGTTCACGGTATATTCGCCGCGGCCGGCGACGAATTCCTTGGTGCCGTCGAGCGGATCAATCAGAAAGAAGCTGCCTCGATAGGGCGCAGCGGCAGGCTGCACCCGCTCCTCGGACAGGATCGCGATCGCGGGTGCAAGGGCGGCGAGGCCATCGTGAATGACGCGGTCGGCGGCGAGGTCGGCTTCGGTCACCGGCGAGCCGTCGGACTTGTCCGTCACCGCCATCACACGGCGGTTGACGGCAAGGATGGCCCGGCCGGCCTGCACGACAAGCTCGGTCAGGGGCTCCATCAGTGCTGCGGCGGCGCCGGCGTCCATCCCACCCGAGGATACTGTCTGCATCATCGGCAGAGCCCGCCTGCTGCAGCCGGGATGGGCTCTCGGCGGATCTCATGGACGGCCATCATGGCGCTTCCCTTGTTTTGCTCTGGCATTGCCAAGTTGCGGGACCCTTTAGCGGCAATCGGCGGGTTTGTCCCGGTGACTTTCATGGGGCAGGCGTGTTCCTTTTACGGATGATCCCCAACCCTGGTGGCGGTTGCTGCGTTCGCGGTGTATCAAGCCCCACAAAGCACGTATGATTCGCATTCGCTCAAGGTCCGCGGATTTCCAGGAACACCGAATGTCCGACACGTCGTCTCCAGGTCTTGCATCTTCAGGTCTTGCATCCTCAGCGCCGGCGCCGGTTCCCGCGCCCGATAAGCTCGAACTGGCAGCGCTGCTGTGCTCCAAGGTTTGCCACGACCTCATCAGTCCGGTGGGCGCCATCGTCAACGGACTCGAAGTGCTGGACGACAATCCGAAGCCCGAGGATCGGGACTTCGCGTTGGACTTGATCCGCAAGAGCGCCAAGACCGCGTCCGCCCGTTTGCAGTTCTGCCGCCTGGCCTTTGGCGCCGCGGGCTCATCGGGCGCGCAGATCGATCTCGGCGATGCGCAGACGATGGCGCGCGGCCAAATCGAGGACGCCAAGACCTCGATCGCGTGGAATCTGCCGCGGCTCCTGCTGCCGAAGAACCGGGTGAAGCTCCTGCTCAACATGCTAGTGATCGCCCAGCAGACGATTCCGCGTGGCGGGCGGCTGACCGTCGATCCGGTCGGCGAGGGCGAAGCGATGAGCTTCCGGGTTGCGGCGACGGGACTCAATGCGCGGCTGCCGCAGAACATCGTCAGCATGCTGGCCTCGACGCATGCCGCTCCGGTCGATGCCCATGCGGTGCAGCCTTACTATACGAGTCTGCTGGCTGACGCGTGCGGCCTGAAGGTTTCGCTGGCTGCCGAAGGCGATGCGATGGTCGTGACCGCGTCGTGATGTCGAAGCTCCCGACAGAGCACGCCCCCACGCATCAGCCGCAGATCGCGGCCTTCTAGGCGGCGGACAAGGGCGCTGTTGCGCCTCATGGTTAACCGGGAGTTGCCAAAATGGCCCCGGGTTTCAAGCCCGCATCTTATCTCTTTGTTGAGTCCGTTCTTTTCCGGTTACTCAACCAATATTAAACGCTTTGCGTTGAAACTGGCCGCGCTTTGAGGGCCCGTCATGTCGCGTGCCCGCTGCGTGCGAAGGCCTGTTTCATGGATGATCTGTTGCGTGAGTTTTTGACGGAGACCAGCGAGAGCCTGGACACCGTCGACAATCAGCTCGTTCGGTTCGAGCAAGAGCCGAACAACGACAAGATTTTGGCCAACATCTTCCGCCTGGTGCACACGATCAAGGGGACCTGCGGCTTCCTCGGCCTGCCGCGGCTGGAAGCGCTGGCGCACGCCGCCGAAACCCTGATGGGCAAATTCCGCGACGGCATGCCGGTGACCGGCGAGGCGGTGACGCTGATCCTGACCACGATCGACCGGGTCAAGGACATTCTGGGACAGCTCGAGGCGACCGAGGCCGAGCCGGAGGGCGCCGACCGCGACCTGATCGACGAATTGGAAGCGATGGTGGAGCGCGGCATGGCCGCGATGTCAGGCTCGACGCAGTCGATGCCGACAGCGTCGGCGCCTCCGATCGCGTCGGCCGCAGCCGTTGCGGCCCCGGCGCCGGCAGCGCCGCTGGTCAAGGAAAAGGAGATGACGCAGGGATCGCTGATCGATCAGACGCTGGAGCGTCCGCTGCGTCCCGGCGA
>Ga0209455_1000966_pt1 | contig 14592 bp, 16 predicted proteins | sample AraplaCol_mCL_r2_FD_184275 | JGI IMG/M metagenome (GOLD analysis project Ga0209455, IMG submission 184275) | Arabidopsis root microbial communities from North Carolina, USA - plate scrape CL_Col_mCL_r2 (SPAdes) (version 2) | ecosystem: Host-associated > Plants > Roots > Endosphere | place: USA...
CGTTCAAAATCTTGCCATCCGAGATCAATCCGTCATGGCCATGGCTGGTGAAGGGATCGAGCGCAACGTCACAGAGGATTCCGATGTCGGGAAACTCCTTCTTGATCGCGCGCACTGCCTGGCAGACCAGATTGTTCGGATTGGTCGCTTCCGAGCCTGCTTCGTCGCGCAAGGAAGGGTCGGTGTAGGGAAACAGCGCGATGCAGGGAATGGTGAGGTTCATCGCGCGCTCGGCTTCGCGCACGGCCTGATCGACGCTGAGGCGTTCGACGCCGGGCATCGAGGCGATGGGCTCGCGCTTGTTGTTGCCGTCGATCAGGAACAGCGGCCAGATCAGATCGTCGGTGGTGAGCACATTCTCGCGCACCATGCGCCGCGCCCATTCGGCCTTGCGGTTACGGCGCGGGCGGACGGTCAGATCGAGGGCAGGGGAGGCGGTGGTGCCATCCCGGCGCGAAACCTCGCGCAGTTCGATCGGACGTCCGTATTTGATCGCCATTACTCTTCCTCCGGCTGGAATTATTCTTATACCAGTTCGCATGGTTCCCGTCACCGCGGCTTGACCTCCCGCAAGGTGATGGCAGCCGATTGATTTTGCGGGGCGAACCAGCCAGAAGGGGACCATGTCCGAACTCTCCACCCGCGATGCCGCCCGCGACAATGCCAGGGACGCCGTCAGAGACAGCGCCCGGGACAGTGCGATGTCGGTCGCTGCGATCTCGTCGGAGCGGCCTGAGTCCGACGACAATGTCTGGACGCGGCGGCTCGTGCTGTTCCTGCGGGTGATGGCGCTGCTGTCGATCCTCAAGGGCTTGTATCACTGGGCGCAGGTGACCGGCTTCGTCGGCGGCGAGGACGAGGCGTTCGAGAACCAGTCGATGGCCTGGCAGGCCTCGACCATCTACTTCGCCGTGATCGAGCTCGTCGCCGCCGTCGGCCTCTGGCTCGCCACGCCCTGGGGCGCGGTGGTGTGGCTCACGACCGTGGTCTCGATGGCGGTGATCGAGCTGATGTTCCCCGGCATCTATGGTGGCAGCCTGATCGTCGTCGGCGTCGAAGCCTTCATGCTCGCCGCCTATCTCGCGCTCGCCTGGATGGCCGCGCGCGAACGGCCGCCGTAGGGTCCCACGAGTGAAGTCGTGGTGGCTTGGTTGACCGTTGGTTGCGTAAAATTCGCCGTAACTTTTCGCTAACCCGGCCTGATCCGCCACAGCTCTTACGCGTGCGTTTCGAAACGGGGCGGGGCTGTTCTGGAATGTGACAGCAGGTACGGACGGAGAGTGAACAGGACCTTGCCACGGTCAACAGACGGTTGCGAAAAGTGCTTGTGGCACAGGCTTAATGCGCAATTCACTGTCTTAAATTCATGATCTCTTTATTCTCTTATTTAAGCCGATCTTCAAACGGCCCCCTTAAGTTGGACCTATCAGACGGAACACAAGTTGCGTCGAATAAGTGTCGATAAAAACGACAACAGGGGAAGTGTCATGATGAAAGCCGTCGCAACTGCGGCAGATACCGCAGAGCGCGTTTCGGGCCCGCAGGGTTCGGTTCAGTCGCTCTATCTGGAAGCTTTGACTCTGGTGGAGCGGCTGCATCGCCGGCTCCTCGACGTGATCAAGGACGAGTTCGATCGTCGTGGCCGCGCCGACATCAATTCCGTGCAGGCGCTCCTGCTCTATAACATCGGCGACAAGGAGCTGACCGCGGGCGAACTGCGCACGCGCGGTTACTATCTCGGCTCCAACGTCTCGTACAATCTGAAGAAGCTCGTCGAGCTCGGCTTCCTCGACCATCAGCGCTCGCGCGTTGATCGCCGCTCGGTGCGCATCCGCCTGACGCCGCAGGGCCAGGAAGTCCGCCGCATCGTCGACAGCCTCTACCAGAAGCACGTCAAGACCGTTGAACAGGTCGGCGGCATCTCGGGCGAGGAGTTCTCGACCCTGAACAAGTCGCTGCACCGCCTCGAGCGGTTCTGGACCGACCAGATCCTGTATCGCCTCTGAGTTCTAAAGGGCATCAAGGCCAAGCCGGCCCGCAACAAGACCGGCAAGCCTCCCAACGTGCCTGACTTCCCCAAACGCGCCGGCCCGGCTTTGCCCGGACCGGTGCGTTTTGACGTCTCTTCGCGGTTGCGAAAAATCTGCGAGATAGGGGAACCAGTTCCTCGCGTCCCAGTTGTCTGTCCGGATCGGAGGATACGATGCTGGTCGAGCGCGGGTTGCAGGCACTGAACGTCGAGCTCGTGAGCGATGCCTACGCCATCGCCGCGAATTACCTTCGCCGCTCCGGCGCAATCCCCGACACGCTCGTCACCAACGAGCGCCTGCTTGAGATTATCGTCAAGCTGCTCCAGCACGGCGAATTCAACAAGATCAGGCTCGCCAACAAGGCCATCGTCAGGTTCGAGGCGCTATCCGGTGCCCGAGCCGCCTGATCAAGAACTCCGAAAATCCCAGAGAAAACCAGAGGGTGCAATGGAAGCCGCCATCGACCGCATCATGCAGACCTATGACCTGCTCGCCAACCGCACCTCCGCGGCGAGCGCAGAGGCGCGGGAAAAGGTGACGAACTATCTCAACACGTTGATGGAAGCCGGCGAGAAGGACACCCACAGGTTGACGGTCTGCGGCTTGACCTATCTGCGTCAGCTCGACGGCAGCGTCGACCCCGTGAAGGCGGGGTATACCGGGCTGTAGACGGGGCGGCCGAAGCGCGGCAAGCCCGGGCCGGCTCCCCGAGGGGCTGCCGGCCCATTTCGTTTAGGCATTGGGCGGGTCTATCAGGCCCATCCGCCTCTTCAGGCCGGGCAGTCCCGTAAGCTTGCGGGACTCGAAGTCCAGCCATCTCCACCATATCTGGCATAATTCCCGCACCCGACCCGCAAATGCTTGGCCGGGGGCGGGTGATGTGGTAGATCGCGCTCGCCGCTTCCGATCGCCACACCAAGACCCCCGTAGCCCGCAAAAAAGGCTGCGGCGGTGGAGATATTCGCACGATGACCCTTGCCAAGACCGCCAACGCGCCCGATTCGTTTTTCACCGCCTCGCTCGAGCAGGCCGACCCGGAAATCGCCGCCGCCATCAAGGGCGAGCTCGGCCGGCAGCGCCATGAAGTCGAGCTGATCGCCTCCGAGAACATCGTCAGCCGGGCCGTGCTGGAAGCGCAGGGTTCGGTCATGACCAACAAATACGCAGAGGGTTATCCGGGCGCGCGCTATTACGGCGGTTGTGAGTGGGTCGACGTCGCCGAGAACCTCGCGATCGATCGCGCCAAGAAGCTGTTCGGCGCTGGCTTTGCCAACGTGCAGCCGAACTCCGGCAGCCAGATGAACCAGGCCGTGTTCCTGGCGCTGCTGCAGCCTGGCGACACCTTCATGGGTCTGGATCTCGCGGCCGGCGGCCATCTCACCCACGGCTCGCCCGTCAACATGAGCGGCAAGTGGTTCAAGGCCTCGCACTACACCGTGCGCCGCGAGGACCAGATCATCGACATGGACGCGGTCCAGAAGCAGGCCGAAGAAGTGAAGCCGAAGCTGATCGTGGCCGGTGGCTCGGCCTATTCGCGCGCATGGGACTTCAAGCGCTTCCGCGAGATCGCCGACAGTGTCGGTGCGTACCTTCTGGTCGACATGGCGCACTTCGCGGGCCTCGTTGCCGGCGGCGTGCATGCCTCGCCCGTGCCGTATGCGCACGTGACGACGACCACGACGCACAAGTCGCTACGTGGTCCGCGCGGCGGCCTGATCCTCAGCAATGACGAGGTGCTCGCCAAGAAGCTCAACTCGGCGATTTTCCCGGGCCTGCAGGGCGGTCCGCTGATGCATGTGATCGCGGCGAAGGCGGTGGCCTTCGGCGAAGCACTGCGTCCAGACTTCAAGGTCTATGCGAAGAATGTCGTCGAGAACGCCAAGGCGCTGGCCGAGGCGATGAAGAGCCACGGCTTCGACATTGTCTCCGGCGGCACCGATAACCATCTGATGCTGGTTGACCTCCGGCCGAAGGGCCTGAAGGGCAACGTTTCGGAGAAGGCGCTGGTCCGCGCCGCCATCACCTGCAACAAGAACGGCATTCCGTTCGACCCCGAAAAGCCGTTCGTCACCTCGGGCTTGCGTCTCGGCACGCCCGCCGCGACGACCCGCGGCTTCGGCGTCGCCGAATTCCAGCAGGTCGGCGGCATGATCGCCGAGGTCCTCAACGCGATCGCGCAGTCCGACGACGGCAAGGCGCCGCTGGTCGAGGCCGCGATCAAGGAACGGGTCAAGGCGCTCACCGACCGGTTCCCGATCTACCAGTAAGGTCAAGGTACACGGATGCGCTGCCCGAACTGCAACAGTCTCGATACGCAGGTAAAGGACTCGCGTCCGACCGAGGATTCATCCGTCATTCGCAGGCGGCGCGTATGCGTCGCCTGCGAATTCCGTTTCACCACCTTCGAGCGTGTGCAGCTGCGCGAGCTCACGGTGATCAAGCGCAACGGCCGCCGCGTGCCGTTCGACCGCGACAAGCTGATGCGTTCGGTGTCGATCTCCTTGCGCAAGCGGCCGGTCGAGCCTGAAAGGGTGGAGAAGATGGTCTCCACCATCGTGCGCGAGCTCGAGACCGGGGGGGAGGCCGAGATCTCGTCCGAGGTGATCGGCGAGACCGTGATGGAGCATCTGCGCACGCTCGACGACGTCGCCTATGTGCGCTTTGCCTCCGTCTATCGCAATTTCCGCGAGGCCAAGGATTTCGCCAATGTGCTCGGCGAGCTCTCCGGTGAGGAGGAAGCGCGGCTCGCCGCGATCCGCAAATGATCTTCCGTATCCTGGAGGATCAGTTCGCGCAGAAGGCCCGCGAGGCCAAAGACGCCGATCGTCGCTTCATGCAGCTGGCACTCTCGCTCGGCCGCCGCGGGCAGGGCCGCGTTTGGCCCAATCCGGCCGTCGGCGCCGTCATCGTCAAGGACGGCGTGATCGTCGGCCGCGGCTGGACGCAGCCGGGTGGACGGCCACACGCGGAGCGGGAGGCGCTGCGGCGCGCAGGCGAGGCGGCGCGCGGCGCCACACTCTACGTCACTCTCGAACCCTGCTCGCATTTCGGCAAGTCGCCGCCGTGTGCCGATGCGGTGATCGCTGCCGGCATCACACGCGTGGTGGCGGCAATCGAGGATCCCAATCCTGAGGTAGCGGGGCAGGGCCATGCGCGCCTGCGCGCCGCCGGCATCACCGTGGAGGTTGGCCTGTGCGCGGCGGAGGCCGCGTTCGACCATGCCGGCCACTTCCGCCGCATCAGGGACAAACGTCCGCATGTGATCCTGAAGCTCGCGGTCTCGCCCGACGGCAAGATCGGCGCTGAGGGCGGCAGGCCGCTGGCGATCACGGGCGAAGCCGTGCGCGACCGCGTGCATCTGTTGCGCGCGCAAAGCGATGCCATCCTGGTCGGCATCGGCACCGTGCTGGCGGATGATCCGCAGCTCAACTGCCGCCTGCCTGATATGGAATCACGTTCTCCCGTGCGACTTGTCCTCGACCGGAATTTGCGGATCCCCGCGTCCAGCCAGCTCATGCGTTCTGCGCGCGAAACGCCGCTGTGGGTGATTGCGTCCGAGCTTGCAGAAGCCGCCGCAGCGACGCGTCTCGGCGCGGCCGGTGCACAGATCATGCGCATGCCGCCGAATGGTGCAGCCGGGCTCGACCTACCGGCTGTGCTGCATGCGCTCGCCGAGAAGGGCATCACGCGGCTGATGGTCGAGGGCGGCAGCCGCGTCGCGGCCTCCTTCGTGTCGGCCGACATCGTCGACGAGATCTGGCTGTTCCGCGGAGCGGAAGAGGTGGGCGCTAGCGGCGTCGATGCGCTCGATGCATTGCCCCTGTCGAAAATCACGCAGTCGCAGGCCTACAAGGTTCATGCTAGCGAGACTTTCGGCCAGGATACTCTCACCATCTACGAGCGCGCCTAACATGTTCACCGGCATTGTCACCGATATCGGCGAGATCGTCAGCTTCACGCCCGTGGCGCAGGGGCAATTGCACCGCCTGCGTATCGCTTGCAGCTACGACCGGGCCACCATCGCCGATGGTGCCTCGATCGCCAGCAACGGCGTGTGCCTCACCGTGGTTGCCTCCGGCATCGCAGGTGACAAGACCTGGTATGACGTCGATGCCGCCGCTGAGACGCTGGCGCTGACGACGGCCAAGCACTGGAAGCTGGGCACGAAGCTCAATCTCGAGCGCGCGCTCAAGATCGGCGACGAACTCGGCGGCCACATCGTCGCCGGCCATGCCGATGGCATCGCGACCATCGTCAGCCGCGAGGACCTGCCTGATATGGCGCGGTTCGAGCTCTCGACGACGCGGGCGCTGGCGCGCTTCATCGCCACCAAGGGCTCGATCACGCTCGACGGTGTCTCGCTCACGGTTAATACGGTGGAAGATACGACCTTTTCGGTGCTGATCATCCCGCATACGCTGACGGTGACTACGATCGGCAGTTGGAAGGCGGGCGCTGAAGTGAATATCGAGGTCGATTTGATGGCCCGCTACGCAGCGCGGCTGACGGAAATGAAGTGACGGGCTGTTTGAACTTGGCTTGCCAGCTCGCGGCGACTACATACGGCCCGACCCCAGAATAGACGGATTGAGACGATGGCTGACGCGCGACGCGCACCCCTGAAAGACCAGACCGACATTTCCGGCGCGCGTGCGCTGGTCGTCGAGGCGCGGTTCTATGACGATCTCCAGGATGCGCTCCTGGACGGCGCGGTCACTGAACTGAAGGCTGCCGGCCTGACCCATGACGTGATCACGGTTCCTGGCGCACTGGAGATCCCGGCAGCGGTTGCCATCGCAGTCGATGCGGCTGCGGCGAATGGCAAGCCCTATGACGCGGTGATCGCGCTTGGCTGCGTGATCCGCGGCGACACTATCCATTTCGAGATCGTCTCGCAGGAATCCTCGCGCGCGCTGATGGACCTTGCGGTTGCGCGAAAACTGCCGCTCGGCAATGGCATCCTCACCGTCAACAATGAGGAGCAGGCCTGGGCGCGGGCGCGCGCCAGCGAGCTCAACAAGGGCGGCGATGCCGCGCGTGCCGCACTTGCGATGCTGCGCATCAAGCGCCGCCTGGCGCGGGCCTGAGCCATGGCTGACATCAAGAAACCGGCGCCCGCAGAGAAGAAAGCCAACCGGCGCGGTGCGGCGCGGCTCGCAGCCGTTCAAGCGCTGTATCAGATGGACATCGCCGGCGCCGGCATCAACGACATCTTTGCCGAGTTCGAGAGCCACTGGCTCGGCAACGAGGTCGAAGGCGACACCTATCTGCCGGCAGAAGCCGCATTCTTCCGCGATGTCGTCTCCGGCGTCGTGCGCGACCAGAAGAAGCTCGATCCTCTGATCGACGAGGCGCTGTCGAAAGGCTGGCCCCTGAAGCGGATCGAGGCGATCCTGCGCGCGGTGCTGCGGGCAGGGGCTTACGAGCTTCAGCATCGCAAGGACGTGCCGGGCCGCGTCGTGGTGTCCGAGTATGTCGACGTCGCCAACGCCTTCGTCGACCGCGAGGAGACCGGCATGGTCAACGCCGTGCTCGACCAGATCGGCCGCCAGTTTCGCGGTGACGAGTTCGGGCGGGGGTAGGCGACAGCGGAGTGTAGGGCCGACATTGATGACCATTCCGCGCAATCTTTCCGCCGAAGACTCCCTGATCGCGCGCTATTTCAAGCCGCTGGCGACCGATCCCGGTGCACTCGGGCTGGTCGATGACGCGGCGATCCTGTCAGCGTCCGGCGACGATATCGTTATTACCACCGACGCTGTGGTCGAGGGCGTGCATTATCTTGCCACCGATCCCCCCGATACCGTCGCGCGCAAGGCGCTGCGCGTGAACCTCTCTGATCTCGCCGCCAAGGGCGCTTCGCCGGCCGGCTTCGTGCTGACGCTAGCGCTGCGCAGCAAGGAGGATGCCTGGCTGAGACCGTTCGCGGATGCACTCGGCGAGGACGCCAGGACCTTTGCGTGCCCGCTGCTCGGCGGCGACACGGTGTCGACGCCGGGACCGCAAATGATCTCGATCACCGCCTTCGGCCGGGTGCCGAAAGGGCGGATGGTTGGCCGCAACGGCGCAAGGCCGGGCGACCTTGTCTTTGTGACTGGCACGATCGGCGATGCCGCGCTGGGCCTCGATGTGCTGACGAATGGTGCGGCCGCTGCCGCGGTGGCGGACCCGGCTGCTCGGGACTATCTGATCGATCGCTATCGCATTCCGCAGCCACGCAGCGCGTTGGCGCACATTGTGCGAGAGCATGCGAGCGCGGCAATGGACGTGTCCGATGGCCTTGCAGGCGATCTCGCCAAGCTTTGCGCCGCCTCCGGCGTCAGCGCCGTGATCAATGCGCACCAGGTCCCGGCGTCACCGGCTGCCGCCACCGCGGTCTCCGCCGTCGGGCTCGAGAAGCTGGTGTCGGGCGGCGACGACTATGAGATCCTGTGCGCGGTTCCGGAAGGTCGCTGCGCAGCCTTCTCGCGGGAGGCCGGGCAGGCCGGGGTTCGGGTCACGATGATCGGCACCATCCTTGCCGGCCAGGGGGCGCCGCAATGGATCGACGCGCAGGGCCGCGAGGTCACGCTGCAACGACTGTCCTACAGCCATTTCTAGGCCCGGATATATCCGTGGTCCGCCGGGATGCGGGCGCAGGCTCTCCGTTTTTCGCGATATCCGGGTAATATCGGCAATCGCAACGGACGGGCTTGATTCGGATGACAGCTTCGACTGCGGGCACGCTGCAGATTGTTCCCGGCAGGGAGTGCGGAAGCTGCTCGCTGTGCTGCAAGGTCTACAACATCGTCGAGATCGCCAAGCCCGCCGGCAAATGGTGCGGGCAGTGCAAGCCCGGCCGCGGCTGCAAGATCCACGACAATTTGCCGACCCAGTGCGCCCAGTTCAACTGCCTCTGGCGAACCGACGCGGCGATGCCGGCGCAATGGAAGCCCGACCAGGCGAAGATGGTGGCCTCCATCCAGCCGATAACCCGGAACATCCAGATCCAGGTCGACCCGGGCCTGCCGTCGGCCTGGAGCCGGCAGCCCTATCACGATCACCTGCGGCAGTGGGCGAAGAAGAACATGCCGAAAGGCATTTACGTCGTGGTCTTCGTCAATGAGCAGGCGACCCTCATTCTGCCAGACCAGGACGTGCCGCTCGGGCCTCTGACACCCGAGCAAACCATCGCGGTTCGCCTGGAGCCCGGTCCGAACGGCGGCGTCTACGAGGTCAAGGTCTCGAGCACGCGGACCATGCCGGACGGTCAAACGATCGAAGTCGGATCCACCTTCCGCTACCCCGTGAGATCGGCCGCCTAAGGGCCGGCCTCGCGCAATCCCCGCGAAAGCCTGCGGATGTATCAGCGCCAGGAGATGGGTGGCTGATGGACATATTCGGATGACGGTAGTCATTTCGGGGGCGAACGAGGCGCCGGTTGCTCGGGAGCGCGCGTGTGGAAGCTGCACGCTCTGCTGCAAGGTCTACAACGTGGTCGCGTTCGGCAAGCCCGCCGGCACGTGGTGCTCACATTGCGAGCCCACCTTGGGCTGCGCGATCCATGACAGCAGGCCGGGCGAGTGCGCGGCGTTCGATTGTCTCTGGATAACCATGCCGGCGCTGCCCATGCACTGGAAGCCCGATCAGGCGAAGATGGTGCTGACGGTGCATCCCAAGACCAACAACATCCAGGTCGTGGTCGATCCCGACCTGCCATCGGCCTGGCTTCGGCAGCCTTATCACAGCCAGTTGCGCGTGCTGGCGAAGAGCAACATGGCGAAAGGCCATCTCGTGATCGTGTTCGTTGGCGAGCAGGCGACGCTGATCCTGCCCGACCAGGATGTGCCACTCGGCGTCCTCACGCTCGACCAGGTCGTTTCGGTGACGCTGGAGCCGGGCCCCGGTGGCGGCGTTTACGAGGTCAAGATCTTCGCCAGGCGCGCAACCGCTGGCGGGCAGACCTTGGAATTGGCGTCGGCCTCCCGTCATCCCGCCAGGTCGGCGGCTTAAGGGCCGACGGCAGACGCTCGGCACTAGGTCTAAATACCTGCCGAGATCGGCTTTTTCGGCGTTATCCGGCGTTGCACCCTCAATTTGATTTTGGCAAGCTCGTGGCCGACTGGGGCCGCCCCTTCGGGCAAGGGGCGGCCCTGTTCAACATAAGGGCGCCGCTCCGAATGACGGAAAAACAACAGGCGCCGGGGGTACGTACATCAAGGATCTGAGGCAAAAATCACATGACAGCATTATGGTTGATAGTGCTCTGCGGAGTGCTTTCCGTCGTCTACGCGATTTGGGCGACGTCTTCGGTGTTGAGTGCAGATGCGGGGTCGCCGCGGATGCAGGAGATCGCGGGAGCAGTGCGTGAAGGCGCACAGGCCTATCTCCGGCGCCAGTACACCACGATCGGCATCGTCGGCATCGTCATCTTCGTGCTGCTCGTCTATTTCCTCGGTCTTTATGTCGCGATCGGCTTTTTGATCGGCGCTGTCCTCTCGGGGGCGGCCGGCTTCATCGGCATGAACGTTTCGGTTCGCGCCAATGTGCGCACCGCCCAGGCGGCGACGACGTCGCTCGCCGGCGGCCTCGAGCTCGCCTTCAAGGCAGGGGCCATCACCGGCATGCTGGTGGCGGGTCTCGCGCTGCTCGGTGTGACGCTCTATTTCGGCTTCCTGGTGCACTCGCTGAAGCTTGCGCCCGACAGCCGCACCGTGGTCGACGCCATGGTGGCGCTCGGCTTCGGCGCCTCGCTGATCTCGATCTTCGCCCGTCTCGGCGGCGGCATCTTCACCAAGGGTGCTGATGTCGGCGGCGATCTCGTCGGCAAGGTCGAAGCGGGCATTCCCGAGGATGATCCGCGCAATCCGGCGACGATCGCTGACAACGTCGGCGATAACGTCGGCGACTGCGCCGGCATGGCCGCCGACCTGTTCGAAACCTACGCGGTGACCGCGGTCGCCACCATGGTGCTCGCAGCGATCTTCTTCGCCAAGACGCCGATCCTCTCGAACATGATGACGCTGCCGCTCGCCATCGGCGGCATCTGCATCATCACCTCGATCATCGGCACCTTCTTCGTCAAGCTCGGGCCGAGCCAGTCGATCATGGGCGCGCTCTACAAGGGCCTGATCGCAACCGGCATCCTGTCGCTGATCGGCATCGCCGGCGTGATCTATTACCTGATCGGCTTCGGCAAGCTCGACGGCGTCGACTACACCGGCATGGCGCTGTTCGAATGCGGCGTGGTCGGCCTCGTCGTTACCGCGCTGATCATCTGGATCACCGAGTACTACACCGGCACGGACTATCGTCCGGTGAAGTCGATCGCGGCGGCCTCGGTCACCGGCCACGGCACCAACGTGATCCAGGGACTTGCCATCTCGATGGAAGCGACGGCGCTGCCCGCGATCGTCATCATCGCCGGCATCCTGGTCACCTACAGCCTTGCCGGCCTGTTCGGCATTGCGATCGCGACCGCCACCATGCTGGCGCTGGCCGGCATGATCGTCGCGCTCGACGCCTTTGGCCCGGTCACCGACAACGCCGGCGGCATCGCCGAAATGGCGGGCCTGCCGAAGGAAGTGCGCAAGTCTACCGACGCGCTCGACGCCGTCGGCAACACCACCAAGGCGGTGACCAAGGGCTACGCGATCGGCTCCGCCGGTCTCGGCGCATTGGTGCTGTTTGCGGCCTATAACCAGGACCTCAAATTCTTCATCGCGGACGCTGCGAACCACGTCTACTTCAAGGGCGTCAATCCGGACTTCTCGCTCAACAACCCTTACGTGGTCGTGGGCCTGCTGTTCGGCGGTTTGCTGCCGTATCTGTTCGGCGCGATGGGCATGACGGCGGTGGGCCGTGCGGCCAGCGCGATCGTCGAGGAGGTGCGCCGCCAGTTCCGCGAGAAGCCGGGCATCATGCAGGGCACCGACAAGCCGGACTATGGCAAGGCGGTCGACCTTCTGACCAAGGCGGCGATCAAGGAAATGATCATTCCGTCGCTGCTTCCGGTGCTGTCGCCGATCGTGGTCTACTTCCTGATCTACGCGATCGCAGGCGGCGGCGCGGCCGGCAAGTCGGCAGCGTTCTCGGCCGTCGGCGCCATGCTGCTCGGCGTGATCGTGACGGGTCTGTTCGTCGCGATCTCCATGACCTCGGGCGGCGGCGCCTGGGACAACGCCAAGAAGTACATCGAGGACGGTCATTACGGCGGCAAGGGCTCCGATGCCCACAAATCCGCGGTCACAGGCGACACGGTCGGCGATCCCTACAAGGACACTGCCGGCCCCGCGGTGAACCCGATGATCAAGATCACCAACATCGTGGCTCTCTTGCTCCTGGCGATCCTGGCGCACTGAGCTGCACACGACGCAAGACAAACCCCGCGGCGCAAGCCGCGGGGTTTTCGCTGTCTGGTAGGGCGGATTAGCACAGCGTAATCCGCCACCTTACGTGTCGCAGCAAGCGGCGGATCACGCTGCGCTAATCCGCCCTACGGATACTGGTCGTGCCGTTACTGCACGTCCATCTGCAGCCCTTCCTTCTGGATGATCCCGGCGAACTTCTTCGTCTCGGCGTCCACGAAGTCGGCGAATTGCTGCGGCGTGCCGTAGTCGGCGCGCGCGCCCATGGCGGCGATGTTCTTCCTGATGTCGTCGCGCTCCAGCATCGCCTTGACCTGGAGATTGAGTGCGTCGAGCACGGGCGCGGGGACGCCCCTCGGCAGGAATACCGAGAACCACGATGACACGTCGAAATTCGCAAGTTCCGGCGCGCTCTCGCGCATGGTCGGCAGGTTCGGTGCGAGCTCGCTGCGCTCTGTGGTGGTGACACAGAGGCCGTTGAGCGTGCCGTTCTGCACCTGCGGCAGGCTCGGATAGAGATTGTCGAACAGCACCTGGATGTCGCCGGCGAGCGCGGCCTGGAGCGCAGGGCCCGCGCCGCGGAACGGGATGTGTGTCATCTTCAGCCCGGTCAGCTGGAGGAACCAGGCGCCGGTGAGGTGAGGGCTCTGGCCGACGCCTGACGAGGCGTAGCTCAGCTTGTCCGGATTGGCCTTCAGAAAGGCGATCAGCTCGGCGACCGACTTGATCCCGGTCTTCGGATGCGCGGACACGATGTTCGGGATCCGGATCATGTTCGAGACAGGCTGCAGCTGGTCCGGCTTGTAGGCGAGGTTCTTGAAGATGCTGTAGGCGATTGCGTTCGGACCGGGATTGCCGATCAGGATGGTGTGGCCGTCAGCTTTGGAGCGAACGACTTCGGCGGTCCCGATCGTGCCGCCGCCGCCCGAGCGGTTCTCGACGACCGCAGTCTGGCCCCAGGCGGACTGGAGATGGGCGGCGAGCAATCGGCCCATCACGTCGGTCGAGCCGCCGGCTGCCGCGGGCACGATGATGCGGACGTTCTCGGTCGGCCTCCAATCGGCAAGGCTCGATCGCGGCAGGATCGCTGCGGCCGTCAGGCCAGCGGAACCGGCGAGCATGCGACGGCGGGACAGCAATCTCGTCCGGAGCTTGTTGGGCACGAATCCACTCCCTGATTTTTGTTTTGCAGGGAGCGTAGGGAACCCGGTGCACAACGGCAAGTCGCCGGCGACGATGCGCGCCGTGCGGAGAGCGTCACGACGCCGCAGGCAGACGGCGTCTGCTCACGATCTCAGTTGAAGCTGAGCAGCTTGAACAGCGGCGCGAGGTAGCTCATCTCCTGACCCGACGTCGGCGTGGTCCGGCTGATGGAGTCGAAGATCTTGCCATCCTGGAGGCCGTAATTCGCAAGGCGGCGCACGCGCCGGTTCTTGTCGAAATAGACCGCGATCACGCGCTGATCGACGACCTTCTGGTTCATGAAGGCGACCATGCGCTCCGAGCGCTGCGAGATGTAATAGAACACCTCGCCGTCCAGCGTCGCGACAGTAGAGGGCGTGCCCATCACGATCAGCACCTGGTCCTGGCTCGCGCCGATCGGAATCTGCTCGAGCGCGCCGGGCGGCAGGATGTAGCCCTTCTGGAATTGCTCGCCGGCGCAGCCCGCAAGCGCGGCGCCAACCAGGGTCACGGCCGCGAGCATGCGCAGGCCGCGCCAGCGCGCGGAGAGGCCGCGCCGCCGAGTTGCGCGCAGGCTTGTCTGGTTCGTTATCGTCATAGCGGAACTGATTCCGTCCCCTTGCGTCGCGCGAGGCGCTGAAGTACCCGGCTGGGCGTCTTGATGCAACTCGCGCGCGCCCGCTTGCGGAAACCACAATGCTTTGGCCGTTCAATCACTTCAGGAAACCCCGGCTAACCCCGGCCGGCACCATTGAAGCCATCTATGGCATGATCGTGACGCAGGCGCGAGAACCCATATTTTACCGGGACTTGAGCGTGCCTGATACGGTTAATGGCCGTTTCGACCTGCTGCTGCTGCACCTCTGGCTGTTGCTGCGGCGGCTGCGGACTGTCGCCCAGGGCGGTGCGGAGGTGTCGCAGGCCCTGTTCGACCGCTTCTGCGAGGACATGGATGACAATCTGCGCGAGATGGGCGTTGGCGATCAGACCGTCCCGAAGCGGATGCGGGCCTTCGGCGAGGCCTTTTACGGCCG
>Ga0209455_1000968_pt1 | contig 14562 bp, 12 predicted proteins | sample AraplaCol_mCL_r2_FD_184275 | JGI IMG/M metagenome (GOLD analysis project Ga0209455, IMG submission 184275) | Arabidopsis root microbial communities from North Carolina, USA - plate scrape CL_Col_mCL_r2 (SPAdes) (version 2) | ecosystem: Host-associated > Plants > Roots > Endosphere | place: USA...
CGGTGCACGAGGTGATGGCGGTGACGGAGGACATCGAGCGCCTGGCCGTCGAGCGCGCCTCGAGCGCCGAGATCGGCCGGGCCGCGCGCGAGCAGGGGATGCTGACGCTGCGCGAGGACGGCTGGGAGAAGGTCAAGCGCGGCATGACGTCCGTGGAAGAGATCCTCAGAGTGGTCGCCTAGGGAGGGCACATGACGAACGACGAGAGCTGGGGCGGCTTCCCGCCCCCGACGGAGAAGCCGGTCTACGAGATCCCCGTGACCCCGCCCGGCGCCACCGCCGGAGGAGGGGCGCCCGGCCCGGGCGTGCCACTCAGCGCGCCGCCCGTGTGGGCGCCGCCGGTCGCGGGGGAGTCCGTGCCGCTCGCGGCGCCGGAGCCGGTGCTGCCGGAGCCGGTGGCGTATGTGGCGCCGGACCCGGTGCTCCCCGAGCCGGTGGCGTATGTCGCGCCCGAGCCGGTGCTGCCGGAGCCGGTGGCGTATGTTGCGCCGGACCCGGTGCTCCCCGATCCGGAGCCGGCCGCACCGCCGGCCCAGGTCTGGTCGCTCGACTCCACCACCGCGCCGGAGCCGGCATACAGCGCCCCGGTGACCCGCCTGATCCCCGCCGGTCGCCGCGCCGCCGCGCCCATGGCCGAGCCGGAGCAGGTCTCCCACCCGGTCATCCCGGAGTTCGACGAGGGCCTCACCGACCCGGAGCGCGAAGCCCTCGAGAAGGCCGACAAGGAGCTGGTCGCCGCCCTGCACGAGGTCGTCTACCAGCGGGCGTCGGACCTCCACGTGACCGTCGGCGCTCCGCCGATGGTCCGTGTCGACGGCGGCCTGCGCCCCGCGGGGAGCACCGAGCCCTGGAACCACGATCGCACCCGCTCCGCCCTCACCAGCCTCCTCACCGAGCGGCAGCTGCAGCAGTTCGAGCGCGAGCACGAGCTCGACTTCGCGTTCACCATCTCGGCGAACGCCCGCTTCCGCGTCAACCTCTACCAGCAGCGCGGCTCCTACGGCGGGGCGTTCCGCCTCATCCCGACCGAGATCAAGCAGCTCGCCGACCTCGGCGTCCCGGACGCGGTCGGGCAGTTCTCGCAGCTGCCCCGCGGTCTCGTGCTCGTCACCGGCCCGACGGGTTCCGGCAAGTCGACGACACTCGCCGCGCTCATCGACCTGGTCAACAGCACGCGTTCCGACCACATCGTCACGGTCGAGGACCCGATCGAGTTCATGCACGTCCACAAGAAGTCGATCGTCAACCAGCGCGAGGTCGGCCACGACACCCACAGCTTCAACAACGCGCTGAAGCACGTGCTGCGCCAGGACCCCGACGTCATCCTCATCGGCGAGCTCCGCGACCTCGAGACCATCTCCGTCGCGCTGACCGCCGCCGAGACCGGCCACCTCGTCTTCGCCACCCTGCACACGCAGGATGCGCCGCAGACGATCGACCGCGTCATCGACGTGTTCCCGCCGCACCAGCAGGACCAGGTGCGCGCCCAGCTCGCGGGCACGCTGCAGGGCGTCGTCTCGCAGACGCTGGTCAAGCGCGCCAGCGGAAAGGGCCGCGTCGTCGCCACCGAGATCCTGATGATGAACCCGGCCATCGCCAACGTCATCCGCGAGGGCAAGACGTACCAGATCGCGTCGATGATGCAGGCCGGCCGCGACTCCGGCATGCGGACCATGGACCAGCACCTCGCCGAGCTCGTCAACGCGGGCGTCATCACGCGTCGTGCCGCCATGGAGAAGGCGCACGACAAGGAGGGCATCGCCCGCCTCATCCAGCGCGTCGAGTCGCCGACCGAGCACTCCGCCATGGCGATCGCCGCCAGCGGGCCCGATTTCGGCGACTCCTACTCGGGGACGGTGGGCTGACCATGGCGATCAGCACGCCCTATGCGTACAAGGGCCGCGACGCCTCCGGCAAGATCGTCAAGGGTCGCGTGGACGCCACCAGCGAGGCCGCCGTCGCCTCGCGGCTGCGCACGATGGGCCTCTCGCCGGTCTCGATCTCGGAGGCCGCAGAGGGCACGGGCCTCAACCGCGAGATCAAGCTCAGCGCCGGCTCGGGGGTGAAGCTCAAGGAGCTCGCCGTCATGAGTCGTCAGATGGCGACCATGATCGGCGCCGGCCTGTCGCTGCTCCGGACGCTCAACATCCTCGCCGAGCAGAACCCTAACAAGAAGTTCACGGCCGTCCTCACAGATGTGCGCGACCAGGTCGAGAGCGGCATCTCCGTCTCCGACGCCATGAGACGGCACGCGAACGTGTTCCCGCCGCTCATGATCAACATGGTGAAGGCCGGTGAGACCGGCGGCTTCCTCGACGGGGCGCTGGAGGCGGTGGCCGAGAACTTCGAGAAGGAGGTCAAGCTCCGCTCGGCGATCAAGTCCGCGCTGACCTACCCGGTGATCGTGTTCTGCATGACGATCGTCGGCGTCGCCGCGATGCTGCTCTTCGTCGTGCCGATCTTCGAGAAGATGTTCAACGGCTTGGGCAAGCAGCTCCCGCTGCCGACCCTGATCCTCGTGCAGCTCTCGCACGCGATGGTCTTCATCGTGCCGGTCGTGGCCGTGGCGGGCATCGTCTTCGCCTTCTGGTGGCCGAAGCACAAGAACGACGAGGCCGTGCGCAAGCGACTGGACCCGTTCAAGCTCAGGATGCCCGTCTTCGGCTCCCTGATGAAACGCATCGCCATCGCGCGCTTCAGCCGAAACTTCGCGAACATGATCAGCGCCGGCGTGCCCATCCTCCAGGCGCTCAGGATCGTCGGGGAGACCAGCGGCAACTACGTGCTCCAGAAAGCCCTGGAGGAGGTCGCTGAGGGCGTCAGACAGGGCGAGGCGATAGCCACCCCGTTGTCGCAGCAGAAAGTCTTCCCGTCGATGGTGACGCAGATGGTCGCCGTCGGCGAGGACGCCGGCTCGCTGGAGACCATGCTCGACAAAATCGCCGACTTCTACGAGCAGGAGGTCGAGGCCACGACCGAGCAGCTCACGGCACTCATCGAGCCGCTCATGATCGCCTTCCTCGGCGTCGTCATCGGCGGCATGGTCGTCGCCCTCTACCTGCCCATCTTCAGCATCGCGTCGGCCGTCGGCGGCTGACCCTCCGCCGGGGGCCAGGGGCCCGCAAACGCCCCCGCACTGGGGTCGAGAAAGCCCTGAAAACCCCTCTGACGGGGGATATTTCTCCAAATCCGCCGAGAAATATGGTCATCCCCGAAGCGGTACTCGCACCGCTCCCCGCATCCATCCACCCGACCGATTGGACACCGCAATGTACTTCCGTCTCATGGGCAAGCTGAACGCTCGCCGCCAGGGGCTGCTCGAAGAGGACGAGAAGGGCTTCACCCTGATCGAGCTCCTCGTGGTGGTCATCATCATCGGCATCCTCGCCGCCATCGCCATCCCGATCTACATCGGGGTCCAGAACAACGCGAAGGACTCGAGCGTCAAGTCGGACCTCGCCAACGCCAAGACCGCCGTCGTCGCCTACTGGACCGACAAGGGCGCCAGCGCTGCGGCGCCGGCCATCACCACTACCGGCCTGGGGAACTACGGCTTCACGCAGGACCTCACGAACACGACGGCGATCGGGTTCAAGTCCGGATCCACGCCGACGTCCACGGCCTTCTGCATCGACGCGACGAGCGCGACCGGAAACAAGTTCCACATCGACCAGACGAACGGTGTGCTCTCCGGCGTCTGCTAACAGGTTCCACTCCTGACAGCGGGGCGTCGCCCACCGGCGGCGCCCCGTTTCCGCTCTCCTGCAGCACCCTGATCCACCCTCCACTCCCGGACCCGACCAAGGGAGGTGAACACCGTGAACCGCATCAACACCCTTCTCCGCCAGGATGAGACCCGCGACAGCGGGTTCACCCTCATCGAGGTCCTGGTGGCGATGATGGTCTTCGCCATCATCTCCGTCATCGTGGCCTACTCGCTGACGCTCTCGATGACGATGACACGCAACAGCCGCGCCAGCGAGGTGGCGGCCAACCTCGCCGCGCAGCAGGTCGACGTCGCCCGGGCCACGCCCGATGTGTTCGATGTCACCAGCGGTGTGGTCACCCAGACGCTCGACGGCACGACGTACACGATCACGAAGTCCGTCGGCTGGGTGAACAGCGCCGGCGCCGCCTCCGACTGCGGAAGCGGCAGCGGCATCCTCCAGAACAAGACGCTCAACGTGTCGGTCACCTGGGACGGCAAGAACCCGTCGACCACGCCCGTGCAGGCGAGCACGCTGCTCGCTCCGGCCGGACCCATCAACGACCCCACCACCGGCACGATCATCGTCCACGTGACCAACGCCGCCGGTCAGGCGCTGCCCGGCGTCCCCGTCGCGGTCAAGGTGGACACGACCGTGTCGCCCAACACGGCGACCGCCGTGTCGGCGGCCCCGGACCCGACCGACTCCGACGGCTGCAGCTACGTGCTCAAGGTCACGCCGGGGACCTACGTCGTGACGGTCGGGAAGACCGGGGACGGTCGCATCAGCAGCAAGCAGGTGCAGGTCCCGTCGGCCCAGACGACCGTGACCGCCGGCCAGTCCTCCGTGCTCGACGTCCAGTACGACACCGCCGCCACCCCCGCTGTGACGCTCTCGCCCGGCGCTCCGCTCGGCACGATGTTCCCCACGTCGCTCCCGATGACGTACGCGCCGCAGGGCGACGCCTATTCCACCTCCGTGAGCCCGGTCACCCTCGCAGCGATCACGACCGCCACGACCCCGCTCTTCCCGTGGGGCTCGGGCTACTCCATCTTCGCCGGCCAGTACGTCCCCACCGGAGGCGGCCTGCCGCAGTGCCTCTCCGTCGACCCCGGACAGTGGGTCAGCCCCAACGCATCCGGCAATGTCGGCCAGCGTCCGACGGCCGTCGGCGTGACGGCCGGCTCGGCGCCGATCACGGTCGCCATGCCCGTCATCCGGATCTCCACCTCGAGCAAGTGGATCGTCGCCGTCAGCGCGACCGCCGCGACTGCTGTCGGCGACCCGGGATGCTCGACCGGCATGACCCTGCGCTACGGCCAGTCGCCGGCAATCGGCGGTATCGCCAACGTCGCACTGCCCTACGGCAGCTGGAAGATCTACGCGCTCAGCAACCAGACCGATCCCCTCCAGGACTCGGCCCTGGTGGACAAGACGAAGATCACGCTTCCCGCGGGCAGCCCACCCTTCACCGGCGCGAACATCCTCACCATCGATCCGAGGCTCCCATGATGCGCGTGCTCCGGGCGCTCCGGTCGCGTCAGGCCGGGCTGTCGCTCATCGAGCTGCTGATCGCGATCATGCTGACCGGCCTGCTGATGACACTCGGCGTGTGGATGTTCGTCGCGGGGACGCACAGCGTCAGCCTCGCGCAGTCCATCGACGGCGGCACCCGGCAGGCCTCGAACGGGATGAACCAGGTGGCCCGCATGATCCGTGCCGCGACTCCCAACCCGTACGTCAGTCCTGCCCCCGGGACCCCGCTGAACGCGCCGGCCATCATCGCGGCATCCGCGACGAGCCTGCAGTTCTTCGCCTACGTGAACCTCAGCGGCGCGGAGAGCCCGGTCATGGTGAACTACACCGTCAATAGCAGCGGCACCCTCGTGGAGACGCAGTCCCCGGCGACGTCGACCACAGCGGGCGCGAACGGGCACTGGGACTTCGGCGCGGCCAAGCCGCCGCGGAATCTGTGCAACTCGATCCCGTCCAGCGTCACGGTGTTCCGTTACTTCGACAAGACGGGCGCAGAGCTGCTGCCCGCGAATCTTACGACGGACGCTCAGCTCGGCGCGATCGCATCCATCCAGGTGACCATCACCATCCAGCCGACCGGTGCGGCGAGCGCGGTGACCGTCACCAACACCATCGGCATGGCGAACGTGGGGTAGGGACGATGCTCAGACTCCTTCGTATGCGACTCGCAGCCGTCCGCTCGACGGGTGACCGGGGCGTCGCCCTGGCCATGGTCGTCGGCATCGCCAGCGTCCTGCTCCTGCTCATCTCGCTGACCATGACGTTTTCGGTGTCCGGCCTCGTGCGGTCCAACCACGATGCCGACTGGGACGCCGCGATGTCGGCCGCCTTCGCCGGGGTTGCCGACTACCAGGGGCGCCTCACCAACGATCCGAGCTACCAGCAGTACGGCAACCCTGCGTCGGCGTTCACGATCGCGAACGGGTCGCAGTCCTCGGTTGCGATGCCGCCGACGAGTCGTGACAACCCCGCCTTCGACGTGACGCCCACGTCCGCCGGTGGCCGCTGGGCGCCGGTCCCGCTGACGGACGGACTCCCCGCCAACGCGTCGTTCCGCTACGAGGTCGACAACTCCAAGTACGCGAGCAACGGCATCCTGCACCTGCGTGCCACCGGGCGGGTGGACACCGTCACCCGCAGCGTCGTCGCGAACATCAAGCAGACCGGCTTCACCAACTACGTGTACTTCACCGACTACGAGGAGCTCGACCCGTCGCTCAACAACGTGAGCTGCCCCGTGGCCTACGCCTGGGCGCAGACCCGTCCGCAGAGCTGTCTCATCAACTTCGTCTCGGGCGACACGTTCGACGGGCAGGTGCACTCCAACGACACCCTCAACATCTGCGGAGGCACCTTCAAGCAGAAGGTGACCACCGCGAACCCGAACCCCGTCGGCGGCAAGCTGTACACGCAGAACAACTGCTCGGGTGGTGCGGGGACGCCATCCTTCTCGGCAGGTGCCCCGGTCAACGCGGCGCAGATCACCATGCCCCCGGCGCAGGCGCAGCTCGATCAGGTGCGGACCGACATCCCCGTCAAGGTGCCGAGCCCCGGATGCTTGTACACGGGGCCGACGGACATCAGCTTCTCCGTCTCCGGCGGCACGGCGTACATGACGGTCATCTCGCCGTGGACCAAGAAGACCGAGCTCTCGAACGGATCGGCGACCTCGGGTACCGCGCCGGCCTTCTGCGGCACGCCGGGAACTCCCGGAAACACTCTCGCCCAGAATGCCAACACCCTGGCCGATACCGTCAACGGCCAGAAGATCGCGATAGGCCCGGCCTCCCAGCTGTACAACAACCTGGCGTACGTCCAGGCCGTCCCGAGCGACTCGACCAACACCAACTACTGGTCGTCCTCGGCATCGCCCAACAACAACACGTTCAAGTGCGTCGGCGCCGACAACAAGTCCGCCGGCAACGGTCTCGGCTACCCCGTGCAGAACGAGGTCGTCCCCTCCATCGCGAAGTACGACTGCCGGGCAGGCGACGTGTTCGTCGACGGCACCATGCACAGCGCCATGACGATCAACGCCGAGCACTTCGCGTGGATCACGGGCAAGCTCGTCTATCAGGATGCTGCCAACGACATCCTCGGACTCGTCGGGGCCGGCGCCGTCTGGGTGTGGAACCCGATGGTGTGCACGAACCCCAGCACCTACCCGGCTTCGAACGGCGCCTCGTGCAGCAGTGAGAAGGCCTATCTCACCTTCGAGGCCACGTCCGGCAGCTCGAACTGCGCCCGGACGATCAACGCCGCACTCCTCTCCAACAATCACAGCTTCGAGGTGCACAACTACGACGCGGGCATCTTCATCGGCTATCTCTGCGTCACGGGCTCCATCGCGCAGGAGTTCCGCGGGCCGGTCGGCCAGGGCTCCGGCAGCAGCGGCTTCCTGAAGAGGTACAGCTACGACACCCGCCTGCTCAACTCGCCGCCGCCGAAGTTCCCGACCCCGCGGACCACCTCCTACGACGTGAACACCGAGATCGAGGTCAAGACCGCGTTCGACTCGACGGGAGCGCCGCTGCCATGACCCCCGCCTTCTTCGTCTTCGGCCTCGTGTGCGCCGGCGTGTTCGGCGCCCTGATCGGCTCGTTCCTCAACGTGGTCGTCTACCGCGTTCCGGCCGGGCGCTCGATCGTGTCGCCGCCGAGCGCGTGCGGCAACTGCGGTACAGAGATCCGGCCGTACGACAACATCCCGGTGCTGTCGTGGCTGGTGCTGCGCGGCCGCTGTCGCGACTGCCGCAGCGCCATCTCCATCCGCTACCCGCTGGTGGAGGCGGCCACCGCGGGTGCTTTCGCGCTCGTCGCGTGGTGGTTCTGGGCGGGGCCGCAGGCGTCTGCCGCTACCGATCCGGCGGGCATCGCGTCCCGTGTCCTCGTCGTGGTCGCCTTCCTCTATCTCGTGGCGATCTCGATCGCGCTGGCGCTCATCGACCTCGACACGCATCGCCTGCCGAACGCGCTCGTCCTGCCGTCCTACGGCGTCGGCCTCGTTCTGCTCGGCACCGCCGCTCTCGTCGGCGGCGACCCGTTCGCCCTGGCGCGCGCCACGGTCGGCGGAGCCGCCCTCTTCCTCTTCTATCTCGTCCTCGCCCTCGTGCGCCCGGATGGGATGGGCTTCGGCGACGTCAAGCTCGCCGGCGTCCTCGGGATCTTCCTCGGCTTCCTCGGCTGGGCGCCGCTGCTCGTGGGCGCGTTCGCCGCATTCCTGCTCGGCGGTCTCTACGGGATCGCCCTGCTCGCGACCCGCCGCGCCGGCCGCCGCAGCGGCATCCCGTTCGGGCCGTGGATGCTCGCCGGCGCCTGGCTCGGCATCCTCGCCGGACCCACGATCGGGAGCGCCTACCTGGCGCTCCTCGGACTCAGCTGACCAACACGCACCACACGACAGAAGGAGGAACGGATGGCCACCAGCATCGTCGGCATCGACATCGGCAGCACGACCATTCGCGCGGTGGAGCTCGCCGACCCCGGCAAGCCGAAGCCCACGCTGCTGCGGCACTACGCGGTGCCCATCCCCGACGGAGCCGCGTCGCGCGGCGAGGTCCTCGAGCCCAACACCATCGCCGCGGGCCTCCGCCAGCTGTGGCAGCAGGGCGGCTTCAAGAGCAAGGAGGTCGTGCTGGGAATGGGGAACCAGCGCGTCCTCGCCCGCGACCTGACCGTGCCGCGCATGTCGCAGACGCGCATCCGGGAGAGCCTGCCGTTCCTGGTCCAGGACATGCTGCCCGTGCCGGTGGCGGACGCGCTGCTCGACTTCTACCCGATCTCCGAGGGGATGCTCGAGACCGGCCCGGTCGTCAACGGCCTGCTGATCGCAGCGGTCAAGGAGGCGGTGCTCGGCAACGTCAAGGCGGTCCAGCTCGCGGGGCTCACGCCGGTCGACGTCGACCTGCTGCCGTTCGCGCTGACCCGCGCCATGGTCACCCGCGCCGGCATCCGGGGCACGGTCGCCCTGGTCGACATCGGCGCGCACACCACGAGCGTCGTGGTCGCGACCGACGGCGTTCCGCAGTTCGTGCGCATCATCCCCGCAGGCGGCGCGGAGCTCACCCAGGCGCTGCGGTCGGGCCTCGAGGTCTCGCCGGGCGAGGCCGAGCGGATCAAGGCGACCACCGGCCTCGCCAAGCAGGTCAGCTCGCCGGAGGAGCAGCAGGCGGTCGAGATCGTCTACCGCGTGACCGGCGAGCTGCTCAACAGCCTGCGCAACACGGTCAGCTACTTCGTCAACACCCGCCCCACGACGCCGGTCGAGAGCATCCTGCTCACCGGCGGCGGCTCGCAGCTGCCCGGCATGGCCGAGGCGCTCAGCGAGATGACCCGGCTCCCCGTCGCGCCGGGCGACCCCTTCCACGCCGTCACACTCTCGCGTCACCTCGACGCGGCGCAGCTGCGGCAGAACCGGTCGGCGCTCTCCGCAGCGCTCGGCCTCGCCCTCGGGAGTGCAGCATGACCATCAGCCTCCGCCGTCCGACCGACCCGCCCGAGACCCCGGCCGAGAAGCCGGCCAAGCGCACCAAGCAGCCGAAGGCGGCGGTTCCCGCAACGGCGCCGGAGCTCGAGGGTCTCGTCATCGGCGGAGACCCCCGTGTCGACCTGCTCCCTCCGGAGGTACGCTCCGCCCGCCGCAACGCACGCACGCGGCGCGGCTTCACCTGGGGCGTCCTGGCCGTCCTCCTCGTTGTCGTGATGGCGGTGGCGGGAGCCTTCGGACTTAACGTCATGGCACAGGCGCAGATGCTCGCCGCCCAGGCGCGCACCAACGACCTTCTGGCGCAGCAACAGAAGTACGTCCAGGTGCGGAACGTGCAGAACCAGGTGGACATCGCCGCCGCCGCCCAGCAGGTCGGCGCCTCCACGGAGGTCGACTGGGAGTCGTTCATCACGGCGATCGGCACGGTGGAGCCTGCCGGTCTGAAGATGACGTCCACGACGGTCGACTCGGCCTCGCCGATCGCCGTCTACCAGCAGTCCACGGACCCGCTCCAGGGGCCGCGGATCGCGACCGTAACGGTCGTCACCGCGAGCGCGGGGTTCCCCGACATCTCGGCCTGGGTGACGTCCATCCAGAAGATCAAGGGCGTCGCGGACGTTTCCGCCGGGGCGGTCAATCGGGACGAGACCGGCGTCTACACCTCGACCGTCGTCATCCACCTGAGCGATGAGTGGTTCACCAAGCGGTTCGAGACGAAGGGCAAGTGATGGACAAGACCAGACTCTGGATCATCGGCTCCGTCCTCGTGATGGTGGTGATCGGCGCCCTCGGATGGATCGTCGGAATCCAGCCGCAACTCGACGCGGCGACGGCGGCAAGCGCCCAGACCGCGCAGGTGGAGAGCGGCAACGCGATCAAGGCCACGCTGCTGGCGAAGATGAAGAAGGACAGCGAGAACCTGCCGAAGCTCAAGCAGCGACTGGTGGACCTCTCGGCGTCCGTGCCGTCGACCGCCGAGTGGCCGACCTTCAGCGACGAGCTGAGCGGATTCGCCACCTCCAGCGGCGTCGTCATCGTCGCCAGCACGCAGGGCGACGGCAAGCCGTACGCGCTGCCGCAGGCCGACGGCGCTGCGGCGGCGCCGGCGGCCGGCGGCTCGGGATCGACGGCCACCCCCACACCCACGCCCAGCGCGACGCCCGCTCCGACCGCGACACCCGCACCCGCACCCATGGTGGGCGCTCCGCCGGTCACCAGCACCCTCATCACCGGAGAGAACTTCACGGTCGTTCCCGTGAGCGTGACGGCGCGCGGCGGCGAGAAGGAACTGCTGGCCTTCATCAAAGCCGTGCAGGCCGGCAAGCGCCTCTTCCTCGTGAACGGCCTGGACATCACCAAGGCGCAGGCAGGCGTGGGCTTCGATGCGAAGCTCAGCGGCTACATCTACGTGCTCACCGACCCCTCGAAGGCCACGACCACCAAGTAACCCCACCCCCGCCCCGCCTCCCTGGACACGGCGGGCCCCGTTGCTACAGTGGGCGCAACGGGCCCGCCGGGCCGATGGAGGAGCCAGGATGAGCGACACGCCGGAGTCCGCGCCGAAGCGGTCTACCTACGAGCCCGCGCCCGACGCCGACCAGGTCGCGCCCGCGACCGCCCCGGCCGAGTCGGCCGCCGCGGAACCCGCCACCGACACGGGGGCGCAGGTGGTGGAGCCGCCGTCGCAGCCCGTCTCCGCACGCGGACACCTCAACCGTCCGGCGGAGGAGGACGCAGCCGCCGTGCCGGCCACGCCGGAGCCGCAGCCCCGCGCCGCCATCGCCGAGCCGGAGCCCGTCGTCGCGTCGGATGACGACGTCGCCGCCGCCGTCGCACGCAACAGCGCGCAGCCCGGTGCCGCCGGCGCGACCGCTGCCGGCGACGCCACCGTCGACACCGCCTCCCCAGCCGAGTCCGCCACCCCGGTCATTGCCGCTGCCGAGGCCGCGAACCTGCGGGAGAACACCGACGCGCCGACCACCGCCTACCCGACCGCTCCGGCAGGTGAGGCGACCAGCGCCGGCGTCCCAGCCGCCGGAGTCGCAGCAGGCACCGCGGCCGCCACGACGGCCACCCCGCAGCCGGTCGCCCCGATCTATCTCGCGCGCCCCGAGCCGCCCAAGAAGAAGAGCAACCGCGGCGTCGGCATCCTGATCGCCCTCGTCGGGACCGTCGCCTTCGCTGCGCTCTGGGCCGCCGCTGTGCTCATCGTCGGCTCGCTGCTCACGCCGAGCGACGAGTTCGGGCCCGCGCTGCTCCAGTTCTTCACCGGCGGTCCGGCATTCGGCCTCCGCGGCTGGGCTCCCGTGCTCGCGTTCTTCATCGGGATGGTCGTGCTCATCCAGATCCTGAACCGCGCCCGCTGGTGGGCGTACATCCTCGGCGGCCTGTTCGTTGCGGTGTTCGTCTACCTTGTCTACATCGGCGCCAACCTGGTAGATGCCCAGTACTGGCTCCGCACTCCGAGCGAGTTCAACGTCCTCCTCCGCAGCGCGTGGGTGAACCCGTTCGCGGTGCTCGCCGGCGTCATCGCCCGCGAGATCTCGATCTGGACCGGCGCCTGGCTCGCCGCCCGCGGCCGCAAGCTGAAGGCGCGCAACGCCGAGGCGCAGGCCGACTACGAGCAGCAGGTCGCCGACGCACAGAACCAGGCCGCCGCCGCGTACACGCAGCAGGGGTACTGACCGGCGGGTGATCCATGCGTGACGAGCGTGCGTACGCCGTCGTGGTCGCGTTCTTCGCGACCGGGCTCTACCTCGCCCTGCTCGTCGCCGCGTTCGGGCTGATCTCCCTCGCGACCGACAGCGACCCGATCGACGACCCGGCAGCGGGTCCGCTGCTCGGGCCGATCATGGTGATCGCGGCATCCGCGATGCTGCTGGTCTTCCTCATCGTGCTCGGTGTCCGCGTGCCCGCCGACCGCCAGCGGGTGTCCCCGGGCGTGGCGCTCGGGGTCGGGGTCGCCTGCTACGCCGTCTTCATCGCCGCGGGCGGCATCGCGGGCGCGTTCGCGCATCCGGACGACCCGTTCCACTACGTGCTGTTCGCGTTCTCGCAACTGCTGCGCTGGCCGGCGATCACCGTCGGCCTGGCGGCGTTCCTCGTCACCCTGCTGTACCAGCTGGTACTGGTCGGGCGGTTCCGGCAGCGCGGACGCCCGCGCTGGCCCTGGGAACGCGACGAGGAGGAGTGACCCCGCTCAGACCCGGACGTGCGCCGGCAGCGAGGCATCCACCAAGGGCACCTGCACGCGCGTGAAGCCGCCCTTCTGGATGAACACCCCGCGCCCAGGAGGGAACTCCGACCGGTTGAGCCGGGGGAGCGGCGTCTTCAGCAGCAGGTCGCCCTCGATCGCGTCCGGCTGCAGCAGCAGACCGCGACGGCCGTTCTTGACCTCGCCGAGCAGCGGCCACGACGACCCCCAGGCGCTGGTCTCCGCCTCGGCCACCAGCAGGTGGTCGCTGCGGCGCACGGCGCGGATCAGCTCGACGAGCGCGGAGTCCGCCGGCGTCTGCAGGAAGTCGCCGATCGCCTCGACGAACACCGCGATCCGTCCCTCGGTGTCCGGATCGGCGACCGCGGCCGCGAGGTCCTTCGCCAGCTCTGCGGTCTCGGCCGGCGTCAGCGCCCGGTCGGTCCAGACGCCGGATGCGGCGAGCGGCGACCGCGCGCTGCCGATGTAGTAAAGGCGCGTCTCGGCGTCGAAGCGGGCGACGGCGTCCGCGATCGCCGCGAGCGCGGTGGTCCGGCCGCTCGCCGGAGGGCCTGCGACGAGCAGCGTCCCCGACGGCTGAAAGCCGAGCGGTCCCAGGTCGACGTCGCCGACGCCGAGCACGGGCTGCCCGCCGACGCTGTCGGGCAGGGACGAGGGGGCGAGATCCTTCGGCATCGAGCCGACCATCGGCGCCGGCACGATGCCCGCGCGCTCCATCGCCTCCGCCAGCCGACGGATCGCCTCCGACTGGTCCGCCACGGCTCGCGACCCGCCGAGCACGGCGACCTGCGTTTCATAGCCGTCGACGATGGCGCGGCCGGGAGGGGAGGCCGGCGACAGGATGTCGGAGGGCACGTCGAGCATCCCGTAGCCGTCGTCCGCGAGCCGAAGCACGACGCGGCGCTGCACGAGGGAGCCGATCGCGGTCGGGACGGCGCCCGCGCGGTCGCCCGTGAGCGCGACGTGCATCCCGAGCCGACGCCCGTCGGCCAGCAGGTCGCGGAAGACGTCGTACCACTGCGACCGCCCGGCCGGGATCTCGAAGTCCTCGCGGAACGCCGGGAAGCCGTCCACCAGCAGCAGGATGCGCGGCTCGTCGTGCCGCCCGGTGAGCGACCGGTACTCGGTGATGTTCGACGCGTTCGCCTCGGCGTACCGCGGGCCGCGGTCCTCCAGGGTCTCCTTCAGCATCCGGAACAACCGGATGATGCGCTCGGGGTCGTCGCCCGCGATCACCGACCCGACGTGCGGCAGCTTCTCGAGCATCCGCAGGCTGCCCGCGCCGAAGTCGAGACCGTACACGTGCACCGGGCCGCCGCGCGGGGTGATCGCAGCCGCGGAGGCGAGGGTTCGCAGCACGGTCGACTTGCCCGAGCCGCCGGTGCCGTAGACGGCGATGTTGCCGTCGACGTCCGGCTGGAAGTAGACGGGTCGCTGCTCCTGCCGATCCGGGATGTCAGCGACTCCGAGCAGAAGTTCGGCGTCGGTGCGCTGCCGCAGCAGGCCGAGGTCGTAGGCCGCTGCGAGCTCGTCGAGCCACGGCCGCCGGGGAGCAGGGATGTGCGCGGCGGCCTGCGCGCGCACGATCGAGGCGACCAGCCGCTGCTGGTCGGTCGGTCC
>Ga0209455_1000971_pt1 | contig 14523 bp, 15 predicted proteins | sample AraplaCol_mCL_r2_FD_184275 | JGI IMG/M metagenome (GOLD analysis project Ga0209455, IMG submission 184275) | Arabidopsis root microbial communities from North Carolina, USA - plate scrape CL_Col_mCL_r2 (SPAdes) (version 2) | ecosystem: Host-associated > Plants > Roots > Endosphere | place: USA...
CCCGCCCCGTCACGCCGATCGAAGAAGCGGCTGTCCCGGTAATAAAGCCGCTCCCTGGGATCGTAGAGAAAGTTGGTGGTCGCCCAGAATTCGGAGAGAGCGAAGGCAGCGTAGCGCGCGTCGCCGGCCTGGCGCGTCATCTCGATCCAACCCGCCGGCGCCATGAAAAGCGCATCGCACCAGCACCAACGGACCAGGCATTCATTGTCGTCATAGCCTGAGGGCGGCTGGTACCAGGCGAGCGTCGCCACCGGCGGATGCGCGAGGATGTGATCGAACTTGGCCCTTGCGCCCGCGCGTGCCGCCGGGCCCGCGCCGTTTTGCGCGGCCCACAGATAGGCCTGGAGGATCGCCTGGCTATCGGCATGATATGGCCGGTCGTCGGCTTTCCAGCCATTGCCCTGCCCCATCGCCAGGATAGCCGAAAGGAAGCGGGGCGCGCGGTCGTGGTCGGCGAGCGCGGTCAACCCGATCCAGAAGGCTGCGCGCATCCAGGAACGCGCGTCGGCAGTCTCGGCCATCTGGCGCGACATGCCGGTCGTGCCCTGCAGCCGGGCAAGCTGCCAGTCGGCCAGCTTCTCGGCCGCCGCGATCGGGGCCTCGGCCTGCGCGGTCAAAGGCGACAGAACCAGGACCAAGGTCGCGATCAGGAGCTTCAGACTTTGTGCCATGCCGCCTCTCCGTTATGAGGATGGCTATCAGCCCGCGGGCGTGCGGTCATGCCCCAAAAAGCGGGATGGGAGGCTTGCTTATGATGCTGCGTCTTGCGCTCTGTGCCGCCGCCTTTGCATCCCCCGCCCAGGCCGATACGCTCGCCCCGCCTGCCACGCGCGCTGCGGCGGCGCGGGTCGAGCTCGCGCCTTACCGTTATGACGACCTGTTGTGGGAGAACGACCGGACCGCGCATCGCATCTACGGCCATGCGCTGGAGGCAGCCGAGCCCCCGTCGGGATCGGGCATCGACGCCTGGGGCAAGTCGGTGCGCTATCCCTTCATGGCGCGCCAGCTCCATTCGGGCGACCAGCATGCCGAACATGGCGAGGGCCTGGATTTCTACGACGTCAAAACCTTCCGCGGCGCGGGCGGGCTTGGCGTCTGGTACGACAACAAGCTCTGGGTCTCGCGCAACTACAAGACGGTGCGCATCCTCAACCCCGGGCCCAAGGTGGCGAGCTTCGAGGTTACCTACGCGCCCTGGCCGGTCGACGTGGTGCGCACGGTCAGCGAGACGCGACGCTTCACGCTGCCGGTCGGCACCAATTTCACGCGGCTGGTTTCGACGATGCGCTCGAGCAAGCCCGGCCCGCTGCTGATCGGGATCGGCATCGGCAAGCACACCACCACGACCGGCAAGGAAGAAGTGACCACGGATGCCGCGCGCGGCTTCCTGAGCGTGTGGAGCGCGCCGGCCGCAGGCAAGGGATCGATGGCGGTCGCGATCCTGTTCGATCCGAAGGCGCTGGTGAAGATCACCGAGGATAATGACAATTACCTTGTCATCCTGCGCGAGAAGCCGGGCCAGCCGTTCGTCTATTATTCGGGCGCGGCGTGGGATCATGGCCTGGATTTCCACGATCATGACGCCTGGACCGCTTATGTCCGCGCCCAGCATCCGGACTTCGATCCACACCATTGATTTGCGATCCGGGCCAGGCAGCGCTTAAAGGCACTCGCGTCAAGGAAAGGCCCCGAATGACTTCGTCCAAGCCGACTATCTTCTTCGGCGAGATCATGTTGCGCCTGTCGCCGCCCAATCGCGAATTGCTGCTGCAATCGGCCAGGTTGGACGTGTGGGTCGCAGGCGCGGAGGCGAATGTCGCGACCGGGCTGGCGCGGCTCGATCATCCGACGCGGATGGTGACGGCCTTGCCCGACAATCCGCTGGGCGACGCCGCGCTTCAGGCGCTGCGCGCCCAAGGCGTGGATACGCGCCTAATCCAGCGCCGGGGCGAGAGGATGGGCCTCTATTTCGTAACGCCCGGCGCGGGCCTGCGCGCGACCGAAGTGGTCTATGACCGCGCGCATTCGGCCTTCGCCGATACGCCCGCCGATTGCTGGGACTGGGACGCGATCCTGGACGGCGCGGGACGGCTGCATCTGTCGGGCATCACCCCCGCGCTCGGCCCCAACGGGACCAGGGCGGCGCTGGCCGCAGCGGAGGCGGCGACCCAGCGCGACGTGCCGATCTCGTTCGACGGCAACTGGCGCGGCAAGCTCTGGGAGCGATGGGACGGCAAGCCGCGCGAGACGCTGAAGCAGCTGGTCGCACAGGCGGACATCCTGTTCGGAAACCATCGCGACGTCGCGCTGCTGCTCGACCAGCATTATTCCGCGGATGGGGAGGATCGGCGGCGCGAGGCAGCGGATGCAGCGTTCGAGGCCTTCCCCAAGCTCAGGCTGATGGCGTCGACCGCACGGCATGTGGAGGATAGCGACCGCCATCGCCTGTCGGCGCGGATCGACACGCCCGAGCGCGGCTTCCAGACCGATGAGATTCTGCTGTCCGGCATCGTCGACCGGATCGGCGCGGGCGATGCTTTCGCAACGGGCGTTATGCACGGATTGCTGGAGGGGATGAGCCTGGAGGATATGGCGCGATCGGGCCTGGCGATCACCGCGCTCAAGCATAGCCTGCCGGGCGATGCGAGCCTGTTCACGCGGCGCGATCTGGCCGCTTTCATGGAAGGCGGGCTCGACGTCCGCCGCTGAGACGGACCGGTAAACAAGCATCGGGAACCAGTTGGTCGGGAGCGGTTCATCGCACGGATCGTTACGGCGAGGCTTTTTCTCTCCACAAAAGAGACGGTGCCGCTAAGGAACCGCGATGCCTGCCGTTCTGCCGCCCGATCCGCCCGCCGAAATCGTCATCACGGGCGAAGGCCTGGGCCGGGTTGCGGGTGATGCCGCCTATGACGTGGTCACGATCGACCGCACCCGCCTGACCGCAAGCGCAAGCGACCGGATCGAGGACGTGCTGCGTGACGTCGCGGGGCTCGACCAGTTCCGCCGATCGGATTCGCGCTCCGCGCACCCGACCAGCCAGGGCGCGACCCTGCGCGGGCTGGGCGGCAATGCCTCATCGCGCGCGATGATCGTGATGGACGGCGTACCGCAGATCGATCCGTTCGGTGGCTGGGTCACTTTCACCGGCTTCGATCCCGCGCGGATCGGCCAAATCCGCGTCACGCGCGGCGGCGGCAGTGGTATCTATGGTCCGGGCGCGCTTGCGGGCACGATCGAGATCGACAGCGCCGGCCCCGAGCAATTGCGCCCGGCGACGGTGGCGGTCGCTTATGGCAGCCGCAATTCGATCGACGCCGATGCGCTGGTGTCGAGCACCGCAGGCCAGGGCTTCGTCACGCTCTCGACCTCTTACCAGCGCGGGGACGGCTTCATTCCGATCATCGCAAGCCAGCGCGGGCCGGTCGACGAGGCCGCGCCCTACCGCCAGGGCAGCGCGGACGCGCGCGCGGTCTTCCCGGTCGGGCCCGATACCGAGTTGCAGGCCAACATGCTGATCCTGCGCGACGAGCGTGAGCGCGGCCTGCCCGGTACCGACAACAGCAACACTGCGGCGGATGCCAGTCTGCGGCTGGTCGGCCATGGCCGCTGGGGATTCGAGGCGCTGACCTATCTGCAGATGCGCCAGTTCAAGTCGGGTTTCGCCAGCGCCAACGCCACGCGCACCACTGCAACCGAGACGCTCGACCAGTTCAACGTGCCCGCAACCGGCATCGGCGGCCGGCTTGAGTTGCGCCCGCCGATGGCGGGCAGCCTGGAGCTGCGGCTGGGCGCGGATGCGCGCTACACCGAGGGCGAGACCGACGAATATTTCACCTATGTCGCGGGCCAGCCGACGCGCCAGCGCGAGGCGGGCGGACGCACCACCAATGTCGGCGCCTTCGCCGATCTGAGCTGGCCCCTCGACGACAAATGGATCCTGACCGGCGGCGGCCGGATCGACCATTGGTCGATCAGCGACGGGCGATTGCGCGAGCGCACGCTCGCGACCGGCGATTTCCTGACCAACACCGATTATCCCGACCGCGACGGGACCGAAGGAACCGCGCGCGGCGGCCTTTCATGGCGGCCCGCGCGCCATTGGCATTTCCGCACCGCCGCCTATCTCGGCTGGCGCCTGCCGACGCTGAACGAGCTGTATCGCCCGTTCCGCGCCGGGCTGGACGCGACCGCGGCCAATCCGATGCTCGACCCGGAAAAACTGAAGGGTGTGGATGCCGGGATCGACTGGAGTCCGCTTCCCAATATCAAATTCAGCGGCACGGTGTTCCACAACATCCTCGATCACGCGATCGGCAACATCACGCTCGGCCAGGGCGCCGGCACCTTCCCCGGCGTGGGGTTCGTCGCGGCCGGCGGCGTCTATCGCCAGCGCGGCAACCTGGATGCGATCCGGTCGGACGGGATCGAGCTGGAAGGCCATGTCACCGACGGCCAGTGGCGGCTGTCCGCATCCTACGCTTATACCGACGCGCGCGTACGGGGATCGGGCCTCTCCGCATCGCTGAACGGGCTGCGACCCGCGCAGACTCCGCGCAACCAGGCCTCGGTTACGCTGGGGCGCGAATCGTTATGGGGCCTCTCGACGTCGGCGACCTTGCGCTACACGTCGGGTCAGTTCGAGGACGATCAAAATAGCCGGGTCGACAAACATGCGACCACGCTCGACCTGACCGCAGGCATCCCTGTCACGGGCAGCCTCGCATTGGAATTACGCGCGGAGAATGTGACCAATACCTTGGTCGAGGCAACCGTGGCGTCGGACGGCACGATCGAACGCGCTGCACCTCGCACCCTTTGGATCGGATTACGCTTCGGCGGTTAGGCGAGGCCGAGCGCCGCCGAAATCGCGGCGTGGGTTTGAGCCGCGAGCTGCTTGCGATCGACCTTCGCGCCATCGAGCGGCGGCAGAAAGTGCACCGTCAACGGGATCGGGGCGGGACGGTTGAGCATGCGTTTCATCTCGCTGACGAAGCCCGCGCCATCGGGCCAGGCTATTTCGCCCTGACGCGCGCCATAGTCGAGCGCGACCGGCTGGACCGCCACACACGCCTCGTTGGCCGACACGAACAAGGAGGCGCGAAAGGACGAAAGCACAATGCCATCGCCGGTGCCTCCTTCCGCGAACAGGACGATAGGACGGCCTTCGGTCAGCGCGATCGAGACTTCATCCGCCTGGAGACGGGTCGCACTGCGTTGATGGCGCCGGACAAAGACACTGCCGCCCAGCTTGGCGAGCCAGCCGATCAGCGACCAGCCCGCAATTTCCGACTTGGCGATGAAGCGCGCACGCTCCGTGCCACCGATCGCGGGGATGTCGAGCCAGGAGATGTGATTGGCGACGTAGAGGGCGTTGCCGGTGACCGGCGTGCCTTCGACCCGGATGCGCAGCCCCAGCAACCAGCCGACCCAGCTCAGATAGGAGCGCACCAGGACGTCGCCGCCGCCGAACAGGCGCAACAGGCCGAAAATGGGCAGATAGACGATGAGCAGCATCGCCATGAGCAGCACGCGCGCCACCATGCGTAAGGTCATGGACGGAACTCAGTCCTTCCGGTCGAGCGAGACGCCGTACAATTCCATGCGGTGATCGACCAGGCGGAAGCCCAGTTTCTCGGCAATCCTTTTCTGGAGCGCTTCCAGCTCGGCATCGACGAACTCGATCACCTTGCCCGTCTCGACATCGATCAGATGGTCGTGATGCGTTTCCGCCGCCGCCTCATAGCGCGCGCGGCCGTCGCCGAAATCGTGGCGCTCGAGGATGCCCGCATCCTCGAACAGGCGGACGGTGCGATAGACGGTCGCGATCGAGATACCGGGATCGATCGCCGACGCGCGCTCGTGGAGCGCCTCGACATCGGGATGATCCTCCGCTTCCGACAAGACGCGCGCGATCACCCTGCGCTGCTCGGTGATACGCAGGCCCTTGTCGGCGCAGAGCGCCTCAACGTCGATCGAACGGGTCATCGTGCGTTTCCTACCGGCTTTGTACGGCGGTTGGAAGTAGTCAGGCGAAGCGGTCGCCGATCGGCCGGGCGAGCGTGAGCGCGTCGCGGGTGGTGCCGTCGAGCCCACGATAATAATCCCGCCGGCGCCCAATCTCGCCGAAACCGGCGTCGTGATAGAGGTCGAAGGCTTGATTGCCGTCGCGCACTTCGAGCAGCAGACGATGCGCGCCCTTGTCCGCGGCGATGCCTACCGTGCGCTCGATCAGCGCGCGTCCGACGCCTGCCCCACGCGCATGCGGCTCGACCGCGAGCAAAAGCAGCTCGGCTTCGTCCATCAACAGCCGGCTCAAGGCGAAACCCACGGTGCGTTCGTCCTGCTCGGCAAAGCTGAGCCACACGTCGGGCAGCGAGAGGATACCGAGGCACTGGCCCGCATTCCACGCTTCGCCGAACAAGGGGTCGAACGCGTTGGTCATGACCTGCATCAGCACGTCGATATCGCCCTCGTCGCCTTCGCGGAGCGTGACCGTCATTGCGGGACCTTGGCGTCGGGCGCGCGCCCGTAGAGCGGGGTCGGCGGAAGATCGGTCAGGGCGGCGGGAAGCAAACGTGCGTCAGCGGCGTTGGGGAAGGCTTCCTCCGCACGGCCGGTACCGCGCGCAGCGACGAGCGCCTCCGCGCCGGAGCCCAGCACAAGCTCGTCGGGAATAGCCAAAGCGGCGGCTTCTGGCCGAAGCGACTGAAGCGGGTCCGCAGGCGACAGAGGCGCATGGCCGAAGCGCTGGACGAACAATTCGCCATGCCCTCCTGAAAGCGCCACGCCGACATCCTCCCTGGCCGTCGCGGCGATCAGCGCGAGCGCGCTGAAGCCAGAGACGGGCACGCCCCAGGCGAGCGCCAATCCGCGCGCCGCGGCGATGCCGACCCGAATACCCGTGAAGCTGCCCGGACCGCAATCGACCTGGATCAGGTCGGCGCGATTTGTCCCGGCCTCAGCCAGCACCTCGCCGATCATCGGCACCAGCCGTTCAGCATGGCCGCGCCCGACCACCTCGTGACGCGCGGCGACGACGCGGTCGCCTTCGAGCAGCGCCACCGAGCAGGCGGCGGTCGCCGTCTCGATCACCAAAACCTTCATGCGGGTCAGACTATCTGGTTCGCCTCGTCGAAGTCGAGACGCGGATGCCGGCCGAAGATGCTCGACGGATCGCCATAGCCCAAGGTCGAGATGAAATTGGTCTTGTAGCTGGTGCCCGCGAAGAAGGCCTCGTTGACCTTGTTGGTGTCGAAACCCGACATCGGCCCCGTATCGAGCCCGAGCATGCGCGCGGCGATGATGAAGTAAGCACCCTGCAGTGTCGAATTGCGGAAGGCCGATTCCTGGATCAGCCCGTCATTGCCGAGGAACCAGGCGCGCGCATCGACGTGCGGGAAGAGCTTGGGGAGCTTTTCGTAGAATTCCATGTCCATCGCGAGGATCGCGGTGACGGGCGCCTTCTGCACCTTGGGGGCATTCTGCGCGGAGCAGAACTGGGCGAGCTTGTCCTTGGCCTCCTGGCTGACGCACCAGGTGATACGCAAAGGCGACTGGTTGGCGGAGGTCGGCCCCCATTTGAGCAGGTCCCAGATCGCGTGTAGCTGATCCTGGCTAACCGGTTTGTCGATATAGCCGTTATAAGTACGCGCGGTGCGGAAGACGCGGTCGAGGGCCTCGTCGTTGAGCGGCGTGGTCATTGGTCGTTCCCTTTCGACGGGCGAAATCAGGCCGCGCGGACCTCGGTCACTTCGGGCACATAATGCTTCAGAAGCTGCTCGATGCCCTGCTTGAGCGTCGCGGTGGACGAAGGGCAGCCCGAGCAAGCGCCATGCATCGCCAGATAAACCACGCCTTTGTCGAAGCCCCGATAGACGATGTCACCGCCGTCATTGGCGACCGCGGGGCGGACACGCGTGTCGATCAGTTCCTTGATCTGGGCGACGATGTCCGCATCCTCGGGATTCTCGGCGAATTCGGCCGCATCGTCGTCGATGTGGATGTCGGCCGCTGTGCCTGCCTTGAACAAAGGCGCCTGCGACGAGAAATGATCGAGCAGGATCGAGAGAACCTGCGGCTTCAGGTCGCGCCAGTCGGCGCCCTCGCCCGCAGTCACCGCGATAAAATCCCGCCCGTAGAAGACGCCCGATACGTCGCCCAGTCCGAACAGGGCCTCGGCCAGCGGCGAGGCCCCGGCCTCGTCGGCATCGGCGAAATCGCGGGGCGGGCCCGATTCGATCACAGCGCGGCCGGGCATGAACTTCAGCGTCGCCGGATTGGGCGTGGTTTCGGTCTCGATCAGCATGGCTGCCATGTGGGCCGAAGGGCTCCGCAGATCAAGGCGTGCGCTTTTGTTTCCCGCTCCGCGGAGCCGCACCTAGCGCCTGGTGCCCATCCAAATAACGTGATGCGCGCCTTTTCGACCGCCGGTGGCGCGAACCTTCAATTCTTCTACCTGAAAGCCGGCGCGCGCCATGCGATCGGTGAAGGCCTTGTCGGGGTAAGCCGACCAGACCGCGAGGACGCCCCCGGGCTTGAGCGCCGCATGCGACATCCGAAGCCCTTCGGGCCCGTAGAGCCGGTCGTTAGCGACATGGATCAGACCGTCCGGGCCATTGTCCACATCGAGCAGGATCGCATCATATAAGGCGCGCGATCCGGCGATGATCTCGTAAATATCCCGGACATCGATATGCGTGCGCGGATCGTCGAGGCTGTCGCCGAACAGGTGCGCGAGCGGTCCGCGCGCCCATTCCACGATCTTGGGTACCAGTTCACCCACAGTGACCCGGGCGTCACACGGCATCACATCGAGCGCTGCACGTAAGGTGAAGCCCATGCCGAGTCCGCCCACCAGCATGTGCGGGCGCGGACGCCCTTTCAGCCGTTCATAGGCAAGCGTCGCCAACGCTTCTTCCGACCCCCGCAGGCGGCTGCTCATCAACTCATTGCGGCCGAACAGGATCATATGGTCCCGACCGCGCCGCATCAGCCGCAGCGTCCCACCCTCGGGAAGGTCCGCCGTGTCGAGCAGTTCGAGCGGGATCAAGCCTCAGCGGCCCTTGCGCGCCTTGCGCGCGGCGTAGCGCGCGTCGCGAATGGCCTTCTTTTCGGCCTCGGTCATTTCCGGCTTCGGTGCGGGCGCGGAGACGGCAGCGCGTTCGCGCTTCTCGGCCTTCTCCCGCTCGCGGGCAGCCTTCTTCTCCTCGCGCACCTTGGCGGCCGCGGCGTCACGCAGCGCCTGTGCTGCCTTGCGCTCTTCCAGCACGGCAGGATCGATCGGCGGGCGGGCCTTGAGCTTCTCCAGCGCACGCTGCCGGGCTTGTGCAGCGCTGGCGGCACGGTCCTGAAAACTAGGGTCCTTGAAGGGAGGCATGACGAACGGGGTCTCTCAGTTGATGCGGACAGGAACGCCTGCGCAGCGATTTGGTGCGATCGTGTCGCGGCGGCCGGCTGCGCGCCGCCTAGTCCGAAGGCGGCCGAATAGCAAAATCCAAGGCTAGGGCTTGGCGGTTTTCTGCTTGCCGAGCCGGCTCATCAGGATCGCGGCGCGCTTCGCCTGGCGCGGGAAGCTGGTGAGATCGGCCGTCTCGCCGATCGCATGCGCGCCATTGCCCGCTGCCCCCGTGCCGACCAACCCGTTGGTGTACGGTGCCACGAAGGCGATATCGCCTGCCCCACGCCGCATCGGATCGAGCTCACCCATCCGGGGCAGGCCAAGATCGGCGTTCACGCCGTTGAGCTGGCCGAGCAAAGCACGGCTGCCCTCGGTCGGCGCCATCGCGGGATAGCCTTCGCTGAAGCTGATCTCGGCGCCGGTATTGGGCAAGTGATCGGCGACGATCGCGCGCATCTTCTGCTCGACGCGCATCGCCTGATCATTGGACAGCGCGCGGATGTCGCCGGTGGCATAGCCCTGCCCGGCGATGATGTTGGCCTTGCCCTGCGCGGTGCCGCCGGCCGCTTCCTCGCCCGTGGCCGACGGGGTGGCTGTGACGCCACCAAGCATGAGGCCGACGCTGTAGGTGAGATTGGGCTCGCGCAGCTCGCGCCGGAAGGTGTCGACGATCCGCGCCAGTTCGTAATTGGCGCCGAACCCGTCTTCCTTGCCGAAAATGCCGGCGGAGTGCCCGGTATGGCCGGTGGTGTTGACCGTCCAGGTGATGGAGCCCCGACGCGAGATCGAACCGATGTCCTGGCCATGATCCTGTGCCAGCCCTTCGAATTCGAGCGCGGCGTCGGCCCATTTGCCGGCTTGGATCATGTCGGCGCGGGCAAGCTCGACCGGATGGCCCGCGCTTTCCTCGTCCCCCGAGAGCACGATCCGGATATCCGCATTCTTGAGCGTGCCCGCCGCCTGCATCGCGCGCAGGGCCGAGAGCATGATGACCAATCCGCCCTTCATGTCGCTCGTGCCCGGTCCCTCGACCGTGTCGCCGTGCCGCGTCATCTTCTGGAACGGGCTGTCCTTCTCGAACACCGTGTCCATGTGCCCGATCAGCAGGATATGCTTGCCCTTGCCCTTATGCGCGGCGACGAGATGGCCCGCGCGGCCGGTCTCCGGCATCGGTACCCAGCGCACGGTGAAACCCAGAGGCTCAAGCTCGGCCTGCATCATCGCCGCGACCGCGCGCACGCCTTCGAAATTGCGGCTGCCGCTATTCTGGTCGACCAATTTCTGGAGGAGGGCGACGTCACGCTCCTGCGAGGCATCGACAATGGCGACCATCTTCTTTTCGGCAGGCGAGAGCGCGGCCTGCGCGGAGGTGGCGGCGAGAAGGACGGCGAAGGTGGCGATGATGCGGCTCATGTTCGCACCTTAGCGCCCCCACTCCCGCGGTCGAGAGCTGTTAGGTCTTGTCCAGCCCGTGCACATCCTCGACTTTATGCAGGTTGCTCGCCCACAGGGCGACATTGTCGCGTGCCTCGCGCACGAAGGCGGTGTGCTTGACGCCCCACAGGAACAGGTCGGCCAGCCATTTGCCCGGCGCGCGCAAGGGACGGGCGAACTGGACGAGCAGCACGACACGGGTCTGGTCGGTGTCGTTCCACACCTCATGTTCGTAGGTATCGTCGAACACCAATGTCTCGGCTTCGTGCCAGCTCACAATCTCGCTGCCGACGCGCATACGGACATTGCCCTCGGGCACGATCAGACCGAGATGACAGGTCAGCAGCCCCTTGGTTACGCCCCGATGCGGCGGGATGTGCGCGCCTGGCGCAAGGATCGAGAAGAAGGCGCTGTTGAGCCCGGGTATCTTGCGCACGAGAGCGGTCGTGATGGGGCAACGCGCCATATTGTCATCGATGTCGCAGCCATAGCCGCGCAGGAAGAAGCTACGCCATTTGCCCGGCGGCGCGATGCGCTTGTGATCGGGCGAAACCTCGTCGAGCAAAGGCACCGCCTCCGGATTGCGGAGCACGGCGCATGCCTCGGCCAGGATCGCCGAACAGTCGTCGCGCAGGATCTGCGTCCAGGCGAAATCGCGCGCGTCGATAACGGGCGCGTTCGAGACAAGCGAGGAGCGCTCGATCAGCACATCAAACTTGCGCCGAAGCTTTTTGCCGATGCGGACGCTCAGCGGACGCTTGGGCGAGGATGAGGCGGGCCGCGCCGGTGCCGGATTGGCTACCGGGGCCCGATGCATTGTCGTGGCCATGGGGATAAAATTTGCTGCAACGCGGAAGGTTCCACCGCTCGTTGCAGCGCATAACCTTGCTTTCGCGCCCGCAATAGACCATATGGCCCGCAGCACCGACGCCTTCGGGCGTCCGGTTGGGCAGCGTGAACTTCCGCTAGTAAGCGGGTCGTGCCCCCCTTTAGGTGCTGTAGCCAAGGGCTCCCCTTTCACGCGGGTCGTCTCATGAACCCGCTTGCCGCGGTTCGTGACGCGTCGCGTCCCGAGCCGTTGTTCGCGCACACGAAAGTGCATCAATTGACCAAATTTTCCGACCTCGGCCTCGCCGCGCCTCTGCAGCAGGCGCTTGCCGCCAAGGGCTATGAAAACCCCACCCCGATCCAGGCACAGGCCATTCCGGTCGTGCTGGAAGGCCGCGACCTGTGCGGCATCGCGCAGACCGGCACGGGCAAGACCGCCGCGTTCGCGCTGCCGTCGCTCCACCGCCTGGCCGCCGACGCCAAGCCGCGCCCGATCAAGGGTTGCCGCATGCTGGTGCTGGCGCCGACGCGCGAGCTGGCCAGCCAGATCGCCGAGAGCTTCACCGCCTACGGCAAGAATTTCCGCCTGTCGGTAATGACCGTGTTCGGCGGCGTGCCGATCAACCGCCAGATCCGCCAGCTTGCCAGCGGCGTCGACATCCTCGTCGCTACGCCGGGCCGTTTGCTCGACCTGATCGACCAGCGCGCGATGACCTTGCGCGATGTCGAGATCCTCGTCCTCGACGAGGCCGACCAGATGCTCGACCTGGGCTTCATCCATGCGCTGAAGCGCATCCACCAGCTGGTGCCCAAGAAGCGCCAGACTTTGTTCTTCTCGGCGACCATGCCGAAGACGATCGCGGACCTGGGCGACAGCTTTCTGACCAACCCGGTCAAGGTCTCGGTCGCGCCGCCGTCGACCACCGCCGAGCGCGTCGAGCAGTACGTCACCTACGTCAACCAGAGCGAGAAGCAGGCTTTGCTGACGCTGACGCTCAAGCGCGAGACGATCGACCGCGCGCTCGTCTTCACCCGCACCAAGCATGGTGCGGACCGCGTCGTGAAGCACCTGACCGCCGCCGGCATTGCCGCCAACGCGATCCATGGCAATAAGAGCCAGCCGCAGCGCGAACGCGCTCTGGCCGAGTTCAAGGCCGGCCGTGCGCCGATCCTGGTCGCGACCGACATTGCCGCGCGCGGCATCGACGTGTCGGGCGTGAGCCATGTCTTCAACTTCGAGCTGCCCAACGTGTCCGAACAATATGTCCACCGCATCGGCCGCACAGCGCGCGCCGGCGCGACCGGCATCGCGGTTTCGTTCGTGGCGGACGATGAGCGTCCCTATCTGCGCGGCATCGAGAAATTGACCCGCGTGCGGCCGACGATCGTACCGCTGCCGGAGAATTTCCTGGCGGATCAGGCCAAGCTGCCGAAGCCGGCCCGGTCCGACGAGCGTGCCGAGCGCCCGCATGGCCAGCGGCACGGCCAAGGCCAGCGCCGTGACGGCGGTGGCCGTTCGGACGGCGGCCGTGGCGGCGAGCGTCCGGCGGGCGGTGCCCCGAAGCGCCGCTTCGGTCCGCGCAAGGGTGCGCCCGGCCAGCATCGCAATGCGGTCAAGCGCACCGGCGGCGGCGGTCGTCCGGCTTAACGAAGTCTAGGCAAGGTCGGGCGGTCACGCTACCGCCCGACCATGCCGATCGATCCTGTCGACCTTGCCCAGCAACTGATCGCCTGCCCCAGCGTCACGCCGGAGGATGCCGGCGCGCAGGACGTGCTGACCTATGTGCTCGAAGCGCAGGGTTTCGAAGTCCACCGCTTTACCGACGGCCACGCGCCCGACGGCCCGGTCGAGAATCTGTTCGCGATCCGTGGGTCAGGCGGGCCGTTCTTCGCATTCGCCGGGCATAGCGACGTCGTCCCCCCGGGCGGCGGCTGGACCGAGGACGCCTTCACCCCGCACATCCATGGCGACTTGCTCTATGGGCGCGGCGCGGTCGACATGAAGGGCGCGCTCGCCGCCTTCGTAGCCGCCGCCAAGCGTGTGCCCGACCATAAGGGCACGCTCGCCTTCATCATCACCGGTGACGAGGAAGGCCCCGCCACCTACGGCACCGCCGCGATCATCGAGTGGATGAAGGCACAGGGCCACAAGCCTGATCTGATCCTGGTCGGTGAACCCACCTCGTCCGCGCGGCTGGGCGATACGATCAAGATCGGGCGGCGCGGTTCGGTCAATATGTGGATCGAGGTGCCGGGCACGCAGGGCCATGTCGCCTACCCACATCTGGCCGATAACCCGATCCCGGCACTGGCGCGGATCGTGGCGCGCCTTTCGGCGCTCGATCTGGATCAGGGCAATGACTGGTTCCAGCCGTCCAATCTGGAAGTGACCGACGTCGACACCGGCAATGCCGCCACCAACGTCATCCCCGGCATGGCCCGCGCGCGGCTCAATATCCGCTTCAACGATATGCAGAACGGCCCCGATTTGGTGGCCATGGTCGAACGGATCGTGGCCGAGGAGGCGCCGCAGGCGCGCGTGATCGCGCGGATTTCGGGCGAGGCCTTCCTGACCCCGCCGGGCGATCTTTCGGCTTTGGTGAGCGATGCGATCCAGCAGGTGACAGGTGTAACGCCCGAATTCTCTACCACCGGCGGCACGTCGGACGCGCGCTTCCTGTCGAAGCTCGCGCCCACGGTCGAATTCGGCCTGATCAATGCGACGATGCACAAATTGGACGAGGCGGTGGCGATCCCCGATCTCCACGCGCTGACCGACATTTACGAAGCCGTCATTCGCCGCGTTTTCGCCTGAGAATCACGTAGAGCGCACCCGTGCCGCCATGGCGCGGATGCGCGTT
>Ga0209455_1000972_pt1 | contig 14510 bp, 15 predicted proteins | sample AraplaCol_mCL_r2_FD_184275 | JGI IMG/M metagenome (GOLD analysis project Ga0209455, IMG submission 184275) | Arabidopsis root microbial communities from North Carolina, USA - plate scrape CL_Col_mCL_r2 (SPAdes) (version 2) | ecosystem: Host-associated > Plants > Roots > Endosphere | place: USA...
TGCTTGCTTTTGCCCCGCCGCAGCGCGAACGCGATCGCGGCTGCCGACACGCAGACCGTGCATATCGCGATCGTCGTCCCGTACCGCGCCTCGGCGCGTTCGAACGCAGGGCCGATCAGATAGCCCGCGCCCGTGAAGGCCGCGCCCCACAGGATCGCCGCCAGGATATTGAGCGGCACGAACAGCCGCTCCGAAACGCGTGATGTGCCGATCGCCACCGGCGCCACCGCCCGCAGCCCGTATGCAAAGCGGAACAGGAAGGCGAAGCGCACCGGATAGCGCTCGATCAGCTCCAACGAGCGCGCGAAGGCCGGCCGATCCATCACGCGCCGCACCAGCCGGTTGTCGCGATAATAGCGGCTCAAGTGAAACCAGAATTGGTCGACCGCGAGCGCGCCGCCGATCGCCGCCGCTACCGCGATCCAGCCATGCATCCAATGCCGCTGCGCCAGCACGCCGCCCGCGATTGCGAATGGCTCGCCCTCGATGCCTGCGCCTAGAAAAATCGCGATCACGCCGTAGCGCAGAACCAGAGCTTCCAATGCGATTCCTGTCCCCGGGGTCCGCTGCTTTCGTCAGTGCGCAGAAGCGCGGTCCGCGCGCAAATCCTTTAATCAGGCGGCGCGGTCTACCAGTGTCCCGCGCGGGATCGTCGAAAGATAGGCGCGCACCGCCAGCGGTGGGTTCAGCCTCACGCCTGGCGCGGTCGTCCGATTGTCGATCGCGTCGAGCGTGGTGCCGACCGCCACGGCATCGTCCTGCGATAGTCGGCCCGCCGCAACGTCATTCGCGACCTGTGCATCCAACGCGGCGCGCATCGACGGATATTTGGTGGCCGGCGCGATATTGACCGTCGGGCGGGGCTTGGCGGCCGCGATCACGATCACCGTGTCCGCGGCGGCCTGCGTTTGCGTGTCCCGTGAAAACTCGGCTCCGACCTGCTGCCGAAGCTGCGGCGCCGTCGCCGTAAGGATACCGATGTTCAAGACGCGCTCCCCTGTTCATGGGAGACAACGTCGCAATCGGCTCAGACTTTAGGCGCTTTTAGCGGCCCTGGCTGCGCCAGCGCTTGATTGTGCGGTCGAGCTGCTCGCGCTCGCCGCCGGTACGCGCCCACGCCTCGCTATAGACCGGGTCGTGGCTGGCTGGCAGCTGATGCGCTTCGAGCGGATCGAACGCGATCCGGATCGGGATCGGCACGCCTTCGCCGACCATGATCGCCTCGCGGTTGCGCAGCGCCGGGATCGATTCGATCATGCCGCGCGCGCCCTCGGGCACCGCCGATCGGACATGAGCCTGATCGCGTTCGTTGTTCAGACGCATGGCGATGATCGTGCCGCATTGCGACAGCACGCCTTCGGCCAGATCGCTCGGGCGCTGCGTGATCAGGCCGAGCGACACGCCATATTTGCGGCCTTCCTTGGCGATCCGCTCCATCACCTGGCGCGCGGGCGCATGGTCGATCGCCGGGATGTAGCGATGCGCTTCCTCGCACACCAACAGCACCGGACGCTGTTCCTCCCCGCGACACCAGATCGCATGGTCGAAAATCAGGCGCGCGAGCATCGCGACCACCACGGCAGTCACCTCCGACGGTACGCCCGAAAGGTCGATGATCGACATGGGCCGGCCATTGCCCGGCAGGCGTAATATCTTGGCGAGCACATCGACCATCGTGTCGCCCGCCATCATGCTCGAAAACATGAAGGCGTAGCGCGGGTCGGCCTTGATCTCGTCCATCCGCGCCTTGATGCGCATATAGGGGCCGGCGCCGATCCCACCCTTGTCGAGCTTGCCCATTTCCGCGCCCAGGATCGCGCCCAGATCGGACAGCAGATAGGGCGTCGGGCTGTCTACCGTGAGCCGGCTCATCCCCTCCGAAGCGCGATGCTTGGCGCGTGCGGCAAGGATGCATTTCGCGAGCACGTCGCGGTCGGTCTGATATTCGATGCTGGCCGAATTGAGCAGGATCTCGGCATGCTCGTCGAGATTCATCAGCCAATAAGGCAAGGCCAGGTTGGTGACGTCGAAGGTCGCCGCCTTGTCGCCGAACGAGGCCGCATATTCGCCGTGCGGATCGATCATCACGATATGGCCGTTGGGCGCGGCGTCGCACACGCGGTGCAGGATCAAAGCGGTTGCGGAGGATTTGCCGGTGCCGGTCGAACCCAGCACCGCGAAATGGCGGCCGAGCAGATTGTCGATATAGAGCGATCCCGGCACCTGCCCCGACGGATAGACCGATCCGACCTGGATGTGGGGCCGCTCATCGGGTGCGAAGATCGTGAACAACTCGTCCTCGGCGACCGCATGCAAGGCGGCGCCGGGAATCGGCAGCAAGGTCACGCCGCGCCGGAAATTCTGGAGCCGATCGTTGATGTCGGAGCCTTCGCCGACAAAGTCGATCATGCCCAGCACGAGATCGCTGTCCGCCTGCGCCAGCCGCAAGCTGCGGATCTGGCCCAGCACCCAGCGGTTGCCGACCCGGATCTTCACATGGCTGCCGATCGAGCCCGGTGGCGCGCCGACGCCGTTCGCCTTGCGGACGAGCGCCATCATATGGCCGTCGAGCGAGACCTGCGCGACCGCGCCGTTGATCTCCAGCACGCGGCCGAGTTCCATCGCGTCGCCAGCCGTGATGGCGGATACAATCCGGTCGTGCATGCCCATAAGGCCGACCTAGGCGAATTAGGTTAAGGAGTTCCTGACCAAAGGTGACGAGGCCCCGCTTGCTGCATCCGATCTGGATGGCTTTGCGTCTACCGGCGCACCCGTCCGAAGGCGCTCGCCGCGGCAAAGCCCATCAGCAGCGAGATGAGGATCGCGGCCAGCCCGTACAGCAGCGGATAGTCGCTCGCCGCCTGCGCCACGAACCGCTCGAACCCCGATTTGCCGACCCTGATCTGGCGGGTCGCGGCTGCGACGATATGCCCATTCCGGATAAGGTACGTCTCGGCCGTATATTGGCCCACGGGCACGCGCGCCGGGATCGGCACCAGCGCGCGGTAGAGCACGCCTTGGCGTACCGAAACCGCGCCGACATGCTCGGCATAGAGGCCGCTCCTGCGCTTCAGATCGACCAGCCCGCTTTCGAACCGTGCGCGCTCGTCCGCGCTCGATCCGCTGGCGGGCGAAAGCAAGAGATTGTCGATCCCGATCTCGTAGATCGCCGCGGTCCGCGCCGAGACCAGCTGGTCGAGCGGGCGCGAGGTCGCGACCGCATAGAAGCTCGGCACCGAGCGGAAACGCGCGCTCGCATGGTTGACCCAGATGCCCGCGACCTTGGCCTTCTCGCGTACCAGCACAGGCTCGGCCGGCCCCTTGATTACCACCGCCACGTCGGTGTCGGGTGCGGGCGCTCGGCCGCCCGGATAGAGGATCGCGCCGAACAGCAGCAATTCCGCACCGGTGAAGCTGTAGGCGATGTCAATCTGCGTGTCGGATACGTCCGGCACCAGTTTGGGCTCGCTTGCGCCGAGCAGCATCGGCAACGCTGCCAGCAAGGCCAGCAGCTTCTTCCATATGTTGGGCGCCGCACCGGCCCGCACCCCCACCCGGCCTCCCATAGAATAGCCTGAGTGGGAGGCCGGGTGGGGGTGCGGGCCGGTGCGGCTCTTCCGCCTCACAACAACTGCACCGTATAGATGGCGTCGGGGCGCCAGGTCAGACCGAGCGCCATCCGGATCGCCACCGCCAGCACGATCACCGCCAACATCATCCGCGCGCGCTCGGGCCGCACCTTCTGCACCAGAGCCGACCCGATCTGTGCGCCCGTTACCGATCCGATTAGCAGCAGCCCCGCCAGCACCAGATCGACCGCATGCGTGGTCATCGCATGGACCAGGGTGGTGGTCGCGGTCACGAACAGCCCCTGGAAAAGCGACGTGCCCACAACCACGCGCGCCGACACACCGAACAGGTAAAGCAGCCCCGGCACCAGGATGAAGCCGCCGCCCACGCCCATCAGCACGGTCAAAAGTCCGGTGACGAACCCCAGCAGCAAAGGCGCGATCGGCGAGATGTAGAGGCCCGCGCCATAGAAACGCCAGCGGAAGGGCAAAGCCGCGATCCACTTGCGATGGCGCTTGGTCGTAACCGGCGGGCAGGGCTTGCCCTCCCGCGTCGCAAGCACCGCGCGCACGGATTCGCGCGCCATCCCGATCCCGATCCAGCCGAGCAGGGCAACGTAGAGCAGGTTGATGATCGTATCGATCTGCCCCGTCTTCTGGAGCAGATGGAAGACGAAGCCGCCCACGAACGACCCGACCGCGCCGCCCGCGACCAGCACCATCCCCATCCGGAAATCGACGCCCTGCCGCCGGCTATGCGCGAGCACGCCCGACACGCTCGTCCCGGTGATCTGCGTCGCCGACGACGCCACCGCCACCGCGGGCGGCACGCCGTAGAAGATCAGCAACGGCGTGGTCAGGAAGCCCCCGCCGACGCCGAACATGCCGGACAACACGCCCACCATTCCGCCGAGCAGCACGATCACCAGCGCATTCACCGACAGACCGGCAATGGGGAGGTAGAGGTGCATAAGCAGGTTAGACCGCGTTAGGGCGAGGCTTTCAACCCGTAGCCCGGTCCGTCATGCCGGACTTGCTCCGGCATCCACTTCTCCACGAAGGAATCCGGTGCGACGGCGTGGACCCCGGAACACGTCTGGGGTGACGTGCAGCAACTCGGGCTGATAGGGCGACTCGCATGCCCGACTTCCTCCACCGCCCCGGCCTCCCCGCGCTCGCTTATGCGCACCGCGAAGGCGAAGGCCCGACCATCGTCTTCCTCCCGGGCTATGGCTCGGACATGGAGGGCAGCAAGGCGGTCATGCTCGACGCCTGGGCGGAGGCGCAGGGGCGGGCGATGCTGCGCATGGATTATCGCGGCTGCGGCCAGAGCGAAGGCGTGTTCGCTGAGGCCACGCTCGACGACTGGCGCGACGATGCGCTCGACCTGATCGACAGTCTCACCACCGGCCCGCTGATTCTGGTCGGCTCCTCGATGGGCGGCTGGCTGATGCTGCTGGTCGCGCTCGAACGGTCGGAGCGCGTGCGCGCGCTGGTCGGCATCGCCGCCGCGCCCGATTTCACCGAATGGGGCTATGACGATGTCCAGCGCGCGACGATCGAAAGCGATGGCCTGATCGCGGTCGAGCATCCGGATTACGACACGCCCGAAATCACCACTCGCGCCTTCCTTCACAGCGGCCAGGCCAATCTGCTGCTCGATGGCGAAATCCCGATCGACTGCCCGGTACGCCTGCTTCACGGGCAGGAGGACCGGGACGTCCCGCCCTCGATCGCCCTCCGCCTGGGCCGGGCACTCCGTTCAGCCGATGTGCAGACCATGCTCGTCAAAGGCGGCGAGCATCGTTTGTCGCGGCCGGGCGATCTCGCCTTGCTGCTGACCACGGTCGGTGCGTTGATCGAGACCTTATGATCCCCTTTCTTCTCCTTGCCGCGGCCCTGGTCGATCTGCCCAACAATGCCGCGCGCGTCGCCGCCTGCCAGAAATTGATCCAGACCGATCCCAAGGCGGCGGTCGATCAGGCCACCGCCTGGGCGGATCGCGACAAGAGTGTGCCCGCGCGCCAATGCCTCGGCCTTGCCTTCGCCGCGATCGAGCGTTGGGGTCCGGCCGAAGCCGCTCTGTCGCTCGCTGCCACGCAAGCCGAGGGGGATCATGATGCGCGTAGTTTCAGTCTGTGGAGCCAGGCCGGCAACGCGGCGCTCGCGGGCGATCAACCAGCGAAAGCCCGCGACGATCTCGACCATGTGCTGGGCGCGACCGGCGTGGCGCCGACGCTCGCTGGCGAGGCGTGGGTCGATCGTGCGCGTGCCGATGTCGCGCTCGAGGCGCTGCCTCAGGCGCGCACCGACATGGACAAGGGCTTGGCGCTTGTCCCGCAGGATCCCTTCGCCTGGTATCTTTCGGCCACGCTCGCGCGGCGCCAGAAGGATATTGCCCGCGCGCAGAAGGATATCGCGGTCGCGTTGAAGTCGGCCGCCGAAGATCCCGCGGTCCAGCTGGAGGCCGGCAATATCTACGCCGCCGCCGGCCAGTCCGACGCGGCGCAGGCCGCCTGGACGCGCGCCGCGCAGATCGCGCCCGACACACCCGAGGGGCAGGCCGCCAAGGCCGCGCTCGCCGCGCCGAAATAGTCTTCGCCGACTCGGCAGGCTGCGCCTAAGGGGCGGCCATGCCCAAATATCTCCACACCATGATCCGCGTATCCGATCCGGACGCCACGATCCGCTTCTTCGAATTGCTCGGTCTGCGCGAACTGCGCCGGATGGAGAATGAGCAGGGGCGCTTCACCCTGATCTTCCTGGCAGCGCCCGGCGACGAGGAGGCGCAGGTCGAACTCACCCACAATTGGGGGGAGGCCGGCTATGATGGCGGCCGCAATTTCGGCCATCTCGCTTACCGGGTCGAGAATATCTACGAGACCTGCCAGCGGCTGATGGACGCGGGCGTGACGATCAACCGCCCGCCGCGCGACGGACACATGGCCTTCGTCCGCACTCCCGACAATATTTCGATCGAACTGCTCCAGGACGGCCATCTGCCGCCGCAGGAGCCCTGGGCGTCGATGCCCAATATTGGCGTCTGGTGAGCGCCATGCGCGACCGGCGATTGCTCGATCTATTCGGGATCGAGGCGCCGATCGTGCAGGCGCCGATGGCGGCCGCGCAGGATGCCGACCTCGCCATTGCCGCCAGCCGTGGTGGGGGGCTCGGCTCGATCCCCTGCGCGCTGTTGAGCGTCGAGGCCGCGCGCGACCAGATCGCAGCCTTTCGCGCCGCCACGGACGGCCCGCTCAACCTCAACTTCTTCTGCCACCGCCCCGCAGACAGCTTTGACGACCGCGCCTGGCGCACGGCGCTTGCGCCTTATTATGCCGAATACCAGGTCGGCTATCCGGCCTCCCCGCCGCCTCTGCGCAAGCCGTTCGACGACGCGATGTGCGGGTTGGTCGAGGATATGCGGCCGGAGGTTGTCAGCTTCCATTTCGGTCTGCCCGAAGACGCTTTGCTCCAGCGCGTCCATGACGCGGGGGCTTTGATCCTCGGCAGCGCGACCACGCCAGCCGAGGCGCGCTGGCTGGCGGAGCGCAATGTCGACGCGGTGATCGCGCAGGGCTGGGAGGCGGGCGGCCATGCCGGGCGCTTCCTTCCTGCCGACCCTTCCGCGCATATGGGCACCTTCGCGCTCGTCCCGCAGGTCGCCGACGCGGTGCCGGTCCCCGTCATCGCCGCGGGCGGCGTCGCCGATGCGCGCGGGATCGCCGCCGCCTTTATGCTCGGCGCAAGCGCGGTCCAGATCGGCACCGCTTTTCTGTTCACGCCCGAGGCGCGGATCAGCGAACTCCACTGCCGACTGCTGAACGAGCCGGACGCCGAGACCACCGTTTCGGCCAATGTCTTCACCGGCCGCTTCGCGCGCGGGCTGGAAACGCGGCTGACGCGCGAGCTTGGTCCCGCCAACGGAAATGTCCCGCCATTTCCGCACGGCGGCGATGCCCTCGCCGAATTGCGCAAGGCCGATCCCGCCAGCTTCGCCAACATGTGGGCGGGGCAGGCGGCGCGGCTCGTTCGACCCGAAGGCGCCGAAGCGCTTACCCGCCGCCTCGCCGCCGAGGCTCTGGAGCTGCTCGCATGATCGAAGTCGTCCGCATTCCCGCCCGTCAGGACAATTATATCTGGATGATGCACGACGATGCGAGCGGCGAGACGGTCGTGATCGACCCGGCCGACGCCGCGCCCGTGCTGGTGGAAGCGCAGAAACGCGGCTGGAAGATCGGCCAGATCTGGAACACGCATTGGCATGGCGATCACATCGGCGGGAACGCCGAGATCAAGGCCGCGACCGGCTGCACGATCACCGGCCCCGCCGCCGAGGCCGCGAAGATCCCGACGCTCGACCGGCTGGTGGGCGAGGGTGACATTGTGCGGATCGGTATGGTCGAGGCGACGGTGCTCGAAGTCCCCGCGCATACCGCCGGCCATATCGCTTATTATCTGCCCTCGGCGGGCATTGCCTTCGTCGGCGACACCTTGTTCGCGATGGGCTGCGGCCGCCTGTTCGAGGGCACCCCCGCCCAGATGTTCGCCAACATGCAGCGCCTCGCCGCGCTCCCGCCCGAGACAATTGTCTATTGCGCGCACGAATATACCCAATCGAACGGCCGCTACGCGCTCCATGTCGAGCCCGACAATGCCGCGTTGATCGCGCGCATGCGCGAGGTCGATGCGATGCGCGCCAAAAGCGAGCCGACCGTGCCCACCACGATCGCGCTCGAACGCGCGACCAATCCCTTCATGCGTGCGGCCAGTATCGAGCAGCTCGCGCAGCGCCGGGCCGAAAAGGATGGTTTCCAGGCCTGATCGTCGTCCTTGGTGGCGCAGCGCGCCTCCAGCGACGACCTGAATCAGGCGGCAGCTAAATAACGTGAACCTTGGGCCGGGGAGGAGTATCAAAGCGTTACAGATTCAGGAGATGTCTTATGCGAACCCTGATCCACGCTGCGCTCGTCGCCGGCCTCATCGTTGCCCCGATCGCCTCCGCTTCCGCCAAGTTCGAAACCGGCCAGGAAAAGCTCGCCCGGCTCACCGCGGGCCGTGTGGCCGGCAAGATGGTCGACTGCATCAACAACAGCATGGTCGCCAACGGCGACAGCGAGAAACTGCCCGGGATCGGCATGGCCTATCGCCAGGGCAGGACCTGGTACATCAACCTGTTCCAGGGCGATTGCCCGGGCTTGCGCGACGACACGATCGTGATCACCAAGCTGCACACCTCGCAGCTCTGCCGCGGCGACATCGCCGATCTGCGCCTGTCGGGCGCCAACATCCCGGTCGGCAGCTGTGTCTTCGGGTCCTTCACCCCTTACACGAAGCAGTGAGGTCGTAATGCGCTGGCTGATCGGAATCGCGACGACTGCCTTGCTGGCCGTACCGACCATGGCGGCCGGTCCGGACTATCTCGCCCAATTGCTCAAGGGTAAGACCGAGCAGGCGCCCCAGCGCTGCATCTTTCCCGGGTTGAGCGCGCGCCCGGTAGTCATTGATCGCACCGCGATCGTCTATCGCGACGCGCGCTACACCTATGTCGCGCACTTCAAGGGCGGCTGCTCGATCCTGCGCGAAAGCCGCCGCATCGTGACGCGCGGTTCGACCGGCGGCCGGCTCTGCGCGAACGACCCGGTCCACGTATCGGAAGAGACGGGCGGCGATATCGGCTTCTGCACCTTCGACAGCTTCACGCCGTACAAGAACGCGAAATAGGCTAGGTCTTCGCCCCATAGAGCGAGTCCATCCGCTCACCATAACGCTCGCGCAGAACATGGCGTCGCACCTTCAGCGACGGCGTCAACGCGCCATTCTCGATCGTGAAGGGCTCGTCCGCGACCAGCACGCGCCGCACCTTCTCGATCACCGACAGCCCGCCATTGACCCGGTCGACCGCCGCCATCATCGCCTTGCCGATATCGGTGCCGGGCGGCAGCGTCGCCTCCCACTCCTTGTCGGGCACGACCAGCCCGACCAGATAGGGCCGGCGATCGCCGATCACCATCGCCTGCGCGATCTCGGGCTCCAAGGTCAGCATGCCCTCGACCCGCTGGGGCGAGACATTGTCGCCCTTGTCGTTGACGATCAGGTCTTTCTTGCGGTCAGTGATCACGATCCGACCCTGGTCGTCGAGGTGGCCGACATCGCCCGTATGCAGCCAGCCGTCGACCAGCACGCGCGCGCTCTCGGCATCGTTGCGCCAATAGCCATGCATCACATTCTCGCCGCGGCAGAGGATTTCGCCGTCCTCCGCGATCTTGACCTCGCAGCCGATCACCGCCGGCCCGACCGTGTCGAGCTTGATGCCCACGCGCGGCCGGTTGACCGAAATGAGCGGCCCCGCCTCGGTCTGGCCATAGCCCTGCAGCAGGGTCAGCCCGAGCGCCTGGAAGAAGCGCCCCACCTCGGGATTGAGCGGCGCGCCGCCCGACACGAGCGCCTTGTTCCGCCCGCCGAAGCGCGCGCGCACCTTCTTGCGCACGGTCGCGTCGAGCAGCAGGTCGAGCGGCCTGTCGAACAGGCTCTTCCTCGGCTTGGCGTCGAGCGCGAGCGCCTGGGCGAGCAGCCACTGCGCGGCCTTGCCCTGCTTCTCGAACTGCTTGAGGATGCGGCTGCGCAGAAGCTCGAACAGGCGCGGCACCACCACCATGATCGTGGGCGCGGCCTCTTCCAGATTGGCGGCGAGCTTCTCAATGCTCTCCGCATACCAGATCTGCGCCGACAGGCTGATCGGGAAGTGCAGGCCCGCGGTATGCTCGTAGCTGTGGCTCAACGGCAGCAGGCTCAGGAACACTTCCTGCCCGCGCCCGAAATCGCCGTGGATGATGTCCTCGGCGCCCGCGCAATTCGCCAGGATCGCGCCATGATGCTGGCGCACGCCGCGTGGGCTACCGCCGGTGCCGCTGGTGTAGATCAGGCAGGCGAGGTCTTCGCGCTTCAGCGCCATCGCCGCGCCCTCGGCCGCGACCACGTCGCCGGGCTGGGCCGCGACCAAAGCGTCCCAATCGTAGAGGCGGACATTGCCGATCCGCTCGCGCGGCAAATGCTCCAGCCCGATCACCATCTCGCATTCAGAGCTGCGCGCAACCGCGGGCAGCAAGGTCTTTGCGAGTGCCGCGGTCGATACGATCACCGCGCGCGCGCCGCTGTCGTTCAGCACATGCGCATGATCGCGCTCGGTATTGCTGGTGTAGGCGGGCACGGTGATGCAGCCGGCGGCCATGATCGCAAGGTCCGCGATCGCCCATTCGGGCCGGTTCTCCGACACGAGCAACACCCGGTCGCATTTCTGCAGCCCCAGCCCGCGCAACGCCTCGGCCAGAGCCGCGACGCGTTTCGCGGTCTCGGTCCAGCTCAGCGACTGCCACGCGCCGTCTTCCTTCCAGAACAGGAAGGGCGCGTCGCCCTGTTCGCGGGCGCGCGTGAAGAACATCGTGACCAGATTGGGAAAGGTCTCGAGCGGCATAACTCCCCCTGCCTTTCTTCTATTCCCCTCCCGCTTGCGGGAGGGGTTAGGGGAGGGCAGTCCCCCTTCGTGCCTAGGAATGCCCTCCCCCAGCCCCTCCCGCAAGCGGGAGGGGAGAAGGTTATTCGTGGACACCCTTCTGCAGCGCGACCCGGTTCGGGCCCGACATCACGCCGGTCACGCTCATCACCACGCCTTCGCTGCGCGGGTCGGCGCCGCCGCGCCAATGCCCGCCGACCTGCTCGACGGCATTGGCCTTGAGGCCCATCGGCGCGATGCGCAGATGCTCGCCCAGGGCCGCCAGCGCAGGCAACATCGGCTCGAGCTGCGTGCCCTGCTCGACCGCGCCGCCCGGTCCGGGCGTGTAGATGAGGCCCATGCCGATCGCGTCCTGCGCGCTCATATGCCAGTCGATCACGCCGATCAGCGCCTTGGCCACCTGCGCGATGATGGTCGATCCGCCCGCGGCGCCGATCGCGATCCGGACCTTGCCGTCGGGCCCGTAGACGATCGTCGGCGCCATCGAGCTGCGCGGGCGCTTGCCCGCCTGCACGCGGTTGGCGGCAAGGCAGCCATTCTTCTCGGGCACGATGTCGAAATCGGTCAGCTCGTTGTTGAGCATGATCCCGTCGATCGTCAGCCCCGATCCGAACACGCTTTCGATCGTCGAAGTGACTTCGGACACATTCCCCTGCGCGTCGACCGCGGCCATGTCGGTCGTGCCATGTTCGGGGATCGCGCTTGGCGCGGTGCAGGGCGGCGCGCCCGCGGGATTGCCCGCGACCGGGTTCGCCATCGTGGCTGTAGGCGAGATCAAGGCGGAACGCCGCGCGAGGTAAGCCGGATCGAGCAGGCCACGCGCCGGCACCGACACGAAATCGCTATCGCCCATGAAGGCGTCGCGATCGGCATAAGCCAGCCGCTCGCTCTCCGCGATCAGGTGCCACGCGGTCGGCGAATCCTTGCCCAGCTTGGCCAGGTCGAACCGTTCGAGTTGCTTCAGGATCATCAGCACGGTCAGCCCGCCCGACGACGGCCCGCCCATCCCGCAGATGCGATAGCCACGATAGGTGCCGCAGACCGGCTCGCGCTCCTTCGCCTGATAGGCGGCAAGGTCCGCCATCGTCATCTTCGACGCGTTGCGCGGCGCGTTGTTGACCGCCGCGACCAGTTTCTGCCCCGGCTCACCCTTGTAGAAATAATCCGGCCCCCGCGCCGCGATCTTCTCGAACAAGGCGGCCTGTTCGGGATCCTTGAGCACGGTCCCTACGGCAAGCGCGCTGCCGTCCGCATTGAAGAAATGATGCCGGCCCCAGTCCGACAGGATCGCGCCGCCCCATTGCGCGATGATATTGTGCAGGCGCGGGCTCACGACATAGCCGTCGCGCGCCAGCTTGATCGCGGGCTGGAACAAGGCCGCCCATGGCAGCCGGCCATATTTGGTATGCGCCAGCGCCATCATCCGCAGATTGCCGGGCACGCCCACGCTGCGCCCGCCCGGCACCGCCTGGTTATGCTGCAGCGGCTGGCCACCGACATAGAACCAATGCCCGTTCGCCGCCGCCGGCGCCTTCTCGCGCCCGTCGAAAGTGGTCGTCTTGCCCGTCCTGGCGTCGTGATGGACCATGAAGCCGCCACCGCCGATGCCCGAGCTTTGGGGTTCGACCACGTTCAAGGCGAGCATCATCGCGATCGCCGCGTCGGCGGCGCTCCCGCCCTGCTTGAGGATTGTCGCGCCCGCCGCCGCCGCACGCGGATCGGCGGCGGAGACCAGCCCGGCGGTTATCGCGGGCTTGGCAGGGGCTTTGGCGGGGAGGGCGCTGAGCGGAAGGACCAGCGCGGCGAACAGGGTCAGGATGCGGCGGAACATGCGCGTCTGATAGACCGGGAGCCGCCCATCACAAACACTTACGTCACCCTGAACTTGTTTCAGGGTCCATATAGCGGCGAGGCCCCTGCCTCTCGATGGATGCTGAAACAAGTTCAGCATGACGGATGGGAATTTATGCCTCGTCGAGCTTTTCGCCCTCGACCACCGGCTTCGCCCCGAACAGGGCGATGCCGAACAGGCTCAGGCACGGCATGACCAAAGCCACCGCCACCGCGCCCACGGTCGATCCGGTGAGCACATGCCCGATCCCGTAACCGACCAGATAATTGATGCAGAGGAAAACCAGCAGGCTGAACAAGGCGGGCGCCTGCATGCGTCTAGAACCCATATCCTTCTCCTCCTCCGCCTCCCCCTTGGGAAGGTCAGGGGTAATCCGACGCGACGGCCGTACGAATGCTCTGGTGGCCCTCGGACCGTATCAACGAAAGCAGCTCGCTTTCGATCCTGCGCGGCAGCGAAGGGCCATGGTAGATCAACGCGCTATAGAGTTGGACGAGGCTCGCCCCGGCCTTGATCCGGGCATAGGCGTCGGCGCCGCTGGCGATCCCGCCCGCCGCTATCAGCGGCAGCTTGCCGCCCGTCGCCGCGCGGAAATCGCGCAGTTTCTGCAGCGCCAGATCCTTGAGCGGCGCTCCCGAAAGCCCGCCGCTTTCGCCGGCATGCGCGCTGCGCAGCGCCGGTCGCGAGATGGTCGTGTTGCTCACGATCAGCGCATCGATTCCGCGCGCGATCGCGATCCGCGATATGTCGTCCACATCCGCCGCTTCCAGATCGGGCGCGACCTTGAGGAAGACCGGCGGGCCGCCCGCCGGCCGCGCCGCCATCACCGCCTCCAGCAGGGCATCGAGCGCGCCCGCATCCTGCAGCGCGCGCAGACCCGGCGTGTTGGGCGACGAGATATTGACCGTCAGGTAATCCGCCACCGGCGCCATCCGGGCGACACCCGCGGCATAGTCCGCGACCCGGTCGGCGGCATCCTTGTTGGCGCCGATATTGACGCCCACGATCCCCGGCCGCCCGGCCCGCGCGCGCAACCGTTCGAGCGCCGCCGCCTGGCCCTGATTGTTGAACCCCATCCGGTTGATGATCGCCTCGTCCTCGACCAGCCGGAACAGCCTTGGCCGCGGGTTGCCCACCTGCGGCAGGGGGGTGACCGTCCCCACCTCGACGAAGCCGAAGCCCAAGGCAAGGAACGCGTCGGGCGCCACCGCATCCTTGTCGAGCCCCGCCGCCAGCCCGATCGGGCTCGGGAAATTCAGCCCCGCCACCTCGACCGCCAGCGCCGGATCGTGCCGCACCGCGCGCGCCGGCATCGCCTTGAGCGCCGCGAAAGCGAGATGATGCGCCTGCTCCGGTTCGAGCGCGAACAGCAACGGGCGGGCAAGCGAATAGAGCGACATCTGCGTGGCTATAGAGCGACGAATTCCCAACCGTCACCCCGGACTTGTTCCGTGGTCCACCGGGCGGCTAGCCCAGCGGTGGGAAACCGAGCCCGATCGCCAGGTCTTCCCAGGCCGGATTCTCGCGCTCGATCAGATTCTTCTTCCAGTCGCGCGGCCATTTCTTGATCCGCTTTTCG
>Ga0209455_1000974_pt1 | contig 14469 bp, 13 predicted proteins | sample AraplaCol_mCL_r2_FD_184275 | JGI IMG/M metagenome (GOLD analysis project Ga0209455, IMG submission 184275) | Arabidopsis root microbial communities from North Carolina, USA - plate scrape CL_Col_mCL_r2 (SPAdes) (version 2) | ecosystem: Host-associated > Plants > Roots > Endosphere | place: USA...
TGCGTGCGCAATATGACGTCGAATATCGCACGATCGGCAAGGAGGACGGCGCGGTCCGCTGGGTCGCAGCCAAGGGGCGCGGCGTGTTCGAAGGTGGGCGTTGCGTGCGCGCGATCGGTACGGTGCTCGACATCACCCAGCGCAAGGGTGCGGAAGAAGAGGTACGCGAAAGCGAGGCGCGTTTCCGCACGCTCGCCGACAGCGCGCCTGCCTTGATCTGGATGTGCGACGAGGATGGCGCGCTCGTCTTCGCCAACCGCTGGCATGAAGAGACGTTCGGCCGGCCTGCCGCCGAGCTTATGGGCGAGGGGTGGCAGAGCATCATCCACCCCAAGGACCAGGACGGCTTCGTTGCCGATTTCGAGCAAGCCTTCAAAAGCCGCGGGCCGTTCAGCCGCGACGTGCGTGTGATCGATCGCTTCGGCGTGACGCGCTGGCTGCACAGCGAAGCGCGCCCGCGTGAGATGGAAGGGCGCTTCGTGGGTTACGTCGGCTGCGACGTCGACATCACTGAAGTCCATCTCGCCTCCGAGGTGCTGGAGCGCGGTATCGTTGAACGGACCACCGAACTGGCCGCGACCAATCGCCAGCTCTCGACCCAGATCGAAGAACGCGAACGGGTCGAGGCGACCCTGCGCCAGATGCAGCGGCTGGAGGCCATCGGCCAGCTCACTTCCGGCGTGGCGCATGATTTCAACAATCTGCTCACCGTGATCCTGGGCAATGTCGACCTTGTCGCGCGCGCCGCAGCCGAGGCCAAAATGGACGAGCGAACGCGCCAGCGGCTGGGCTATATGCGGACCGCCGCCGAACGTGGCGCGACGCTGACCGCGCAATTGCTGGCTTTCTCGCGCCGCCAGCGGCTGGAGGCGCGGCCAGTCGATTTGAATGATACCGTGATCGGGATGCGCGACCTGCTGCAAAGCTCGATGGGCGGATCGGTGTCGCTTGAGGCGCGGCTAAGGCCGGACATCTGGCCCGCCTTGGTTGATCCGACGCAGATCGAACTGATCATCCTCAACCTGGCGATCAACGCGCGCGACGCGATGGAAGTGGGCGGGTCGCTCACAGTCTCGACCGATAATATCATTCTCGGCGAACCGACCCGTGCGGAAGAGCCGCCACCCGGCGACTATGTGCTGATCGCGGTCACCGATACGGGCAGCGGTATGACCCCCGAGGTACGCGACCGGGCGTTCGAACCCTTTTTCACGACCAAGCCGATCGGCAAGGGATCGGGGCTGGGCCTGCCCCAGGTCTATGGCTTCGCCAAGCAATCGGGCGGGGGTGTCGCGATCGAGACCGTGCTCGGCGAGGGCACGTCGGTGCGTGTCTATCTGCCCCGCGCGCAGGAACGGCGCCGTTTCCCCCGCGCGACCAGCTACGAGCAGCTGCCCGAGGAGCGGGGCGAAGTGCGCGGCAAGCGCGTGCTGGTGGTGGACGACGACCCCCCAGTGCGCGAGATCACCGCGACCATGCTGCGCACGATGGGCGCCGAAGTGATCGAGGCTGGCAGCGGCGGTTCCGCGCTCGAGATGCTGAGTGCCAAAGGCGCGGAATTCGACCTGTTGGTGGTCGATTTCGCGATGCCCGGAATGAATGGCGCCGAACTTTCAGCCACCGTTGCCAAGAAATGGCCCGACCTGCCGATCCTGTTCGTGACCGGCTATGCCGACCTGAGCGCGATCGCTGACGTCAGCGAGGAGCGGATCGTGCAGAAACCGTTCCGCGGCGGCGAGCTCCAGCGCAAGATCGGCCGGCTGCTGGCGAACCAGACGGGCTGATCATTCCTCGCTCGGATAGGGGCCCTTGCCGCCTTCGGCGATGAAGCGGTCGATGCGGGCTTTCAGCACCGGCAAAGGTACCGATCCCAGCTCCAGCACCACGTCATGGAAGGCGCGGATGTTGAACTTGGGACCGAGCGCTGCCTCAGCCTCCGCACGGCCCTGGCGGATCGCCATTTCGCCCAAATAATACGACAACGCCTGACCGGGCCAGGAAATGTAACGATCCACCTCGGTCGCGATCTCGTGATCGGACAAAGCGGTATTGTCGTGCAGGAAGGCGAGCGCCTGTTCGCGCGTCCAGCCGAGATGATGGATGCCGGTATCGACCACCAGCCGAGACGCGCGCCACATCTGGTAACTCAGCATCCCGAACCGCTCATAGGGTGTCTGATAGATGCCCATCTCGTCGCCCAGCCGCTCGCAATAAAGCGCCCATCCCTCGCCATAGGCCGAGATGTAGATGTTCTGGCGGAAGGGCGCGGCCGCCTTATTCTCCTGTGCGAGCGGCATCTGGAAGGCATGGCCCGGTGCGCTTTCGTGCAAGGTCAGAGCGGGCAATTGGTACAGTGGGCGCGAGGGCAAATCGTAGGTGTTAACCAGGTACTCGCCCGGCCCGCCGCGTCCTGCGGTGTAGAAGGGCGCGATGTCGGCGGGCACGGGCACGATCGCGAAACGGCGCCGCGGGAGATGGCCGATGAACAGGCCGACCTTGCCGTCGACCAGCTTGGCAGTCCAGGCGGCGCGGTCGAGCAGATCCTGCGGCGTCTTGGCGTAGAAGCGCGAATCGGTGCGCAGGAAGTGAAGGAAGGCGGGCAGGCCGCCCTGGAAGCCCGCCTGCTTCATCACCTCCAGCATCTCGGCGTGGATCTTGGCGACCTCCGCCAGCCCGATCGCGTGGATCTGGTCCGCGTTCAGATCGACTGTCGCATAGGCCTTGATCTGCTGCGCATACCAGGCCTTGCCGTCGGGCAAAGCCTCCGCCGCCAGAGTGGTGCGCGCGTGGGGGATATAATCGGTGCGCAGATAGGCCAGCAATTTGCGGTAGGCAGGCAAAGCCTGTTGCTCGATCGCTTGCTTGGCCTCGGCGCGCATCTCCGCCTGGGTTGCGGCAGGGATCGTCGCAGGCATCGCCTTGAAAGGCAGATAGAGGAAGCTCTCCTCCGCAGTCTTCGCATTGGCGACCTGGGCAACGGATTCGTCGCGACCGGTGAGCGTCACCCTGGGAGGCGTGAAGCCGTTTTTCTCTCCGGCGCGCATATTGGCGATCTGCTCGTCGAAAAAGGCCGGGATTTCACGGAGCTGATTGAGCCAGTTGCGATAGTCGGTCTCGGTCTTGAATTGGCCGCGCGCGGTATAGCCAAGATCGCTCCAGAAGCTGCTGTCCGAATTGGCCGGCATCTCGTAATCGCGCGACTTCAGGCTGGCGACGCGCGTCTCGATATCGAAGCGATAGACCGCATAATCGACCGCAACCGAAGGCGAGAGGTCTGCCTGCTTGAGCGCATCGAGCTCGGTGAGCACCTGCTGCAAATAAGCGAGGCGCTTGGCCTGCGCCGCAGGGCGCACATCCTGCAAATGCGGGGCGATGCTTTCGCTATCCCCGCCGCCGCCATTGTCGGCCTGCGACCAGGCATATTCACGGTCGCTGATCATCTTGAATTGCAGGTCGTCGGGGCTTGCCGCGATCGCCCCGCTTGAGAGGCAGATCAGAAAAAGTGACAGCAGGCGCATTTGTGACTCCCGGGGAACGATTGACTTGAAGCCGGGGAGGGCCCCAAGCGCAAGTCATGCGCTTCTTCTCCGACAATGCAGCCCCGGTGCACCCAAAGGTTATGGCCGCGATACAAGCGGCAGACGTGGTCGATACCGCCTATGATGGCGATGCCTTGAGCCGAGGGCTCGACGCGCGTTTTTCGTCGCTGTTCGGGCGCGAGGTGAAGGTCTTGTGGGTGCCGAGCGGCACCGCGGCGAATGCGCTCGCTCTGGCCGCGCTCTGCCCGCCTTATGGCGGCGTGATCTGCCACCGCGATTCGCACGTGCAGAATGACGAATGCGGCGCGCCCGAATTCTACACGCACGGCGCCAAATTGATCCTGGGCGAGGGCAAGGGTGCCAAGCTTTCGGTCGAGGAGGTAGAACGCGTCGCCGACGCGATCGCCAATGACGTGCACCGCGTCCAGCCGCACGCGCTGACCATCACCAACGCCACCGAATATGGCTGCGTCTATACGCCCGGCGAGGTCGCGGCGCTGGGCCAGCTTGCGAAAAGTCGCGGCTGGGGCTTCCACATGGACGGGGCGCGTTTCGCCAATGCGGTCGCCACGCTCGGTTGCACCGCCGCCGAATTGGTCGAGGGCGTGGACGTGCTGAGCTTCGGCTTCGTCAAGAATGGCGCCATGTCGGCCGAGGCCCTGGTCTTCTTCCGCTCCGATCTGATCGAAGCGACCGAGCGGCGGCGCAAGCGTGCGGGACACCTGCTGTCCAAGGGCCGTTACCTCGCCGCGCAAATCCATGCGATGCTCGAAGACGATCTTTGGCTGGATACCGCGCGCGCCGCGAATGCCCATGCGCAGACGCTTGCCGAAGCTGCCAAGGGCCGCCTGATCAACCCGGTCGAGGCCAACGAGTTGTTCCTCTATATGAGCCCCGACGAGGCTGCCGCGCTCCGCGCGCAGGGTTTCCAATTCTACGATTGGGCGGCGGGCGAAATCCGGCTGGTGACGCATTGGGCGAGCGTTGAGTCCGAGGTTGAGGCGCTCGCGCGCGCAATCGAAAGACTGTGACCGGGGCTGCCCCTCTCGACGGCGTGACCAAGGGCCGCGTGTTGATCCCGTTTGCGCTCGTGACGATGATCTGGGGCTCGACCTGGCTTGCGATCCACAGCCAGTTCGGCCCGGTTTCGACCGAATGGTCGGTCACCTATCGCTTTTCGGTCGGTGCGATCTCGATGTTCGTGGTTGCGATCGCGATGAAGCTGCCGCTGCGCGTGCGCCTCTCGGACCAGGCGCTTGCCGCCGCACTCGGCTTCGTGACTTTCGTAGTGAACTACAATTGCGTCTATGCGTCGGAGCTGCACATCACGTCGGGGCTGGTTGCGGTGATCTTCTCGCTGCTGGTGCCGTTGAACGCGATCCTCGCCCGCATCTTCCTCAAGCAGGATTTATCACGCCCTTTCCTGATGGGATCGGCGGTGGCGATGCTGGGCGTGGCCTTGCTGTTTGTCCACGAATGGCGCGCGGTCGATCACGATCCGCATGAAGTCGCGCTCGGTATCGGTCTCGCGGTGACCGCGGTCTGTTTCGCCTCGCTCGGAAATGTCTTTCAGGGTAGTCCGCGCGCGCGGCAGGTGCCGATGGCGACCTTGCTTGCCTGGGCGATGTTCTGGGGTGCCTTGCTCGACGCGATCATTGCCTGGGTCCGCACCGGGCCGCCCGTGTTCGACCCGCGGCCGGCTTATATCGCGGGCTTGCTCTATCTCGGTATCATCGCCTCGGCAGTCGCCTTCACGCTCTATTTCAACCTGATCCGGCGGATCGGCGCAGCGCGGGGCGGCTATGTCAACGTGCTGATCCCGGTGATCGCGATGGGCTTCTCGACGGTGTTCGAGAGCTATCGCTGGTCTGTCGAGGCGGTGCTGGGCGGGCTGTTCGTGATCGCGGGGCTGATGATCGCGATGCGCGCACGGGGCGACGCGCCCGCGCCTCGAAAAGCCGTATCGGCATAGAACTAGTATCAGTTGTTACGGATTCGGGGTGGTGCCCGCGCCGGGGGTTGGCGTATTGGGCCGGCATGACCCAATATGATCTGACCGAGGACCAACTCGCCATTCAGGAGATGGCGCAGCGCTTCACTGCCGACGCGATCACCCCGCATGCGGCCGAGTGGGACGAGAAGCACCATTTTCCGCGTGACGTCGTGAAGGCCGCTGCGGAACTCGGCTTCGGCGCGATCTACGTGTCCGAGGAATCGGGCGGGATCGGCCTCGGCCGGCTGGAGGCAGCACTGATCATGGAGGCGATGGCCTATGGCTGCCCCTCCACCTCGGCCTTCATCTCAATCCACAATATGGCGTCGTGGATGATCGACACGTTCGGTTCGGCCGAGCTCAAGGGTCGCTATCTGCCCGACATGGTGACGTGCGACCGGATCGGCTCCTATTGCCTGACCGAGCCGGGCTCGGGATCGGACGCGGCCGCGCTCAAGACCAAGGCGGTGCGCGACGGCGACCATTATGTTGTCAGCGGCAGCAAGGCCTTCATCTCGGGCGGCGGCGTCAACGAGGTCTATGTGACGATGGTCCGCACCGGCGCAGACGGCCCCAAGGGCATTAGCTGCCTGGTGATCGACAAGGACATGCCGGGCGTCAGCTTTGGCGCGAATGAGAAGAAATTGGGCTGGCGCTCGCAGCCGACCGCGCAGGTCAATTTCGATCAGGTTCGCGTCCCCGTCGCAAATCTTGTCGGCCAGGAAGGCGAGGGCTTCAAGATCGCAATGTCCGGTCTCGACGGTGGTCGCCTCAATATCGGCGCCTGCTCGCTGGGTGGTGCGCAGCGCTGCCTCGACGAGGCCATCGCCTATACGCGCGAACGCCGCCAGTTCGGCCAGCGCATCGCCGATTTCCAGGCGACCCAGTTCACGCTCGCCGACATGGAGACCGAGCTGCAGGCGGCGCGCACCTTGCTCTACGCGGCGGCGGCCAAGGTCAGCGCGGGCGCGCCAGACAAGACCAAGTTCGCGGCGATGGCCAAGCGCTTCGCGACCGACACCGGTTCGGCCGTGGTTGACCATGCGCTCCAACTGCATGGCGGTTACGGCTATCTGCAGGATTATCCGATCGAGCGTTTCTATCGCGACCTGCGCGTCCACCGCATTCTGGAAGGCACCAACGAGATCATGCGCGTCATCATCGCGCGCGAGATGTTCAAGCAATGAGCGATGAAGTGCTCGCCTTCGTTGAAGGCAAGGTCGGCCGCCTCCGGCTCAACCGACCCAAGGCGATCCATGCGCTGAACGAGCCGATGTGCCGGGCGATGATGGACGCGCTGGTCGCCTGGCGCAGCGATCCCGCGGTCGAGCTGGTGCTGCTCGACCATGCTGAGGGGCGCGGATTCTGTGCGGGCGGTGACGTCCGTGCGGTGGCGGAAAGTGGGAAGCGCGATGGGGTCGCCGCGCGGTCCTTCTTCCATGCCGAATATCAGCTCAACCATCTGCTCTTCACCTACGCCAAGCCGGTGGTGAGCTTCCTCGACGGGATCGTGATGGGCGGCGGTGTCGGCATCGGTCTGCCCGCCAAATATCGCGTCGCGACCGAACGCACGATGTTCGCCATGCCCGAGGCGACGATCGGGCTGTTCCCTGACGTTGGCGGCGGCTGGTACCTATCGCGGCTGCCTGGCCGGCTCGGCCGATATCTCGCGCTGACCGCGGCGCGGTTGGATGGAGCGGATGCCAGGGCGATCGGGCTGGCGACACATTACATTCCGTCAGACGCGCTGGAGGATGTGAAGGCTAGGCTGATCGCCGACCCGCGCAACGTCGAGGCGATTCTCGATGCAGCTTCGGCCACGCCGCCCGAAGCGCCGATCCTCACCCAGCGCGACAAGATCGACCGGCTGTTCGCCGCCGACACGCTGGAGGACATCCTCGTTGCGCTCGAAGCCGATGATGGCGAATGGGCGGAGAAGACGCTCGCCGGCCTGCGCACCAAGTCGCCGCAATCGTGCAAGATCGCGCTCCGTCTGCTGCGCGAGGGTGCGAGGCGCACGGATTTCGCTGACGAGATGCGCGCCGAATATGGCCTTGCCGCGCATGTCTCGATGCGTCCCGACTTCATCGAAGGCGTGCGCGCTTTGCTCGTCGACAAGGACAATGCGCCGGTCTGGAACCCGGCAACGCCCGAGGGCGTGACCGAAGCCATGCTGGATACGATTTTCTCAGCTCTGCCCGCGGACGAGGCGTGGCAGCCGCTCAGGCTCTGACGGAGGACCCGATGTCCGATTACGAAACTATCCTGATCGAGCGCCACGACGCGGTCACGCTCGTGCGCCTCAACCGGCCGCAGGCGCTGAATGCGCTGAACAGTCAGGTGCTGGGCGACCTGATCCAGGCTTTTGCCGCTTACGATGCAGACCCTTCGCAACGCTGCCTGGTGCTGACCGGCAGCGAAAAAGCGTTCGCTGCAGGCGCCGACATCAAGGAGATGCAGGCGCAGGGCTTTGCCGACATGTACGGCAGTAACTTCTTCGCCGGCTGGGAAAAGGTCACTGCGACGCGCAAGCCGTGGTTCGCCGCGGTCTCCGGCTTTGCGCTCGGTGGCGGGTGCGAAGTGGCGATGATGGCGGATTTCATCCTTGCCGCCGACAGCGCCAAGTTCGGTCAGCCCGAAATCAAGCTCGCGGTCGGCCCGGGCATGGGCGGATCGCAACGTCTCACGCGCGCAGTCGGCAAAGCCAAGGCGATGGACATGTGCCTGACCGGGCGGATGATGGGCGCTGAGGAAGCCGAGCGTTCGGGCCTGGTATCGCGGATCGTGCCGGCGGCCAGCTTGATCGAGGAGGCGCTCAAGATAGCCGCCGAGATCGCGGCGATGCCGCCTCTCGCCGCGATCGCGGTCAAGGAGATGGTCAATGCCGCGTTCGAGGGCGGGCTTGCCCAAGGCATCACCTTCGAGCGCCGCCTGTTCCATGGCCTGTTCGGCACCGAGGATCAGAAAGAAGGCATGACCGCTTTCGTCGAGAAACGGCCCGGCACCTGGACGGGCAAATAAGTCTGCGCGAACGGAGAGATGCTGTGAAGATCGGTTTTATCGGGCTCGGCAACATGGGCGGCGGAATGGCCGCGAACTTGGTCAAGGCGGGGCATGAGGTGCGGGCCTTCGACCTCGCCGAACCGGCGCTGGCGCATGCGGTCGAAAATGGCTGCGCGCGGATGACGACCGCACGCGAGGCCGCGGCGGGTGTCGATGCGGTCGTCACCATGCTGCCCGCGGGCAAGCACGTGCGGCAGGTCTATGCCGATTGCGTGATCGGTGCGGCGCCGACCAGTGCGATCCTGATCGATTGCTCGACGATCGACGTGACCAGCGCCAGGGCGGTCGGCGCTCAGGCAGTCGAACAAGGCTATCAGATGGTCGACGCGCCGGTTTCGGGCGGGATCGCGGCGGCCAATGGCGGTACGCTCACCTTCATGGTTGGTGGCAAGGAAAGCGCGTTCGCACGAGCCCAGCCGATCCTCGCGGCGATGGGGAAAGCGGTGATCCATGCCGGCGGCAGCGGCGCAGGCCAGGCCGCCAAGATCGCCAACAATATGCTGCTCGGCGCGACAATGGTCGCGACCTGCGAAGCATTCCTGCTGGCCAAGAAGCTCGGGCTCGATCTCCAGACCTTCTACGACATCTCGTCCAAGGCATCGGGCCAGAGCTGGTCGATGACGAGCTATTGCCCCGTCCCCGGCGTCGGCCCGGAAACCCCCGCCGACCGCGACTATCAGGGCGGCTTCGCGGCGGCCCTGATGCTCAAGGATTTGAAGCTCGCGATGGCGGCGGCGCAGGATGCCGACGCCAGCGTGCCGATGGGCGCGGCCGCGGAGTCGCTTTATCAGGCGTTCGCTAATAACGGCAGCGGCGGGCTCGATTTTTCGGCCATCATCCGGATGCTGGAAGGGGTGAAAGACTAGCCCTCAACCGTTCGGCCTGAGCTTGTCGAAAGCCTGCCTTTCTCTTCGCCGCGTGCAAGACGGCTGACCGCATCCCAGTCGCCACGGATCAGCCTAAGTTTCTTGGCGCGACTCCAACCTTTGATGCGCCGCTCCATAGCGAGGGCTTCTTCGCGGCTGGAGAACGCTTCCAACCATACGAGCCTCACCGGAAGGTGGTCTTTGACGAAGCCCGGTGTCGCCCCAATCTCATGTTGTGCAATCCGACGCTCAAGATCATCAGTGTGGCCGACATAGAAGGCACCGCCGTTGCAGTGGAGCATGTACGTCCAGAAGCTCACGACGGTAGAAAACAGAAAAGACAGGCCTTCGACAAGCTCAGGCCGAACGGGGAAAGTGTATTTCTACCCCAGCGCCTTCTGCCGCCGCCGCTGTACCGATGACCCCAGCCCGATTGCTTCGCGATATTTTGCGACCGTGCGGCGCGCGATGTCGAAGCCTTTGGCGTTGAGGATCTCGACCAATTTGTCGTCGGAGAGAATGTCATTGCCTTCCTCCGCGATCAGTTTGGCAATGTGGCTCTTCACTGCCTCAGCCGAGACGCCCTCGCCGTCGGCGCCGGCGACGCCGCTGGTGAAGAAATATTTGAGTTCGAACAGCCCGCGCTCGCAGGCGAGATACTTGTTCGATGTGACCCGGCTCACGGTCGATTCGTGCATCCCGATCGCATCGGCGACGGTGCGCAGCGTGAGCGGCTTCAAGTGCGCGACGCCTTGGAGGAAGAAGGCTTCCTGCTGCTTCACGATCTCGGTCGCGACCTTGATGATCGTACGCGCGCGCTGGTCGAGCGCCTTGATCAGCCAGTTGGCGTTGGCGAGGCAGTCGGCAAGCCACGCCTTACCGGTCTTGTCCTGCGCGCCCTGCGCCAGCTCGCTATAATAACGCCGGTCGATCAGCAGGCGTGGCAGCGTTGCGTTGTTGAGCTCGATCGCCCAGCCGCCGCGCGTCCGGGCGATGAAGATGTCGGGCGAGACGGGCGCGGCGCGTTCGCCGCCGAACTTGAGACCCGGCTTGGGATCGTAGCCGCGGAGTTCGCGGATCATGTCCGCGAAATCCTCTTCGTCCACGGCGCACAGCCGGCGCAGCTGCGGCAGCTGGCCCTTGGCGAGCATTTCGAGGTTGCCGAGCATCGTCGCCATCGCCGGATCGTAGCGATCCGCCTCTTTCGCCTGCAGCGCGAGGCATTCGCCAAGGTCGCGTGCGCCGACGCCGGTCGGATCGAAGGTCTGGACGACCTTCAGGATGCGCTCGACATAAGCGTCTTCGATATCGAGCATTTCTGCGATTTCTGAAACAGGCGTCGTCAAATATCCGGCATCGTCGATCGAATCGATCAAGCGCGCGGCCACTGTGAGCTCTTCGCCTTCGAGTACTTCGCCCGCCTGCGCGAGCAAATGGTCGATGAGGTTAGGCGCCTCGGCAGCGAGCGCGTCCATGTCGGGCCCATCCTCGGGGCCCGCGCCCTGGATTCCGTCCATGCCGAGCTGGCCGGAGCCTCCGCCGCTCATGTCGGTGGCGCTGTCGTGATGGAAGGTCTCGGCTTCGTAATCCACGTCCAGCGGCGCGTCGGCCTGCGCGTCGCCCGCCTCGATCAACCTGTCCGCGGTAACGGGCTCATAGTCTTCGCCGAAGTCGTCGTTCGCGCCTTCGCTCAGCGCCTCGGCTTGCTGCGGTTCACCGTCCTCCCCACCGGCGGCGAGCAAGGGGTTCTTCTCCAATTCTTCGGCAAGGACGCCTTCGAGTTCAAGGTTGGACAGCGCCAGCAGCTTGATCGCCTGCTGGAGCTGCGGCGTCATCACCAGCGACTGCGACTGGCGCAGATCGAGGCGGGGCGCGAGGCTCATTCAGGGGTCAGAGCGCGAAGCTCTCTCCGAGATAGAGGCGGCGCACATCCTCGTTCGCCACCAGTTCGGCCGGGCTACCCTGGAACAGCACGCGTCCGTCATAGATGATGCAGGCGCGGTCGACGATGTCGAGCGTCTCGCGGACATTATGGTCGGTGATCAGCACGCCGATGTCGCGCCGCTTCAGGTCTTTCACCAGATCGCGGATGTCGGAAATCGAAATCGGATCGATGCCCGCGAACGGCTCGTCGAGCAGCATGATCGAAGGCGAGGCCGCGAGTGCGCGCGCAATCTCGCAGCGGCGCCGCTCGCCGCCCGACAGTGCCATCGCGGAGGCGTCGCGCAGCCGTTCGAGGTGGAATTCGCCGAGCAACGCATCCAGCCGCGCCTCGCGGGCCTCCTTCTCGGGTTCGGAGGTTTCGAGCACGGCCATGATATTCTGCGCAACGGTCAGCCCGCGAAAAATCGAGGTTTCCTGCGGGAGGTAGCCCAAACCCAGGATCGCGCGGCGGTACATCGGCAGCGACGTCACATCGTTGCCATCCAGCAGGATGCGTCCTTCGTCGGGCTTCACCAGTCCCATCACCGAATAGAAGCAAGTGGTCTTGCCCGCGCCGTTCGGGCCGAGCAGGCCGACCACCTCGCCGCGTGCCACGTCGAGGCTGACGTCATGCAGCACCTGGCGCTTGTCATAGGCCTTGGCGATCGAAACGATCGACAGGCCGCAGCCTTCCGCATTCTTTGCGATGCAGCTTTCGGGTTCGACGATGGCCGTGTCGGTCATATTCGTTCTTTCACTCGCGCGATCCGGTTAGCCCAAGCGATGCGCGCATGAAACGGCAAGTTTCTTGCATTGAGCCGAATCGAGCCGGAAAACGCGCGGAATTGGCGCAGATTGTCGCGCCGAAGCCTCTATTTCTGCGGCGTGGTGCCGGCCGCGGGCGGGGTCGTGGTCGCCTGCGCGCGCTTCGGGACGGTGAAGTGGCCGGTGACGCGCCCGCCGTTGGACGGGTTGGTCCCACCGCTGACGGCATTGCCGTCCACCGTCGCGCGACCGCTGTTCATGTCGATCACCAGCCGCGCGCCGTTCACCGTATTGGTGCCGCGGATCAGCGAGACGTTGCCGATCAGGGTGATCAGCTTGCGGTTGAGGTCGTAGATGCCGAAGCTGCCCTTCGCGCGTTCGGTCGGCGAGACGACGGTGACCCCACCCGACGCGTCGATCCGCTGGATTTGCGGATCCTGTCCCGGCTGGGTGGCGTGGGTGTAAGCGACGGTCATGCGCTGGGCATCCATCGTCATATCGCCCTGCACGGCATGGACATTGCCCGTCCAGATCGCGCGGTCGGCGCGATCCTGCACCTCGATATGATCGGACGAGATATCGATCGGCGCGTTGCTGTTGTGCCCTTTTAGCGCCGAAAAGCCGCCATTCTGCTGCTGCGCCAACACGGGCGCCGCGAGCAGGGCAAGAGCAATGAAGGGCAGGGGGCGGATCATCATTTCGCTCTGACGCCGCCTTGGACGATATGCAAGCGCGCCCGGCCGTCGAGCCGCACGATATGGCGCTCCAGGTCTGCGCTCATCCGGTCGGCGGTGAAGTGACCGAGCGGCATCGTGCCGTCGACCGGCGCGCGGCTGTGCGCCATGCGCTCGTCCATATCGACGAATACGTCGCGCGTGGTGATGTGATAGCCGTCGGTCGTATCGAACGTGACCGGGCCGTCGATCGCGATATTCTGGTTGTCCATATCGTAGCGACCCTGATTGGCGCGAATCGTCGCCGGGCCGTCCTGAAGCTGGATTTTCGCGTCGAGCTGCGACAGGTGCACGATTGGATCGCGCGAAGTCGCCTGGACTGCAGATGCTGCGTCTAGCGTGAACGCCTCACCCTTGCTGTCCTGGCCGCGATAGCTGGCATGCTCGACGCGCATTCGCTCGCTCGCGACGTCGACCCGATCCTTGGATAGGACGAAGCTGATGTCGCGTCCCACGGTGAGCGGTGCCAACGCGAGGAAGGCGGCGAGCACGCCCACCGCCATCGGCAGCACGATGCGCAGAGTCGCGATCAGCCGGTCGTGACTGCCGCCGTTGGCGGCCCAGATCCGGCGCTCGCGGCGCTGCTGTTCTGCAAGCTGCGACATGGAATCCCAACGATCAGATGTGCGCGAAAATGTCGATTTCGGGCCAGCCGGCGAGATCGAGCTCCGCACGTGCGGGCAGGAAGTCGAAACAGGCCTGCGCCAACCCCATCCGATTCTCGCGAATCAGGCGTTCGTCGAGGATCGTCCTGAGCTGGTGGAGATAGCGCACGTCCGATGCGGCATATTCCTTCTGCGCATCGCTGAGTTCGCCCGCACCCCAGTCCGACGATTGCTGCTGCTTTGAGATCTCCTGGCCGAGCAGTTCGCGCACCAGCTCCTTCAGGCCGTGGCGATCGGTGTAGGTGCGAATCAGGCGCGAGGCGGTCTTGGTGCAATAGACCGGCGCTGCCGTGACGCCCAAATAATGACGGATCGCGGCAAGGTCGAATCGAGCGAAATGGTAGAGTTTGAGCCGGTCTGGGTCGCCCAGCACGGCGCGTAGATTCGGGGCGGCATAGGTGCTGCCTGCGCCGAAGCGTACGAGATGCTCGTCGCCGCTTCCGTCCGAAATCTGAACCAGACACAATCGGTCTCGAAAGGTGTTCAAACCCATCGTCTCGGTATCGACCGCGACAGGTCCCGGGCCCAGCGCATCGCCGGGCAGATCTTCTTCATGCAGATAGACGCTCATATGGGGCAGATAGGCGCGACGGACGGAACGCTCAATGCCGTCGATCATTTCGGAAGTGCAATGCGGCAAAAGCACTCGCGGTCTGGACCAAACTGCTATAAGGGCCGAGTTTGGCTTGGCATGACCTGCTTCGCCGCAAGGTTCGCGAGTCGCCCGCCCGGCGTCCGTGGATGGAATGACAGGGGCGAATTCGGGAAGATTTTGACGGCATGAGTTTCGATCGTGGGCGGCGCGGGCAGCGCGGCGGCAAGGACAAGCGCGACGGCTTTGGCGAAGACAGCGGCGGCTTCGGCGGTGGCGATTTCGGCGGCGGTTACGGTGGCGGTGGTGATCGCTTCGGTGGTGGTGGC
>Ga0209455_1000975_pt1 | contig 14462 bp, 16 predicted proteins | sample AraplaCol_mCL_r2_FD_184275 | JGI IMG/M metagenome (GOLD analysis project Ga0209455, IMG submission 184275) | Arabidopsis root microbial communities from North Carolina, USA - plate scrape CL_Col_mCL_r2 (SPAdes) (version 2) | ecosystem: Host-associated > Plants > Roots > Endosphere | place: USA...
CGTCGCCGCCGACGCGGCGGGTGACGTCCAGCTCGGCGGCGCCGGCGGCGAGGGGGGCGACGCCGGCGCCGTCGAGGGCTTCGCGGACCAGGTCGTCGAGGTCGAGCTGGTCGAGCTCGGTCGCGACGTACCAGGCCGTGCCGTCGCCGTACGCGTTGCGGGTGATCGCGGGACTGCCGGCGGCGGGGCCCTCGGCGAAGGTGTCGACGACGGAGGCCGTTGTCGCGCGGCCGCGCTCGCTCCAGACCGCACCGGTGCGTCCCGACGCTAGGCGCACGCTGTCGCCCGGCACGAGCGGGGTGAACTCGTCCATCCGGACGCCGAGCAGATCGCGCAGGAGGCCGGGGTAGCCTCCGGTGACGACCGCCTGCTCCTCGTCGACGAGGCCGCTGAAGAACGTGACCAGGGCGTGGCCGCCCTGCTCGACGTAGCGGTGCAGCCCGGCCGCCTGGCCCTCGCTGAGCGAGTACAGCGCCGGGACGGCCACCAGTCGGTAGCCGGTCAGGTCGGAGCCCGGGGCGACGACGTCGACCGTCACGCCCGCAGCGCGCAGGGCGCGGTAGACCGCGTGCACCTGCTCGAGGTACCGGACGTTCTGGCTGGGCAGGTTGTCGCCGTTCGCGGCCCACCACGACTGCCAGGAGAACACGATCACGACCTCCGCCCGCACGGTGGTGCCGGTCACCTCGGAGAGGGCGCCGAGCGCTCGGGAGAGCTCCTGCGCCTCGCGCCAGGTCGCCGAGTCGGTGCCGGCGTGCGGCAACAGGGCCGAGTGGAACTTCTCGGAGCCGCGCACCGAGGCGCGCCACTGGAAGAAGCAGATCGCGTCGGCGCCCCGTGCCACGTGCGTGAGCGCGTTCCGGAGCAGCTGGCCGGGCGCTTTGGCCAGGTTGACCGGCTGCCAGTTGACGGCTCCCGTGGACGTCTCCATGAGCATCCACGGACGGCCCTGTGCGAGGCCGCGGGTGAGGTCGGCGGCGAAGGCCAGCTCGGTGGTCGGGTCCTGCAGGCGGTCGTCGAGGTAGTGGTCGTTCGCGATGAGGTCGAGGTCGCCGGTCCAGCTCCAGTAGTCCATGTTCTGGATGTGGGCGGCGTTCATGAGGTTCGTCGTCACCGGGCGGTCGCTGTGCCGGCGGATGACCTCCGCCTCGGCGCGGAAGTGATCGAGCAGGGTGTCGGACGAGAACCGGTGGAAGTCGACGACCTGAGCAGGGTTGCGGGTGGACAGCGTGGCGAGCGGCGGCAGGATCTCGTCCCACGCTCCGTAGCGCTGGCTCCAGAACGTGGTGCCCCAGGCGTCGTTGAGCCGCTCGACCGTCTCGTAGCGGTCGCGGAGCCAGCCGCGGAACGCCGCCGCGCTCTCGTCGCAGTAGCAGAGGGCGTTGTGGCAGCCGATCTCGTTCGAGACATGCCACAGCGCGACGGCGGGGTGGTCGCCGTAGCGCTCCGCGATGCGCTCCACCAGTGCGAGGGCGTAGCGACGGTAGACCGGTGAGCTCGGGCAGAACGCCTGACGGCCGCCGGGAAAGCGGCGGGTGCCGTCGATCGCGACGGGGAGGAGTTCGGGATGCAGTGTGGTGAGCCAGGCCGGCGTCGACGACGTGGCGGTGCCGAGGTTCACCCGGATGCCGGCGTCGTGGAGGAGTCCGATGATCTCGTCGAGACCGGAGAAGTCCCACACGCCCTTGGCGGGGTTGACCTGCGCCCAGCCGAAGATGTTGATGGCGACCAGCCCGACCCCGAGCTCGCGCATCAGCGCGATGTCCTCGTGCCAGACGGCGCGATCCCACTGCTCGGGGTTGTAGTCGCACCCGAGGATCATGCCGTCCGCGTCGGGGATGAGCACTGTGGCTCCTTTGCCATTCTGTGAACGTGCACACACCGTGGCGAGCGCGTTCCGATCGATCTTGTGGGAACGTGCACAGTCCATGTCGCCGAGAACCAGTCAGGGCGGGACTGTGAACGTGCACAGACTAAGCAGGCCGCATTCCGTCTGTCAAGCTCCCGCATCCCCTAGACTGCCTCCATGACCGAACCCCGCCGCCGCGCCACCGTGATGGACGTGGCGCTCGAGGCGGGCGTCTCCCGCGGGACCGTGTCGCGCTACGTCAACGGCGCCCACTACGTCTCGAGCGAGGCGCGGCAGGCGATCGAGGCGGCGATCCGCAAGGTCGGCTACACCCCGAACACGGCGGCCCGGAGCCTGGTGCGGCAGCGCACGCAGGCGGTCGGCTTCATCGTGCACGAGCCGCATTCGGTGTTCCTGGAGGACCCGAACATCGGCGTCATCATGCTCGGCGCGAACTCCGCCCTGTCGGACCACGACTACCAGATGGTGTGCCTGATCGTGGACTCCGACCGCGACACCGACCGGGTCTCGCGCTACCTCAGCGGCGGTTTCGTCGACGGCGCCATCGTGGTGTCGGCGCGCGACCGCGACCCGATCCTCTCGGTCATCGAGCGCCTGGGCCTGCCGGCCGCCTTCGTCGGGCATCCGCCGGGCATCACCGCGCCCTTCATCGGCATCGACAACCGGGGCGCCTCCGCCGCGATCACCCGGCGCCTGATGCAGACCGGCCGCCGCCGGATCGGCATGATCGCGGCCGCCCTCGACCGCGACTCCGGCGCCGATCGCCTGGCCGGGTTCCGTGAGGCGCTCGGGATCGCCTACGACCCCGAGCTCGTCGTGCCCGTGCCCCTGTACTCGTTCAACGACGGTGCCGACGGGATGCGCACCCTGCTCGAGCGCGCTCCCGACATCGACGGCGTGGTCGCCGCCTCCGACGCCGTGGCCGCGGGTGCCATGCAGACGCTGCACGAGGCCGGCCGTCACATCCCGCGCGACGTCGGGCTGGTCGGCTTCGACGACAGCTCGTGGGCGACCCGCACCACGCCGCTCCTGTCGACGGTCCACCAGCCGGCCGAAGGACTGGGCCGCTCGGCCGCGGACGCGGTGCTCGAGCAGATCCGCACGGGCGACACCAGCGCCGGCGGCCTCGTGCTCGACACGCCCATCGTGTGGCGCGATTCCGCCTGACGGGCGATGATGAACTCGTGGATGACACCGAGCGTTCACTGATCGCGGGGCTGCAGTCCGGCGAGGTGGACGCGATCGAGCGGCTGTACCAGCGCTGGGGCAGGCTGGTCTACACGCTCGCGCTGCGTTCGCTCGGCGACGTCGCCGATGCGGAGGACGTGACGCAGCAGGTGTTCGTCGCCGCGTGGCAGAGCCGCGCCTCCTTCGATCCGTCCCGCGCGAAGCTCAGCACCTGGCTGATGGCGATCACGCGGCACAAGATCGTGGACGCGTACGAGGCCCGGGCGAAGCGGCAGCGCGAGTTGCAGGCGCTCATGGAGAGCGTCTACCTGCAGTCGCTGACCTGGACCGACGAGATCGCGGACAGCGTCGAGATGAGCCAGGAGCTCGAGCAACTCGACCCCGTTCCGCAACGGATCATGCGGATGGCGTTCTACGATCGGCTGACGCACACGCAGATCGCGGCGCAGCTCGACCTGCCGCTGGGCACCGTCAAGAGTCACATCCGGCGCAGCCTGCTGCGGCTGCGAGCGCGATTGGAGGACGGCGATGACGCATAGCGATCCCGACGCCCTCGCCATGCTCGCGCTCGGCGATCCCGACGTCGACGAGGCCGACGTCGAGCACGTGATGGGCTGCGAGGAGTGCCGGTCCGAGCTCGACCGGCTCATGCGCGTCACCCGCGCAGCACGTGAGAACGGGCCGGTGGACTTCCCGCTCATGGAACCGTCCCCGGCGGTGTGGGAGGGGATCCGCGCCCAACTGACGATGGAGGCGGCCCCCGAGACGGCCCGTGCCGGCGAACAGCGGGCAGAGGATTCCGTTCCGCCGCCGCAACCCGTTCACACCGTGCCTCGGCGCGGCCGTCGGAGCACCGCGTCCCGCCGTCGCTGGGTGGCAGTGCTCTCCGGGATCGGCGTCCTGGCGGTGGCCGCTGTCGTGGCGGCCGTGCTGTTCCTCCGGCCGACGGCCCAGGTGGAAGCGCAGGCGACGCTGGCGGGCCTTCCCGCCTGGTCGACCTCGAGCGGCACCGCGACGATGGAACGCCGGCCGGATGGCACCACGATCCTCGAGATCGACCTCGAATCGCCGGCCGTGGACTCCGGGAGCTCGGACTACCGCGAGGTCTGGCTGATGAGCAGCGACCTGACGAAGTCGATCAGTGTCGGCCTGCTGGACGGTGGCTCCGGGACGTTCGTCATGCCTCCCAACATCGCCGCGGCCGACTATCCGGTCGTCGACATCTCGCAGCAGCCCCTGAACGGGAAGCCGGGTCACTCGGGCAACAGCATCGTTCGCGGCGAACTCACAGCCTCCAGCTGACCGCACTGCATCCGAACCCGCGTTCCTCCGGAAGGTATGGGCATGCGGCGCTGACCGGCGCCCGACATCCCAAGGAGGATCGATGAAGATCAGAGCAGTCTCCGCAGCCGCCGTCGCGGTCGCGGCCTTTGCACTCGCGGTCGGCGCCGCGCCCGCCACGGCAGCCGGATCCGACGCCCAGCTCTCCGTGATCCACGGAGTGCCCGGCACCCCGGTCGACGTCTGGGTGAACGGAACGGACACCGTCAAGAACTTCCAGCCGGGCACCATGGCCGGCCCCCTGACGCTGGCGGCCGGGACCTACAGCGTCTCCATCACCAAGGTCGGCGCCGCGTCGGCGACCGACAGTCCGGTGATCGGGCCGATCGACCTCACGCTCGGCGCCGGCGGCAACTACTCCGCGGTCGCGCATCTCGACGCCTCCGGCAAGCCGACCGCGACCCTGTTCACCAACGACACCTCGGCCACCGCGGCCGGGCAGGGCCGCCTGACGGTGCGCCATGTGGCCGCCGCTCCGGCGGTGGACGTGGTCGCCGGCGGCAAGGCGGTCGTCAGCAACCTCACCAACCCGAACGAGCAGAAGCTGGAGCTGCCCGCCGGAACTGTGTCCGCGTCCGTGACGGCGACCGGGACCACCGAGCCCGCTCTCATCGGGCCGGCCGACGTGACCATCAAGGACGGCACGAACACGATCGTGTACGCGTGGGGCAGCGCGACCGACAAGAACCTCGCGCTGATGATCCAGACCGTCGACGGCCTGGGGACCCCGCCGAACGGCGTCCAGGCGGGCACCACCGGCGCCGCCTACCGGGCCGACCAGGCGGCGCAGGGCGAGCAGGTCGCCCTCTGGGCGGGTGCCGGGATCGCCTTGCTCGCGGCGGCCGGCGCTGTCCTAATGATCGCCCGGCGCAAGCGGGCGGAGTCCGTCCGCGGATGACCCGACGTCCGGGGACCCTCGCGGGGGCGGCGGCTCTGGCCGCCGCCCTCGTGCTGGGCGCGCTCACCGGCTGCGCTTCGGGCGCGTCGACGGTCGCGGCATCCGCGGCCCCGTCCCGCACTCCGCCCGTCTCGCCGACGCCGACTCCCTCGGACCCGTCGCTCGGGCCGATTCCCCGGACCGACATCGACAGCCGCGCGAACCCGCAAGGGCCTCCGCAGGTGGCTCCCGAGCGTGTCGCCGTGCCGGCGCTCGGCATCGACATGCCCGTCGTCGCGGTGGGTCTCGACGGGAGGGGCGACGTCAGTATCCCGGCGGAGTCGCACACCGCCGGGTGGTACCGGTTCTCCTCCGGAATGCGAGACGAGCGCGGCACGATCGTCGTCGTGGCGCACGTGGACGCGTGGGACGGCATCGGTCCCTTCGCGAAGCTGAAGGACGCGAGCCCGGGTACGGAGGTGACCCTCGCCGGAGCCGACGGCACCCGGTCGTTCCGGATCGACGGCGTGGCTCAGCCCGCGAAGGCGCCCGGCTCGCTGACCTCCTACTTCGTCTCGGGCGGACCGGCGAAGCTGGTGCTGATCACCTGCGGAGGGGTGTTCGACGACGCCACCGGTCATTATCGGGACAACGTCATCGCGACCGCGACGCCCGTAGCCGGCTGATCGTCGACCCCGGGGGTCAGCCGGCGGCGCTCAGTCCACGCTCGCCCTCGGCCAGTCGCTCGAAGAACAGGGCCACCACGGCACGCTCGCGCCTGCTCAGGCCCGCGAGGAGCGGCGCGACCTGCTCCTCGGTGGGCTCGCCCGGGAGGCTGCCCGCCAGTTCGGCGACCGCCCGTGCCAGGTCATCGGCTGTCTTCGACATGGTCCATCCCATCCCCTCGGTCGGTGGTGTCGGCGACGGCGAGCACCGCGCGGGTGCGTCCGCCGTCGCATTGCAGGAAGCAGAGTCGCCCGGCCAGGCAGGAGACCAGGGCGCCCTCGCGGCTCTGGAGGACCCGGTGCAGGGCGGATGCCAGGTCGGTCACCTCGTCCTCCAGCAGGCCGTCCTTGACGAGCACGCACTGCTCGGGCGCTCCGTGTGCGCGGAGCAGGCCGAGCACGTCGGTCTCGGTCATCCGCTCGACCCCGGTCGCCTCGCATCCGGGTCTCAACTCGACCGGTCCGGCCAGCCGGCGGCGGAACTCCCTCCGCCCCGCGCGGGTGGCCCGCGCCGCGAGGAGGACGACCCAGGCCGGGCCCAAGAAGGCGTGCACAGCGGCGCCCACGTGCTGCTCGACCATCCGCCTCCGCGGCGCGGGCGTGCCCGGCCGGCGGGTTGGTGCTGTGCCCGCCGGCCGGGTGGTTCTCAGTGCCGGATCATCCATGGGAAGGACAGCAGGCTCCCTTGTCTCAGTGTCTGGACGGCGACCGTCAGGTTCCCGGCGGACGCGCTGCCCCAGGCGTAGACGATCGTGTTCTGCCGGGAGGCGACCGGCACCGCCGCCGGGCCGATCACCGGCGCCGTGGTCCCGGCCAGGGCGACCGACGCGTTCACCGTCCCGGCCGGCAGCACGAGCGCCGCCTGGTTCGGGTTGGTGAGCGACCGGATGACCGGCGTGCCGCCCGCGAGGACGTCCACGGCCGGCGCGGCGGCGGTGTGCCGCACGACCAGCCGACCCTGGCCGTACGGCGTCTTGGAGAGGTCGTTCGTGAAGACCGACGCGGTGGGTGCGCCCGCGGCGGTGAGATGGGCGGCGACGGTGTAGCTGGTGTTGCGGGCGAAGGTGACGGTGACCGGTCCGATGACCGGGCTGCTGTCGTTCTTCGCGTCGGCCGCTGTGATCGCCAGTCGGTAGGTGCCGGAGGGCAGCAGGTACGGGCCGGCGAACGTCCCGGGCTGGAAGTCGTTCAGCACCCGGATGTGGTTCACGTACACGTCCACCGGCGTCGCCGGGACGCCGTGGAAGACAGACACCTGCGAGATCCCGAACGACCGCCAGTCCTTCTGGGGAGCCGCGTTCGCGGGTGCCGCCGACACCCCGATCAGCGCGAGCACCGCGGCGGAGATCACCCCGATCCGCCACCACCGCTTCCTCATCATGATGAACCCCTTCGTCTCATCGGCGCTCCGGGCGGAGCCCCTCGTGAAGTCATTCCCCGCGACGGGGTCGATCGGATGCGCAGACCACGAATTCTTCTAGCCGAGCGAGGTAAAACCGCCCTACTCTGTGCGCATCGTCGGGGTGATCGAAGGGGAGGAACCATGTCGGATTCTCGGGAGGGCGATGTCACCGTCGTCCTGGTCCATGGCGCATTCGCCGACGGCGCGAGCTGGGCGGGCGTCACGCAGTTGCTTCAGGAGGCGGGCGTGCCCGTCCTCGTCCCCGCGATCGCCCTGCGGGGCATCGCGTTCGATTCGGCCTACCTGCGGAGCGTGATCGAGCAGCTGGGCGGCCCGGTGCTCCTGGTCGGCCACTCCTACGGCGGCGCCATCATCAGCAACGCCGGCACAGGGATGGACGCGGTGAAGGGCCTGGTGTTCGTCTCCGGTTTCGCGCCCGACGACGGGCAGGCACTGGGCGAGATCGAGGGCACCTCGCGCGACAGCGCCCTCGGGCCGGCGCTGGTGCAGAAGAACTTCCCCGGCCCCGACGGGCAGCCCGCGGTCGAGCTGTTCGTCGCCGAGGCGGAGTTCCCGCGCGTCTTCGCCGGCGATCTCCCGCCCGAGGTGGGGAAGGTGCTGGCCGCGTCGCAGCGTCCCGTCGCCGCCTCCGCATTCGAGGAGAAGAACGGAGCCCCGGCCTGGAAGAACGTGCCGTCGTGGGCCGTCGTCGCGACCGGCGACAAGGCGGCCGGCTCCGACGTGCTCCTCGCGATGGCCAAGGCCGCGGGTGCGGAGCTGACCACGATGGAGGGCTCGCACCTCATCATGGTCTCCCAGCCGCGCGCCGTGGCGGACGTCATCCTGCGCGCACGCGAGGCGGTCGGCCGATGACCGACGGGCAGCGCGACGACCTCGCCGGGCGCCTCCAGCGCACCGAGGTGCAGCGCGCCCCGTCGTCCATCCCGGGCCGGATCATCGTGCAGGTGCTGACGGAGATCCCGGAGGGTGTCGAGTCCGGCTGGCACACGCACCCGGGGGAGGAGGTCGGCTACATCCTGGCCGGGACGGTGGAGATGCGCATCCACGACGCCGAGACGCTGCACCTCGAGGCGGGAAGCGGCTTCCTCATCCCGCCGGGGACGCCGCACAACGCGCGCGACCTCGGGCGGGGGACCGGACGGATGCTGTCCACGTACCTGGTCGACCCGGAGGAGGCGCTGGCGACTTTCGTCGATCCGGGGTGACGCGCCGAGTGCGCTCTGCAATCTCCCAGCCAGGATGTCGCAGGATATCCCGGTTGTCTTCAGCACGTTAGGAACCACCATGAGCTCGCTTCGCGACCACATCGAGCGCACCCTCGTCGAGTCCGACTCCGCCGTGTCGGCGGAGGGCGCGATGACCGGTGCGATCACCCTGCCGCCGCACGAGTAGGCGTATCGTCGGCGCCATGTGCCGCAACATCCGCTGCCTTCACAACTTCGAGCCGCCGACGACCGACGATGAGGTGCGGGAGGCCGCGCTGCAGTTCGTCCGCAAGGTGAGCGGCTCCACGCGTCCTTCCCGCGCGAACGCGGCCGCGTTCGACCAGGCCATCGACGAGATCGCCGCCGCCACCCGCACGATGCTCGACCAGCTGGTCACCAACGCACCGCCGAAGAGCCGGGAGCTCGAGGCGATCAAGGGCCGGGAGCGGCACGAGAAGCGGATGGAGCGGGAGGTGCGCATCCGCACGGCGTCGGTCTGACGCCGCCGGTCAGCCCCGCAGCGACGTCACCATCCCGCGGAGGATGCGGAAGGCGGCCGCCTGCTCCTCCTCCGTCAGGCCGGCGAGCATCCTCAGCTCCACCGCGCGTACCGCCGCCGTCGCGGCGCCGAGCCTCTGGCGGCCCTTCTCGGTGAGCCGAGTCGGCAGGGCCTTGCCGACCGGCGCCTCGGCGGCGCGGACGACCTCGCCGTCCCGTTCGAGGGCTTGGAGGAGCACGTTCATCGTCTGGCGCGTCACGAACGTGCCACGCGCGAGGTCGGAGTTCGAGAGCCCGGGCCGCTGGGCCAGCAGCTCGAGGCACGAGTAGTGGGTGATGTTCATGCCGAGCGGGCGGAGCACCTCCTCCATCGCCGCGCGCAGAGCGCTGGATGCCTCCTTCAGCAGATAGCCGAGGGACGTGTCGAGGTCGATGCCGGCGCGCTCTTGACTCATGTCAGTATTCTGACATACAGTGAGTCATGTCAGAAAACTGACACGCGACGAAGGAGAACACCATGCCCGCCATCGGACCCGACTTCATCTCGCTGCAGGTGCGAGACCTCGACGCCTCACAGCGGTTCTACGAGCGGTACCTCGGGCTGGTCCGCTCGCCCGCCGGCCCTCCGCACGCCGTCGTCTTCGAGACGTCGCCGGTCGCCTTCGCGCTGCGCGACCCGCTTCCCGGCACCGACCTCGCCTCGCTGACTCAGCCGGGGATCGGCGTCGCGCTCTGGCTGAAGGCGAGCGACGTGCAGGCGATCCACGACGCTCTCGAGGCGGACGGCCACTCGATCGTCTCCGAGCCGGTCGACGGGCCATTCGGCCTGACCTTCACGTTCGCCGACCCGGACGGCTACCACGTGACACTGCACGATCGCAGCTAGCGCCGGCGCGGACCAGAGCCGGACCGATCGCTCGACCCGGCTCTGGCACTGTTCCCCATACCCGTAGCTACGGGGAGCCCCAGAATATCGCTTCACGGGCGTGTCATCGGGTGTGGGTAGCATCCGTCCCATGAGCGATGGGGAACTGACGGTGTACCGCTCGGGAGCGCTGCATCCGTACTGGGGGAAGACCGGGCACTACACGATCGCGTCGTTCGCGTGCGAGCAGGTGCCGGAGGGTGCGCTGCGGACGCTGCTGACGGCGAACGCCGACCGGATCAGCGTGCGCATCTCACCGCAGGGCCGCGAGGTGTCGGCCCAGCTGCGCGCCGCGAACGTGCGGAAGGGATTCGTCCCGCTGGCCGACGTGCCGGACCTGATCTGGAAGAACCTGCCCTCGGCGGTGCCGGGCGGCCGCGACACCGCATTCCGTTCCGGCCCCGAGCACCCCAATCACTACGCCGACATCGACCAGCCGCTGGACGGCACCACGTTGCGGGAGCGCTGCGTCGCCGATCCGGCGCAGGTCGCCGTCGCGGTGTGGCAGGACTACTACACGCGGCTCGGCAAGACGGCCCCGGACGACCGCGGGCTGCTCCCGTTCCGCGTGCAGCAGTTCTTCGGCGAGCTGGTCGCCGCCGCGCGGGCGGGAGACGCGGTGCGGTTCGTCGCGGCGGCCGGGCTCGTCGCCCACTACGTCGGCGACGCGTGCCAGCCGCTCCATGGGTCGCATCTTTCCGACGGGCTGCCGGACGGCACGGGCAAGGGAGTGCATTCGGCCTACGAGACCACGATGGTCGACCGCCACGAGGCCGAACTCGTCGAGGGGATCGCAGCGGCGCTGCCGAAGGCGACGTGGCCGGCGCCACTCGGCTCGGCCGCGGACGCCGCTGTCTCCGTCGTCGCGCTCATGGACCGGTCGGCCCGGGCCGTCGACCCCCGCGCGCTGGTAAATGCGTACGCCGCGGTCGCGGGCAAGCCCGATGACGCCTCCGTCGCCGTGACCGATGCGCTGTGGGGCGACTTCGGCGCGCAGACCGCGGGGCTGATGGTGGACGGCGCGGTCACCCTGGCGGGGCTGTGGCACAGCGCGTGGACGCTGGGCGGCGGCGACGACACCGTGGACGCCTCGCGCCTGGTCGCCATCGACATCGCCGACCTCCAGCGCCTCTACGAGCAGCCGACCTTCGTGCCGTCTCTCACGCTGGACGAGATCGGGGCGGTGCTGGGCTGACGCCAGGAAGCGGCAGCCCGAGACGGACTGCCGCTTCCCGATATTCGCTAGGGCACGTCAGCCTGCGACCGTGAAGGTCGCGGCGAGCGACGCCTTCGACGAGTCGCCCGCCGTGACGCGGTAGGTGCCCGGGGCCGTGGTCCAGGCGTTCGCCGCGGTGCTGTAGTACGACAGCGGCTTGTCGACCGAGGTCGGATCGATCGTCACCGTGACGCGCTTGCTCTCGCCGCCGCGCAGGGTCACGGGCTCGAACGACACCAGGCGGGAGCCCGGCTCACCGGTGGACGCCGGAAGAGTCAGGTACACCTGCGGCGTCGTCGTCCCGGTCGTCTTGCCGGTGTTCGTCACCGTGAACGACACCTTGAGCGACGTGTTGGCCTTGTTGATCACGGCCGGCGCGAGCTGCAGCTTGCTGTAGTCGAACGCGGTGTACGAGAGGCCGTACCCGAACGGGAACAGCGGCTCCACGCCGTTGCTCTGGTACCACTTGTAGCCGATCGCCAGGCCCTCGCTGTACTGCACCTGGCGGATCGACTTGTCTCCGGCGGGGCGTGCGACCTGCCCGTTGACGAGTCCGGGGTACTGCGCCGGGGTGTTCGTGGGCGTCTCGGCGAGCGACTTCGGGAAGGTGATCGGGAGCTTGCCGCTGAAGTTCGCGTCTCCGTAGATCAGCCGGGCCAGTGCTGTGCCGCCCTGCTCGCCCGGGTACCAGGCCTGGATGACGCCCTTCACCGACGAGAGCCACGGCATGTCGGTCGCGGATCCGGTCTCGAGCACCGCCACGGTGTTCGGGTTGGCTGCGGCGACGGCCGCGATGAGAGCGTCCCCGTTGCCGTCGAGCGAGAGGGAGGTGCGGTCGGCGCCCTCGCCCTGCACGTCGTAGCCGAACACGATCGCCACATCCGCCTTCGCCGCGGCTGCGGCAGCGGCCGCAGGGTCGGAGCCGTTGTCGAACGTCACCGTCGCGCCGGCCTTCGCAGCTCGCTCGGTGATCGCATCCAGCGGCGCCACGACGTTCGGGCAGGCTGTCGCCGGTCCGAAGTTGTGGATGGCGCAGACGGTCGCAGCGCTGACGCCGTTGGTCGGGGTCTTGGACGCGGTCGGGCCGATGATCGCGATCGTCTTCGTCTTCTTCGTGAGCGGCAGGACGCTGTCGGTGTTCTGCAGCAGGACGGCGCCGCGCTCGGCGATCCGCTCGGCGACGCTCCGGTTGGCCGCGTTCGAGGCGCTGGTGCTCGGCGTGGTGGGCAGCGGGTGGTCGAACAGCCCGGTCCGGATGTACGACGTGACCACGCGCGACGCCGCCGCGTCCACCTGGGCGATGCCGGTCGAGCCGTTGTCGATCGCCGCCCGGATGTTGGCCGGCGTGTAGTAGATCGGGCGGTTGAGCTCCTGGTCGAGACCCGCGTTCAGCGAGGGCGCGGTCGAGTGGACGGACCCGAAGTCGGAGACCACGTAGCCGTCCCAGCCGCCCGCCTTCAGCAGGTTGTTCAGGATCGGGTTCTCGCACGCGTACACGCCGTTCACCTGGTTGTACGAGCACATGACGCCGGCCGGATCGCTCTTCTGCACCGCGATCTGGAAGGCCAGGTCGTACACCTCGCGCAACGTGCGGCCGTCGACGTTCGACGAGCTGGTCTGGCGGTCCAGCTCCTGCTCGTTGGCGATGTAGTGCTTCAGCACCGACATCACCGGCTCCTCCGGGTTGCCGGTCTGTATGCCGGAGGTCTGCGCCGCCGCCAGGTCGCCGCTGAGCAGCGAGTCCTCGCCGAACGAGTCGGTGATCCGACCGTCCAGCACGGTGCGCGCGGAGGTGATCTGCGGTGAGAGGAGGCCGTTGCGACCGGAGCGGAACGCCTCGTCGCCTTGCGCCTTGCCCTTCGCGTAGGCCAGGTCGGTGTCGAACGACGACGCGAGCGACAGCTGGGCCGGGAAGATCGTGACGCCGGACGCGCCGCGGACGTAGTCGGGACCGTCGGAGTAGACGACCTTGGGTGTGCACGGCACCTGCGCCGGATAGGTCACGCCGTTGAACGTCGTCTGCGTCGGGTTGTTCGCCGCCTGCTCGTCCAGCCAGCGGAGCTTCTGGTCCAGGGTGCTCGCCGCGAGCAGCAGCTGGGCGCGCTTCTGCGGCGACTTGGTGGTGTCCATCCACGGGCAGCCCGCGGGCACCTTGTCGGAGCGGACCGCGGGGGAGGGGCCCGATGCGAGCGCCGGCCCGGCGGTGATCGCGCCGGCGAGCAGGCCGACCGCAGTGGCGGGAACGACCCACCGCCGGAGTCGGGTGGTGAACGGTCTGGTCATGTGAACTCCTCTTCGTCGAGAATTCCGGCCGGGCGATCCCCGTACCCGTCAGAACGATTTAAACGTTCTAATGGTGGGCGACGGTATCGCACCACTCGCGCGGAACGCAAGGGTTTTTAACGTTTCAGAGTTCTCCGGGCGAACAGGCCCGGCTACCCCAGGGCGGGTGACGGGCTCAGACGGCCGACGTCGCCACCCGCTCGCGGCCCACAGTGCTCTCGCGCACGACCAGGTGGGGAGCGAGCAGCACGCGGCGATGGACATGCCCGTCCTGCTCGTCGCGTAGCTCTCCCAGCAGCAGGTCGACGGCGGCCCGGCCCATCTCCTCGCCTTGCATGGCAACGGAGGTGAGCGGGATCGCGCCGCCCCACGCGGCGGAGTTGTGGTCGCAGCCCATGACCGCCACGTCCTCGGGGACGCGGATGCCGGCACTGGTGAGCTCGTTGATGATCGCCATGGCGAGCAGGTCGGTGACGGCGAGCACCGCATCCGGTCGTTCGTCCTCCGGCATCGCGGCGAGCTGACGTCCGGCGTCGGCGCCGCCGGGCGGGTCGAGGTCGTCGGTGTCGAGCTCCACCAGCTCGACCGCCCCGCCGGCCTCCTCGACGGCACGGCGCGCGCCGCGGCGGCGGTCGTGCACCGGCTGATAGTCGTCTCGCGCGGCGACGAAGGCGATGCGCGTCCGGCCGAGGTCGATGAGGTGCTTCGCGGCGATGTAGCCGGCGCGTTCGTTGTCGATCAGCACGCGGCATGAGTCCGTCAGCCGCGAATCGAAGTTCACGACCACGACCGGGCGGCCGTGCCGTCGCACGCGGGCGATCTGCTCGTCGGACTCCTGCATCGGCGCCAGCACCACACCCGACACGCGAGCGCTGTCGAAGAAGGCGAGGTGCGCGTCCTGCATCTCGAGG
>Ga0209455_1000978_pt1 | contig 14455 bp, 7 predicted proteins | sample AraplaCol_mCL_r2_FD_184275 | JGI IMG/M metagenome (GOLD analysis project Ga0209455, IMG submission 184275) | Arabidopsis root microbial communities from North Carolina, USA - plate scrape CL_Col_mCL_r2 (SPAdes) (version 2) | ecosystem: Host-associated > Plants > Roots > Endosphere | place: USA...
GGGTCGAGGTGGGCGGGTCGATCGATGGCTGAACAGGCGACCCTCCGTCCATCGGCCGACGTCCATACCGTGGCCGACCGGGTGTCGGAGCTCTTCGGCGGCATCCATGACCTGATCGCCGCGTGGCGGACGTCCATCCTCGAGGTCGTCGCCGAAGACGGCCCGACCGATCCCGGCGCACTCGACGAACGCGTCGCGGGCCTGGTGCTCCCGGAGCTGGAGGCGGACGACCCGTTGCTGATCGGCGCCGGCTTCATCGCCGCTCCGGAGACCACCCGCACAGGCGACCTCCACTTCGCCTGGTGGCTGGGAGCGCTGGACGACAACCCGGTGTTCGGCGCGACCGCCGGTCCCTCGCGACTGGACCTGGCCTCTCGTGCCTACGCCGAGTATCTCCGCGACTTCCCGTCGCTGGAGTGGTACCGCGTCCCCTCGTCGACGCACCGGACGCACATCACCGGCCCCTACGTCGACCACCTGTGCGCGTGCGACTACATCGTGACGGTGACGTCGCCCGTCGAGCGGAGCGGCGCCGTGCTCGGCGTGGTCGGCGTGGACGTCTACGTGAAGCGCCTGGAGCGGGAGCTGCTGCCGGTGCTGCTGGCGACGGGCGAACCGCTCGCCCTCGTGAACGCCTCCGGTCGGGTGCTCCTCTCGGGCGATCCGGCCATCGTGGCGGGCTCGGTGGACGATGTGCCCGACGACGCGGTCCGGTGCGCCGGGACGCCGTTCGCCGTGGTGCGGCCGACGCGCTCGCGCGGCTGACGCGGCCGGGTACACTCGCATCGACCCCCTGCCCCGGCGCGATCAGAAGGAGCCGACGATGACGAGCGGCTTCATCCGGTACGCGCCGAACGCCGGTCCGTCGCGCTGGCTCCTCGTGGCCGGCCGGCGCTTCGTCGCCGCGGTCGAGAGCACGGTCTCGGACGCGATCGTCGACCAGGTGTTCTGGCTCGCCGACTCGGAGCTCGCGACGATCGAGTCCGTGGTCGGCGCTTTTCCTCTCGCCGGTGCGGACAGCGTCCGGTCGTTCGCGGTCGCCGAACTCGCGGAGCCCAACGCGGCGGGCGAAGTGACCGTGACCGCGGTGGTCCGCGGCTCCGCGGCGATCGACGTGTTCTCGGTCGGGGGATCGCGCCGGTTCTCCGCTGGAGGCGTCCAGCCCTGGGTGCTCGCCGAGTTCCGGACGGTCACGGGCCTCGTGCTGCAGGGCGACGACGCGCAGACCGGCCCGGTCGCCCGGCTCTCGATCGGGTCGCTGCCGCTCGGGATCGGCGTCGTCGACGGGGAGCTGCTGACCTGGTCGCTGCAGCCCATCGAGCGCGCCGAGCGGAGCGCCCCGGCGGCTCCCGAGCCGGCCGCCGCATCGAGCGAGGCGCCGGCGGGTCCGGCTGCCGAGGAGACGATCATCCGCGATCGCGGACGCAGCTCCAGCCTGTTCGATCACGGCGCGGAGCCCGTCGCCGACCCGGAGGAGATGCCGCCCGCGGCGCACCCGGCAGCGAACGAACTGCCCGGCGCCGTCGACATCGACGAGCCGGTCCCGTCGCGCGACACGCCGGTCCTGGCCGCCGGTCCGCTGACCCAGCCCGCCGCCGACGCGTTCCCGGCGACCGAACCGGTCGTCCTCCCGCCGCCTCCCGCCGCCTTCGCCGCACGCCTGCCGTCGGGGGACACGCTCGCCCTGGACGCGCCCCTCCTCGTCGGTCGCCGTCCGACCTCGCAACGGGTCGAGTCGGGCCTCGCGCCGCGGCTCGTGACCGTCGCATCGCCCACGCAGGAGGTCTCGTCGACCCACGCGCGGATCGAGCAGGCGGGGGACGCCGTGGTCGTCACCGACCTGCGCTCGACGAACGGCACGGTGGTCACGGGCCCGGCCGGCAGCCGGCGCCTGCGGCCGGGGGAGTCCGTCGTGGTGCTCGCGGGCGCGATGGTCGAGATCGGCGACGGTAATATCATCGAGATCACCGCCCGCCGAGCAGAAGGACGCGAGTGACCCAGATCGGTCGCAGCAGCAGACGCCACACCGTGGCCGTGCCCGGCGATCCCGACGCGCGCATCAGCCTCTCCTGGGCGGCGCTCAGCGACACGGGCTACCGGCGGAGCGTGAACGAGGACAGCCTCCTCGCTCGCGCGCCGATCTTCGCCGTCGCGGACGGGATGGGCGGCCACACCGCCGGCGACTTCGCCAGCACCGCGGTGGTCACGCGACTCGCCGAGAAGGTGAAAGCGGACTTCGTGGGCGAGGTCGCGCTGACCGAGGCCCTGCGCTCCGCGGTCGACGACATGAGCCGCGGCGTCGGTCAGACCGATCTCGGCACGGGCACGACGGTGACCGGTATCGCACTGACGCTGGTCGACGGCTCGCCGTACTGGCTGGTGTTCAACATCGGCGACTCCCGCGTCTACAGCTACCGCGACGGCACGCTCGAGCAGTTGACGGTCGACCACTCGATCGTCCAGGAGCTGCTGGACGCGGGCGCGATCACCCCGGCGGAGGCCGAAGTGCATCCGCACAGCAACGTCATCACCCGCGCGGTCGGGTTCAACGAGGACCCGGTCCCGGACTACTTCCTGCTCCCGATCGTCGCCGGCTCCCGTCTGCTGGTGTGCTCGGACGGGCTCACCAAGGAGCTCACCGAGCACGGCATCCGCTACTTCCTGGGCGAGGGGTCGTCGCCGCTCGACGCCGCCCAGCAGCTGATGGACGCGGCCCTCGGCAACGGGGGACGCGACAACGTCACGGTCGTGGTGGTCGACGTGCTGGCGACGCCCGAGTCCGGCTCCCACCGCGACGGCGAGTCCCGTCGGGCAGCCCGCCGGCACTGAGTTGTCCCCCGAGTTGGGGGTCATCGAGTTATCCCCAGTACGGGTCCCGGCCAGGCCAGGCTCAGGGGCCGCTGCCTACAATTGTCAGACGCTTTTCGCACTCTGCGCGCTGCGTTTTCGCCGACGAACGGGAGGGATCCGATGGCCCGGCGTTTGCCGTCCCAGCCGCCCAACCTCCCCGGCTTCTCGTATGTCCGGGTGCTCGGTTCCGGCGGCTTCGCCGACGTGTTCCTCTACGAGCAGAACATGCCGCGGCGCCAGGTCGCGGTCAAGGTGATGCTCGCCGAGGTGGTCACCAGCCAGGTCAAGCAGATGTTCCAGGCCGAGGCCAACCTCATGGCGCAGCTGAGCACGCATCCATCGATCCTCACGGTGTACCAGGCCAGCGTCTCCTCCGACGGGCGGCCCTACCTGGTGATGGAGCTGTGCTCGGCGGCGATCGGCCAGCGCTACCGTTCAGAGCCGCTTCCGGTCCCCGAGGTGCTGAGCATCGGCGTGCGCATCGCGAGCGCGGTCGAGACAGCGCATCGCGCGGGCGTGCTGCACCGCGACATCAAGCCGTCCAACATCCTGAGCACCGCGTACGGCCACCCCGTGCTGAGCGACTTCGGCATCGCCGCCACGCTGAGCGAGGCGGATGTGACCGAGGCGATCGGCCTGTCCATCCCGTGGTCGGCGCCCGAGGTGCTGCTGGATGAGACCAGCGGCACGATCGCCAGCGAGGTGTGGTCGCTCGGCGCGACCATGTACTCCCTGCTCGCCGGCCGCTCGCCTTTCGAGGTGCCGGGCAAGGAGAACACCGCCGCCGAGCTCATCCAGCGCATCACCAAGAGCCGGCCGCTGCCGATCGGCCGTGCCGACGTGCCGCCGCGTCTCGAGCAGGTGCTGATGAAGGCCATGTCGCGCAAGCCGTCGCAGCGGCAGCGCAGCGCCCTCGAGTTCATCCGCGAGCTGCAGGCGGTCGAGGCCGAGCTCGGTCTCCCGCAGACGCCGATCGAGGTGGCGATGGACGACTGGGCGCTCGCCACCGCGGGCGACCCGGAGGACCGCACGCGCGTGAAGGGCGTCATGGCCGTCGATCCCGGCGCCCGTCGCCGGCGCCGCCGCGCGGCTCCCGCCTCCGCGACGGTCACCCGCGCTCCCACCCGCACGGTCGTGCGCGAGAGCGCGGGCAGCGCGCAGACGCCACAGCAGGCGCCGCCGTCGAAGACCCCGCGCGCTCTCGTGATCGCCCTGATCGCGTGCGCCACGCTCGTGGTCGTGCTCGGCATCACGGCCTCGCTCGTGCTGGTGCGGGCGGGGGCGAGCAGCGATATCCCGACGGTCCGCGACCTCAGCGGCCGCGTCACGGGCAGCACGATCGTGTTCAGCTGGAGCGACCCCGGCCTGCAGGACGGCGACACCTACCAGGTGACCGTCCAGGACCAGCCGCCGAGCAGCCAGCACGCGACCGAGTTCCGGGTGGACGCCAAGCCCGGTCAGACCGTCTGCGTCACCGTCACGGTCAACCGCGACGGCCGTACCGGCACGCCGAGCGGCCAGAAGTGCGTCGAGAGGGCGGCCGGGACGTGAGCCGGCTCGCCGCGTTCTGGTCCTGGCTGACGGCCCACAAGTCGGTCGCCGCGACGGCTGTCAGCGGGACGGCCGTGGCCGCCCTCGTGACCACGCTCGCGGTCGTCTCGGGCGGCTACAGCGCCCAGCACCTCCAGCTGAACGATGCGGCGGTCTGGGTCGCCAGCGACGCCAAGAAGTCGCTCGGGCGAGCGAACACCGAGATCGACAAGCTCAACTCGGTCGTGGCCGGCACCGGCGAATCGCTCGACGTGGTGCAGGACGGCACCGACGTTCTCCTGATCGACCGGGAGGCCAACACCGTCGCGGTCGTCGACCCGGCCACCGCCGAGGCGGGCAAGTCGGTCGCACTGCCGCCGCGGTCGCCGCAGGTCTCGCTGGCGGGCGGCCACGTGGCGCTCCTGTCGCAGACCACGGGACAGCTGTGGCTGACCACCGTGAAGCAGCTGGACACCTTCAACTCGGGTTCGGCCGCCACCGTCGACCTGGGCGGTCGCGCGGTCTCCGCCATGGACCCGTCCGGCGTGCTCTTCGCCTACCAGCCGTCGACCCGGACGCTGGTGCGCGCCGACCTCAACGCGGCCGAGCCGTCCACGACGACCGTCGACGTCGCCACCAAGGGCGACGGTGCGAACGTCTCGCTGACCTCGGTCGGCGGCCACTGGGCACTCCTCGACCCCGACGAGCGCACCCTGTGGGTGGACGGACGCGCCGTGGACCTCCGCGCCGTCCTGCCCAAGGGCTCCGAGCCGGTGCTGCAGCAGCCGTCGTCCGGCGGAGGGGCCGTGTGGATCGGGTCCGGCTCCGGACTTGTGCGCGTGCCGCTCGACGGCGGTCGGCCCACGCGTCCGGTCACCCAGCGCGGCGCGTCGGCGGCTGCGCCCGTCACCGTGGCCGGCTGCACGTACGCGGCCTGGAGCGACGGGAGCACGTGGCGCTCCTGTGGCGCCGCCGGTGCGGGGGAGCGCTCGACGCTGAAGGACGTCCCGTCGGGCGCGACCCTCGGCTTCCGGATCAACGGCACCCGCGTCGTCCTCAACGACTCCCGGTCGGGCGTCGCCTGGGCGGTGCAGAGCGGCAACACGCGCATCGACAACTGGGACGAGCTGGTCTCCAAGAAGACGACGCAGGAGCTCGTCAACCAGACCAAGCAGGACACCGCACCGCAGTACGAGAAGCAGGAGCAGCCTCCCGTCGCCGTCGACGACTCCTTCGGCGCCCGGCCCGGGCGCGTGACACCCCTGCCGGTGCTCCTCAACGACTACGACCCCAACGGCGACGTTCTGACGATCGACTCGTTCACCGGCGTTCCGGCGTCGCAGGGCACGCTCGAGCTGACCAACGCCGACCAGCAGCTGCAGATCTCGCTGCCGGACACGGCGACGGGCTCGATCTCGTTCGACTACACCATCTCCGACGGCCGGGGCGGGACCGCGACCGCGCACGTCACCGTCGCCGTGCGATCGGCGGGGGAGAACACGCCGCCGGTCTGCGTGCGCAACGCCAAAGCCGTCGTGCAGTCGGGAGGCCGCGTCTCGGCGCCGGTGCTCGGCGACTGCTACGACCCGGACGGCGACTCCTTCTATCTCTCCGCCGCCTCCATCGCCGCCCCCGACGCAGTGACCTTCACCCCGCAGGGCCAGGTCGCCTACTCCGACCACGGCGACGGCGCCGGCGTCAAAGACGTCGCGCTGACGCTCTCCGACGGCCGCGCCGAGTCCGCCGGGCTGCTGGCGGTCACCGTGCGCCCGCCCGGGCAGGTGCCGATCATCGCCGACCCCTTCGCCGTGCTGGCGTACCAGGGCCAGGAGGTGACGGTCACTCCGCTCGACCATGTGCGCGGAGGCAACGGCACCGTGCGCCTCAGCACCGTGCCGACGAAAGCGGACGCTACCATCACGCCGGACTACCAGGGCGGCACGTTCCGTTTCGAGTCGGACCAGGCGGGCACGCACAACATCGAGTACTCGGTGACCGACGGGGTCATCACGGCCACCGGTGTCGTCCGCGTCGAGGTCAAGGCGCCGCCCGGGGCGAAGACCGCGCCGATCGCCGTCCCGCACACCGCGTTCATTCGCGAGCAGTCGACGCAGGACGTCGACGTGCTCTCGACCGACATCGACCCGTCCGGCGGCGTGCTCCTGGTCACGGGGGTCACCGACCCGGAGGCCTCCACCGGGGTGCGGGTGCAGGTGCTGCAGCAGCGCACGCTGCGGGTCACGCTCAGCCGTCCGCTCGCCGGCCCGGTCGACTTCCACTACCGGCTGAGCAACGGCCTGGCCGACACCGTCGGCACGGTCACGGTGGTGCAGCTGCCGCCGCTCACGGTCCACCAGCCGCCGATCGCCGCGCCGGACTCGGTGTCGGTGCGCGTGCGCGACGTGGTCGACATCCCGGTGCTGGCCAACGACATCCAGCCCGACGGCGACAAGCTCACGCTCGACCCGACCCTGGCGACGCCGCTGCCGAGCGGAGCCGGCCTGCTGTTCGTCAGCGGCGACCACCTGCGCTACCTCGCGCCCTCGAAGCCCGGCAACTACACGGCGGCCTACCGCGTCTCGGGCGAGGACGGGCAGTGGGCCACCGCGGAGGTCACCATCGCGGTCCGCGAGCGCGACGCCGCGACCAACAACCCGCCGGTGCCCAAGACCGTCACCGCACGCGTGCTCGCCGGCGATACGGTCCGCATCACCGTGCCGCTCTCGGGGATCGACCCGGACGGCGACTCGGTGCAGTTCATCGGCCAGGAGACCAACCCGCAGAAGGGCGCCGTGGTCGCCTCCGGCCCCGACTGGATGGACTTCCAGGCCGGCGACTACTCCGCGGGCACCGACACGTTCACCTACGCGGTGGTGGATGCGCTCGGCGCGCGGGCGACCGGGACTGTGCGGGTGGGCATCGCGGCCCGGGTCGAGGGGGCCCGCAACCCGATCGCCGTCGAGGACGACGTGACGGCGAAGCCGGGGCGCACGCTCAGCGTCCAGGTTCTCGCCAACGACAGCGACCCCGACGGCAGTCCGCTGAGCGTCACCGCGGTCACGTCGCTCGATGGCAAGGCCAAGGCGAAGATCAGCGGCGACGTCGTCACGGTGACCGCGCCGAAGACCCAGGGCGCGTACGGGTTCCTGTACACGATCCAGAACGAGCGCGGGGGGACGAGCCAGGCGTTCCTGCGGCTGACCGTCGACGAGAAGGCGCCGCCGGCGCGACCCGTGGTCTCCGACACCACCCTCGGCCTCTCCGACATCCTCGGCAAGGACCGGGTCGACGTGAACGTGCTGGCGAACGTGTTCTTCGCCGACGGCCCGGTGTCGAGCCTCAAGCTCTCGCTGGTGTCCGGGTACGGCGCCGACGCGCAGGTGACGGCGTCCAAGCGCCTGCGGATCGCGATCGGAGCCAAGAGCCAGATCGTGCCGTTCAAGGTCGCCAACCCCGAGGACGAGTCGGTGGTCGCCTACGGCTTCGTGCACGTCCCCGGCTACGACGACGCGCTGCCCCAGGTGAAGCGCGGAGCGCCGAAGCTGACGGTGGTGAGCGAGAAGACGCTGACAATCCACCTCAACGACTACATCGTCGCGGTCGGCAACCGGAAGGTGCGGCTCACCGACGCCGCGACCGTGCGGGCGACCCATGCCAACGGCGACGACCTCGTGGTCGGCAACGACACCCTCCAGTTCACGTCGTCGCCGCGCTACTTCGGTCCGGCGTCCATCTCGTTCCAGGTCACGGACGGGTCGAGCGCTACGGATCCCGGCGGCAACGTCGCCACGATCGTCCTTCCGATCGAGGTCACGCCGCGCGAGAACCAGCCACCGGTGTTCACCGGCGCCCTCATCGACTTCGAGCCGGGGCAGACGAAGACCATCGACCTGACCAAGGTGACGAGCTACCCGTACGCCAAGGACCAGGGCGAGCTGGTGTACTCCATCCAGAACCCGCGGCCGAACGGCGTCAGCGCCTCCATCGACGGTCAGAAGCTGACGGTGACCGTCGCCACCGGCACGCCGAAGGGCTCCACGCCCTCCCTGTCCATCGGGGTGAAAGATGCGGTGAACGCCGGCCAGGCGGGGCGGATCGACATCCAGGTTGTGCCGTCGACCCGTCCGCTGGCGAGCCCGCAACCGGACCGCGTGATCGCGCCGCGCGGTCAGACGACGACGGTCGACGTGCTCGCGAACGACGGGGCGACCAATCCCTTCCCGGGGAAGCCGCTGCAGGTGATCGCGGTGCGCGGCCTGGGCAGCGGGCTGCCCGACGGGCTCAGCATCACGCCGAGCGCCGACAACTCCCGGCTGCAGATCTCCGTCTCCGCAACGGCGGCGGCGGCCGACACCACGCTGCAGTACGAGGTCGCGGATGCCACCGGCGACGCGGACCGCTACACGTGGGGGACGGTGACCGTCTCGGTGCAGGACCGGCCAGCTCCCGTCTCCAACGTGCAGATCGGCACGATCGCCGACCGCAGTCTGACCCTCAGCTGGATCCCCGGCGCCTTCAACAACTCGCCGATCACCGGCTTCCAGGTGACCATGGCGAGCGCAGCCAGCGGGCAGGTGCTCTCCACCACCGCCTGTGCGACCACCACCTGCGCGATCACAACGCCCGGCAACGGCCCGGCGAACGCCGTGACGCTGACGGTGCGCGCGCAGAACGCCCTCGGCCTCTCCGACCCGACCTCGTACGCCGAGCCGGTGTGGTCGGACGTGATCCCGAATGCGCCGTCCGCCGTGTCGTCGACGCCGCTCGATCACGGCCTCCGCATCTCCTGGAGCAAGCCGGCCGATGCACCGGGCGCGAGCCCGATCACGTCGTACGTGGTGTCGATCGGCGGCGTGACAAACGCCCTCCAGGTCTCGGGCTCCGACCCGGTCGGCACCGGGTACGCGCTGAACCTGACCGACCCGGGCATCGCCAACGGGGCCGCGATCGCCTTCTCGGTGTCGTCGCGCAACGAGTTCTACCAGGGCCGGACGACGTGGAACCAGACGCAGGGGAGCGGCGTGCCCGCCGGTGCGCCCACCACCACCGGCGTCGCCCCGGTCGCCACGCCGGACACGCAGGACGGAACGAGCGCGACGCTCAGCTGGTCCGGAGTCTTCGGCGACAACGGCAAGGCGATCAGCTCCTACTACGCGGCGGCCTTCCAGGGCGGCAACCCGACCTCCTGCCAGGTAAGCGGTGTGGAGTCGGGACAGTCGTCCCTGTCGACCAGCGGCCTCCGCCCGGTGCAGGGCGGAAGCACGGTCTTCACCGGCTTGAGCCCCAACCAGACCTACAACTTCATCGTCTACGCCTACAACGGCCAGGGCTGCACGCCCGCCGCGATCGTGAGCGCCACGCCTCGCCAGTCGCCGGGAGACGTCACCGCCATCACTGTGGGACAGCGCCAGCAGAACGCCAAGACCGCGGACTTCGGCGTCACCGTCTCCTACCGCGCGGGAGGCGGCTCCAACCCCCGCTTCGACTACCAGCTGCTGAGCGGCGGCGCGGTGGTCGACACGGGCACGCTCGCGGGCACGACGGGAGTGCTCACCGGTTCCGGCGCCGACCACTACGGCGTGCCGCTGACCGTGCGCATCACCCAGGTCTGCGAGGGCTACCCCGATGGCTCCTCCCTCTGCACCCCGCAGGACGCGCGGCAGGACCTCGGGGTCGCCGTGAGCCTCGCCATCGGCGGAGACCGTTACGACCCTGCGAGCCACGTCTTCACCTGGACGAGCTGGCCCACGGGCGCGTACGACGCGGTCACCTACAGCTGCGACGGGACCACGCAGCTGCCGATGCCCGCGGTCGGGCAGACCGCGTCCTGCACTGCGCCCGCGAACGACCCGTCCCCGACGTTGACCGTGCGGGTCGTGGTCGGCGGCGACACGTACTCGTGGAACTATCCCGGATCGGAGCTGCAATGATCCGCGGACGGCATACTGTCTTGAGCCGCACCGCGCGGCGCACACCCCCTTCTCCGCGGCCCCTCGCGCCGCGCCCCGAACCGAAAGAGGCCGGAGCATGACGATGACCCCCGAGCAGGCCGGCTGGTTCTCCGGAGTGTTCGAGCGCCTCGTCGGGAACATCGACAAGGTCCTGCTCGGCAAGTCCCACGTGATCCGGCTCGCCCTGACCGCGCTGTTCAGTGAGGGGCACCTGCTGCTCGAGGACTACCCGGGCACCGGCAAGACGTCCCTGGCGCGGGCGATCGCCGAGAGCGTCCGCGGCACGACCAACCGCGTCCAGTTCACCCCCGACCTCCTGCCCGGCGACATCACCGGCGTCAACATCTACGACCAGCGGTCGGGCGCCTTCGAGTTCCACCGCGGCCCGGTCTTCGCGAACATCGTGCTCGCCGACGAGATCAACCGCGCGAGCCCGAAGACGCAGTCCGCTCTCCTGGAGGTGATGGAGGAGCAGCAGGTCACGGTCGACGGCGTGCGGCACTCGGTCGGCGCGCCCTTCATGGTCATCGCCACCCAGAACCCGATCGAGCAGGCGGGCACCTACCGGCTCCCGGAGGCCCAGCTCGACCGGTTCCTGATGAAGGCGTCGATCGGCTACCCGGACCACGAGGCGACGCTCCGCATCCTCGAGGGGAGCGAGCGCAAGGCGCACGAGGTCGTCGTGCCGGAGATCATCTCCGCGTCGACCGTGGTCGAGATGGCCACGATCGCGCGAGGCGTCCACGTCGACCCCACCATCAACGACTATGTGTCGAGGCTGGTCGAGGCCAGCCGCACCGCCGACGAGATCCGCCTGGGCGTGAGCGTGCGCGGCGCGCTGGCGCTGCTGCGCGCGTCCAAGACGCTCGCTGCCGCCTCCGGCCGCTACTACGTGACGCCGGACGACGTGAAGGCCCTCGCCGAGCCGGTGCTCGCTCACCGCCTCGTGCTCGACCCCGAGGCGGAGTTCGAGGGCGTCAGCGCGTCGAGCATCGTCGGCCAGCTCCTCATCGAGACGCCGCCCCCGAGCGATCGGGCCGCCGTGTGACCACCGTCACCCGTTCGCAGACCGAGCTGACCAACGCGCGCGCCCGGATCGTCGGCGAGCGCGAGGGCTTCCTCGCGGACGCGATCGTGTGGGTCGTGCGCAGCTCCGCCACCGCCGGCCGCGCGGTCGCGACGCTGGCGCGCCGTGTCGGCTCCGTGGTGACGGCGCTCGGCTGGTCGATGCTCGTGCTCGCCGCGCTGGCCCTCACCGCGGGCTACGTCTGGGGCTGGGTGGAGGCCGTCTTCGCCGGGTGGACCGCCGTGGTGCTGCTCGTCGTCGCCTCCGGCTACCTGATCGGGCGCACGGCGTACGAGGTCGGGCTCTCCTTGCCGGCGAACCGCGTGGTGGTCGGCGACCGCGCACCCGGCGAAGTGTCGGTTCGCAACCCGTTGCGGCGCAGGCTCCCGGGCGTGCGTGTCGAGGTTCCGGTCGGCCACGGTCTCGCCGAGTTCGCGGCCCCGTCGCTCGCACCGGCGGAGGAGCACTCGGACGTCTTCGTGGTCCCGACCAGCCGGCGCGGGATCGTGCCGATCGGCCCGGTGCGCACGGTCCGGGCCGACCCGATCGGGCTGCTGCGGCGTGAGGTCGTGTGGGCCGACTCCCTCGACCTGTTCGTTCATCCGCGGACCATCGCCATCCCGAGCATGAGCACCGGCTTCGTCCGCGACCTCGAGGGGTCGCCGACCCGCGACCTCACCGCGAGCGACATCGCGTTCCACGCGCTGCGCGAGTACGTTCCCGGGGACGAGCGGCGCTACATCCACTGGAAGTCCACGGCCAAGACGGGCAGCTACATGGTCCGCCAGTTCGAGGAGACCCGGCGCAGCCACCTTCTGGTGGCGCTGAGTCTCTCGTCGGCGGACTACGCGACCGACGAGGAGTTCGAGCTCGCCGTCAGCGCGACCGGATCGCTCGGGGTGCGGGCGATGCTCGACTCGCGCACGGTGTCGGTGGTCGCCTCCGCCGCGACACCCGACTTCGCCAAGCGGATGCTGTTCACCGTCCGCCGGCTGAGCACGGTCAACCGAGGCCGGCTGCTCGACGATCTCGCCGGCGTCGAGACGTCGGACTCGGCGTTGCGGCTGCCCGAGCTCGCGCAGGTCGCGTCGGACGACGCGGCCGGGATCTCGATCGCGTTCCTCATCTGCGGGTCGACGCCCAGCGCCGCGCAGCTGCGGGCGGCCGCCGCCCACTTCCCGCTGGGAGTGGATGTGGTCGCGATCGTCTGCGACGAGGGCGCGGTTCCGTCGCTCCGGCGCGTCGCCGACCTCAGCGTCCTCACCATCGGCTACCTGGAGGACCTCCAGCGCAGCCTCGCGAAACGGCTGGCCACCTGATGCTCGCGCGTCGCTCCCCTCGGGCCCTCGTGGACGTGCTCTTCGCCGTGGCCGCGGTCGCGCTGGGCGCCTGGTCCTTCTGGCCGGTATACCAGTCGACCGCGTTCGTCGTGATGCTCGGGGCGACGCTTCTGCTCGGCACCGCGATCGCGGTCGCGGGATGGGCGTGGCGCCTGCCCAGCATCGCCGTCGTCGGCTTCGTCGTGATCGTGTACCTCGGCGCGGGCGTGCAGCTCGCCGTACCGTCCGAGGCGACCGCCGGGGGACTGCTCCCGAGCCCCGAAGGTTTCGTCGACCTGGTGCAGGGCACCTGGCTGAGCTGGAAGCAGCTGGTGACGATCAGCGTGCCGGTCGGCTCCTACCAGGCGCTGCTCGTCCCCGCGTTCCTGCTGACGCTGCTGGCGACGGTCCTGACGGTGACCATCGCGCTGCGGTCGTCGCGGCCGGAGCTCGCGGCCATCCCGCCGGTGCTGCTGGTCGTGGCGGGCATCCTGCTGGGATCGTCGGTCGCGTCCGTCCCGGTGCTGCTGCTGCTCGCGATGTTCGTCGTGATCCTGGCGTGGCTGATCCGGTTCCGGCTGGTGCGGCGCTCGGCCGCGGTGCGCACGCTGCGCGAGCAGAGCGGTCAGCTCGTCGAGAGCCGGAGCGAACGGGTCTCGACCGCCGTGCTCACCGCGGTGGGGGCGACGGTCATGGTCGTCGCCGCGGCCGCGGGAGGCATCGCGGCCGCCGCGCTGCTTCCGCCGCCGGGCGACCGGCAGGTCGTGCGCACGGCTGTCGAGCAGCCGTTCGACCCGCGCCAGTATCCGAGCCCGCTGAGCGGGTTCCGCTCCTACCTGGAGCCCGCGAAGGCGGACGAGCGGATGCTCACGGTCGACGGCCTGCCGTCCGACGGGCGGCTGCGGATCGCCACGCTCGACACCTACGACGGGGTGACCTACTCGGTCGGCAGCGCGGAGACGACCAGCGCGTCCGGATCCTTCACCCGCGTCCCGTATCGCCTCGACCAGGGTGCGACCTTGGGCAAGCCCACTACCACCACGGTCGTGGTGGGGGACTACCGCGGTCCGTGGCTTCCCGGCAGCGGCCAGCTCGAACAGGTGCAGTTCGCCGGGCCCCGGGCCTCGAACCTCGCCGGCGCGTTCTTCTACAACGACGTGACCGGGACGGGCGCGGTCACCACGGCGCTGCGCAACGGCGACACCTACACCGAGCAGTCGGTGGTCAAGCCGATGCTGACCGCGACGCAGCTGAAGAAGGTGCAGCCCGGCACGGACTCGGTGCCGCGCCCGACCGTCATCCCCGACGAGCTGCAGTCCGCGCTGCAGAAGTACACCGCCGGCGTCAGCGGCGCCGGGGCGAAGCTCGCCGCGGCGCTGCAGGGCCTCGCGCAGGACGGCTACATCAGCCACGGCGTGGGCGCGGACGAGCCGGCGAGCCGGTCGGGTCACGGCGCGGACCGCATCACCGAGCTCCTCACCGACGTGCCGATGCTCGGCGACCAGGAGCAGTACGCGGTGACCGCGGCGCTCATGGCTCGGCAGCTGGGATTCCCGGCCCGCGTGGTCGTCGGGTTCGTCGCGCCGAAGGACACGACGGGCGACGCGGTCACGTTCACCGGCTCCGACATCTCGGCGTGGATCGAGGTGCAGACGACGACCGGCTGGGTGACCGTCGACCCGACCCCGCCGATCCGTCCGGTCCCGCCGAAGCAGCCCGACCAGCCGACGCAGATCTCG
>Ga0209455_1000979_pt1 | contig 14449 bp, 13 predicted proteins | sample AraplaCol_mCL_r2_FD_184275 | JGI IMG/M metagenome (GOLD analysis project Ga0209455, IMG submission 184275) | Arabidopsis root microbial communities from North Carolina, USA - plate scrape CL_Col_mCL_r2 (SPAdes) (version 2) | ecosystem: Host-associated > Plants > Roots > Endosphere | place: USA...
GAGCGACGCGGTGATGGGGTCTCCGGTCGACCGCATCAGGAAGAAGACGACGGTGACCAGGATGAAGATGGTGGGGATGATCAGGAGAGCGCGGATCAGGAGGTAGCGGCCGAGGCCGCCTCCGGAGCGCCGCTTCGCCCTGGTCCGCTCGGGGCCGGGGGTCGTCCCGGCGTCGGCGGTGCTGACAGTCGCTGTCATGGAAGCCAATCGTGGTGGTCGTGGAGAGGGGGTGGCTCGCTGCGTCAGCGAGCCACCCCCCGGTTCAGCTCAGAGCGTGTCGCTCGTCGCCGAGGTTACTTCGAAAGCGCCCCGTAACGGAACTTGAAGGAGGCGTCGAGCGTCTTGTCCGCGCCCGACACGCCCTTGGCGACGACAGCGACCTGCGAGCCCTGCAGCAGCGGCAGGGTGCTGAGGTCGGCGCCCACCTTGGCCTGGATCTCCTCGATCAGCTTGGTGCGCTCGGCCTTGTCGGTCGTGCCCGCCTGCTTCGCGATGAGGTCCTGGACCTCGGCGTTGTCGTAGTGGTTCGCCAGGAAGTTGTCCTTGATGAAGAACGGCGACAGGTAGTTGTCCGCGTCGGAGTAGTCCGGGAACCAGCCGAGCTGGTAGGCCGGGTACGTGTCCTTGGTGCGGTCCTTCGAGTACTGCACCCACTCGGTCGACTGCAGGTTGACCTTGAACAGGCCGCCGTTCTCCAGCTGCTCCTTGACCAGCGCGTACTCGTCACCGGAGGACGGGCCGTAGTGGTCCGGGTTGTACTGGAGGTTCAGCGACACGGGCGTGGTCACGCCGGCCGCCTGCAGGGCCGCCTTCGCCTTGTCGAGGCTGGGGCCGCCGTTGCCGTCGCCGTAGAGGTCCTTGAGCACCTTGGTGGCGCCGGTCAGGCCGTCCGGGACGTAGGAGTACAGCGGGGTGTAGGTGCCCTTGTAGACCTGGTCGGCGATGGCCGCGCGGTCGACGAGGTCGGCCGCCGCCTGGCGCACCGCGAGGGCCTTCTTCGGGTCCGCCTCAGAGGTGGTGGCGCCGAACGGCTGGGTGTTGAAGTTGAACACGATGTAGCGGATCTCGCCACCCGGGCCCTTGACGACCTTGACCTTGTTGTTGCCCTCGAGGCTCGCGATGTCGGTGGCCGAGAGGCTGCGGAAGGCCACGTCGATCGCGTTCTTCTGGATGTCGAGCTTCAGGTTCGAGGACTCGGCGTAGTACTTGACGTTGACCTTCTGCGTCGCCGGCTTGCCGAGGATGCCCTTGTAGCCGTCGAACGCCTTGTACGCGATGAGGTTGTTGAAGTCGTAGCTCGTGATGTCGTACTGACCGGCGAAGGGGTGGCCCTTCACGATCGTGTTGTCCGGCGTGACCTTGTCGGCCGAGAAGACCTGCTCGTCGACGATCGGACCGGCCGGGCTCGAGAGCACCTGGGCGAAGGTCTGGTCGTTCGGGACCTTGAGCTTGAAGACGACCGTCGTCTTGTCCGGCGTCGAGACGCTGTCGAGGTTGGCGAGCAGCGACGCGGGGCCGTTGGGGTCGTTGATCTTGATCTGGCGGTCGAAGGTGAACTTCACATCCGACGAGGTCAGGTCGTGGCCGTTCGCGAACTTCAGGCCCGGCTTGAGCTTGACCGTGAACTCGGTCGGCGACGTGAAGTCGGCGCTCTCGGCGATGTCCGGCTTGACGTCCGGGCTGCCGTAGGGGCTGTTGAGCAGGAACGGGTAGACCTGGTTCATCACGGCGAAGGAGCCGTTGTCGTACGAGCCCGCCGGGTCGATCGACGTGATCTTGTCGGTCGTGCCGACGGTGATCGCACCGCCACCGCCGCCGGATCCGTTGTTGCTGCCCGAGCAGCCGGCGAGCACCAGTGCCGCGGCCGCGAACGCGGCGGATACGGCGAGCAGGCGCCGTCCACCGTTGTGTGCGGATGTCATATCCGAGTACCTCTTCCTGGTGTGGGATGCGCGGCGGCGTCGTTGCAGGCGTGCGTGATCGCCGTTCGCGTGAGAACTTTCCTAGCACGGAATCCTCGTGGAACATGCATTCGAATGCGGATCCGGGCGCGATCTTCACATAAGCGCAACAAAAGAGCGCGGGAACCTACTCGCCGCGGAGACGCCGCCGTTCGGACTCGATCGCGACCATGGCGATCGAGATCTGCCGTCGCAGCTCCGGGTCCTCGGTGCGGCCGAGGCGCGAGGTCAGCTCGGCCTTCTCGCGGAGCAGATCGCGGTCGATGAGTCCGTCGACGATCGAGCGGGCGTAGCGTCCGGTGTCGCCGTCCTGCGGGAGGGCCGCGACGGCGAGGGCGTTGACCGTCGGGGCGTAGGCCTGGGGCACTTCGGCGAGCACGCGATCCACCCAGCCCGGCTGCGTCAGCGTGGGGAGCTGGCTCGCGATGGCGTCGCGGACCACGGCGTGGGTCGGGTTCACGAACGGGACCTGGACGGCGCGGGCCGCGCGCTCGGGGCCCACCTCGCCCGGGAGCTGCAGGAGCACCATGAGGCTCTCGCGCTCGGTGCGCTGGGTGGGATCGGCGAGGTCGGCCTGCGGCAGCGGGCGCGCCTGCTCGCGGGCCGTGTCTGCAGTCGACGGCGTGCGCTCACGGGAGTCGCCGCCGCGCTGGCCGCCGCCGCGCTGGGCCGCGCGGACGGCTCGCGTCGCATCCTGCAGCTCCGCACCGGAGAGGCGGGCCAGCTCGCGGGTGTAGCCGCTCTGCGAGGCGGGATCGCGGATGGTCGCGACGATCGGAGCGCCGGCGCGCAGGGCGGCCATGCGCCCCTCCACCGAGTCGAGGTCGAAGCGCTCGACCACCTGGCGGATCATGAACTCGTACATCGGCTTGCGGGAGTCGATCATCCGCCGGACGGCGTCGTCGCCCTTCGCGAGCCGGAGGTCGCACGGGTCGAGGCCGTCCGGGCCGACGGCGACATAGGTCTGGGCGGAGAAGCGCTGCTCCTCGCCGAAGGCGCGGGTCGCGGCCTTCTGGCCCGCCGCATCCGGGTCGAAGGTGAAGATGACGGAGCCCTGGCTGCTGTCGTCGCCCATCACCCGGCGGATCACCTTGATGTGGTCGACGCCGAACGAGGTGCCGCAGGTCGCGACGGCGGTCGTGATACCCGCGAGGTGGCAGGCCATGACATCGGTGTACCCCTCGACGACGACCACCTGATCCTGGCGGGAGATGTCGCGCTTGGCGAGGTCGAGGCCGTAGAGCACCTGTGCCTTCTTGTAGACGGCGGTCTCGGGGGTGTTGAGGTACTTCGGACCCTTGTCGTCGTCGAGCAGGCGGCGGGCGCCGAAACCGATGGTCTGGCCCGTCACATCCCGGATCGGCCAGATCAGCCGGCCGCGGAAGCGGTCGTACACGCCGCGGTCGCCCTGGGAGACCAGGCCGGCGGCGAGCAGTTCGTCCTGCGTGAAGCCCTTGCCGCGCAGGTGCTTGGTGAGCTCGTCCCAGCTCTTCGGGGCGAAGCCGACGCCGAAGTGGGCCGCGGCGTTCGCGTCGAAGCCGCGCTCCCCGAGGAATCGGCGGCCGGGATCCGCGTCCGGGGCGGACAGCCGGTCGCGGAAGAACTCCTCGGCGGCCGAATTGGCCGCCAGCAGGCGGGCGCGGTTGCCCGAGCCCTCCGACGGTCCGCCGCCGCCCTCCTCGTAGTGGAGCTGGTAGCCGATCCGCCCGGCGAGGCGCTCGACGGCGTCGGTGAAGGACACGTGGTCCATCTTGAGGAGGAACTCGTAGACGTCGCCGCCCTCGCCGCAGCCGAAGCAGTGGTACCGGCCGACGCCCGGGCGCACGTAGAAGCTGGGGCTCTTCTCGTCGTGGAACGGGCAGAGACCCTTGAGCGCGCCGACACCGCCGGTCTTGAGGCTGACGTAGTCGCCGACGATGTCGGCGATGTTGGTGCGGGCCTTGACCTCTTCGATGTCGCTCTGTCGAATCCGGCCGGCCATGCTCTCGATTCTAGTGAGCCGGACCGACGCTCACGGCGGCCTGTGGATTACTCGTTCGGTGGGCGGCGACGTCGTGTGTTCTGGGCGATCTCGATGATGGCGCAGAACACCTCGATGCCGACGCGCAGCAGGAGCACCGCCAGCATCGCTCCCACCAGGGTGATCAGCACGCCGAACAGGAACACGAACGCCCCGATCGGAGCGTGCGTCGCGATCGCGGACGTCAGCGAGTTGGCGAAGCCGACGACGATTCCAAGTCCGATGAGCACGAGGCCTACCACGTACACCGGTCCGGCCAGCTTGCGCGTGACGTAGTTGGTGAACGTGAAGTCGAAGAGCGACGAGAAGAACCGGGAGTCGTCGAGCCGGTCGGCGAGGTCGTTCACCGTACGGCCGTGGGCGCCGGGATGGGATGCGCCGGGGTGCGCGCCGCCCTCGGTGGGGTGGGCCGAGACCTCCGGCACCGGCTCCAGCCGCTCGGTGCTCTCGGTGGCCGTGGCGGCCGCCGGGACCGCGGCCGCGGGGACAGCCGCCGGCGCCGGGGATGCGTCGGGTGCCGTGTCGAATCCGGACACGTCGGGACCTGTCGCCGCCACCGGCTCGACCGGTTCGGACGTCTCGAGCCGCTCGGTCGACTCCGTGCGTGCGGGCCGCTCCGTGCGCTCGGTGACCGGCTCGGCAGGCGCGATGGTCGCGTCCGTCGCAGCTGCGGCCGCCGTGGCGGTGCCCTCCGCGTCGCCGGCCGCGGGCGTGCCCGCGTAGACCTCTTCTGCGGTGGGGAGGCGCTTCGTCGCCGCGATCTCCGTCTCCGCCGGCGGCTCGGCCGGCGACGTCGACGTGTCGGCGGGCATCGCAGCCGCCCGGGAGCGCCCGGCCAGCGGCTCGCGCGCGCCGAGGGTCGCATCCATGATGTCGGGCGCTTCGCCCTCGGGGGCGATCGGCGCCGGCTTCACCGTGGTGCGACGCGTGCGCGGCGCAGCCGGCTTCTTGGCAGCCGCGCCGGCTGTGGTGCCTGCGCTCTTCGAACCCGTGGTCTTGCGTGCGGTGGCCGGCTTGGCGGTCGCCGCCTGGGGAGCGGTCGTCTCGGATGCCGCGGCACCGTCGGCAGCCACCGCCTCCTCGGCCGCCGCGGTCGACGCCGGCTTCCGCGTCGTCGAGCGGGAGGCGGTCGTGCGCCCGGCACCCGTTCCGGTCGACGCGCGCGATGTGCGGCGGGGCTTCTCCGGCGGGGCCGAGGTCGCCTCCGGCGACTCGCCACCGGCGGGGCGGTCGTCGTCCGACGGCGGTAGTGGGGTGCTCATGCGTCTCCTCCTGAGGGCCTGCCCCCCAGCATTCTGCACGGAGCGGCCGTATTCAAGCCCGGTCGTCCGAGCGTCAGTGCTGAACCAGTCGTTCGTACCAGCTGAGTGCGGACTGGTCCGTGAGGCTGGCGACCTGGTCGACGACCACTCGCCGGCGCTGCGCGTCGGTCTCGGCGTCGCGCCAGTCCTCGGCGAACCCCGGGTCGAGCTCCGCCGGGCCCCGCTGGTACAGCAGGTCGGCCAGCGTCGTCAGAATCTGCCGCTGCTGCGCGTAGATCGGCTGCCGCGTGTTCCGTGACATGACGAACGTCGCGACGATGCCCTTGAGCACTGCGATCTCGGCGCGGATCCCGAGCGGCACGACGACGTCGGCGCCGAAGCGGATGAGGTCGGACCGACCCGCCGACTCCTTCGTCGCGTGGACAGCGGCGTGGGCGAACCGGCCGATCAGCTGGCTGGTCAGGTTCTTCAGGCGCGCCTGCGAGCGGCGCGAACCGTCCCAGCCTTCCAGCCAGATGTCCATCGAGTCGAGCCGGTCGAACGCCTCGATCAGCTCCTGGTGGCTGACCTCGCCGCCGACCCACTCGTGCATCGACTGCACGAGGTCTTCGTGATCGACGCGGCTGCCGAGCGCGGCGACGTCGATGTAGCCGTTGACCACGGCGTCCTCGAAGTCGTGCACCGAGTAGGCGATGTCGTCGGAGAGGTCCATGACCTGCGCCTCGATGCAGAGTTGCCGCTCGGGCGCGCCGGCGCGCATCCACTCGAAGACGGCGTGGTCGTCGTCGTAGAAGCCGAACTTGGCGCGGCCGCTCGGGTCGGGCACCGACGACGACGCGGGCCACGGGTACTTGCAGCTCGCGTCGAGGCTGGCGCGGGTCAGGTTGAGGCCGTACGGACGCCCGTCACGGCCGAACACCTTCGGCTCCAAGCGGGTGAGCAGCCGGAGCGTCTGGGCATTGCCCTCGAAGCCGCCGATGTCCTCCGCCCAGGAGTTGAGCGCGCGCTCGCCGTTGTGCCCGAACGGCGGGTGGCCGATATCGTGGGCGAGGCAGGCGGTGTCGACGATGTCGGGGTCGAGTCCCAGGCTGTTGGCGAGCTCGCGCCCGACCTGTGCGACCTCGAGGGAGTGCGTCAGCCGGTTGCGGGCGAAGTCGAGGCCCGCGGTGGGACTGAGCACCTGCGTCTTGGCCGCCAGCCGGCGCAGGGCGCTGGAGTGCAGCAGGCGTGCGCGGTCGCGCGCGAAGTCGCTGCGGCGGTTGGAGTGGTGCTCGGGCAGCCAGCGCTCGCTGTCGTACTCGGTGTAGCCGTCGGCGGCCGCCGCACGGGCGTCCCGCTCTGCACCGCCCCCGCGCTCGGCGTCGTTGCGGGTGGTCGCCGCCACGTCATCCACCACTGTTGTGCACCTCCGCGTCGGCGACCTCGGCGCGCTGGGCGCCGTCGAGGTCTCGGCTCTGCAGCCAGCCGTCCGGCAGCGCGGGCCGTTTCGGCGAGCCCGCTCGCCCGCGCTGGCCCTCGGCTGCCTCGCCCGGGTACTCCTGGTCCCAGTCGAGCGTCGCGAGCAGGTCGTCGAGGTGCTGCAGGGTGTCGACCGTGGCGAGGCTCGCCCGGAGGTCGCCGCCCACGGGGTAGCCCTTGAAGTACCAGGCGACGTGCTTGCGGATGTCGCGGCAGCCGCGCTCCTCGCTCTCGAAGAACTCGACCAGCAGCTCGGCGTGCCGGCGGAACGTCTGCGCCACCTGGCCCAGCGTCGGGTGCGCCTGCGCCGCCTCGGCCTCGACCGCGCTGATCTCGCCGGCCTTCGCGCGGAAGGCTGCGGCGAGGTCGCCGAAGAGCCACGGGCGTCCGAGGCAGCCGCGGCCGACGACGACACCGTCGCATCCTGTCTCTTCCACCATCCGGATCGCGTCGGCCGCCGACCAGATGTCACCGTTGCCGAGCACCGGCGTCGAGGTGATCGTCTCTTTCAGCTTCGCGATGGCCGACCAGTCGGCGTGCCCCGAGTAGAACTCGGCGGCGGTGCGCGCGTGCAGGGCCATGGACGCGACGCCCGCGCCCTCGGCGATGCGGCCCGCCTCGAGGTAGGTGAGGTGGTCGCTGTCGATGCCCTTGCGCATCTTGATGGTCAGCGGGATGTCGCCCGCCGCCTTCACGGCGCCCTCGACGATCTCGCGGAACAGGCCGAGCTTCCAGGGAAGCGCCGCTCCCCCGCCCTTGCGCGTGACCTTGGGCACCGGGCAGCCGAAGTTGAGGTCGATGTGGTCGGCGCGGTCCTCCGCGACGAGCATCGTGACGGCCTCGCGCACGGTGACCGGATCGACGCCGTAGAGCTGGATGGAGCGCGGCGTCTCGGACTCGTGGTGGGTGATTAGGCGCAGGGATTCGGGCGTGCGTTCGACAAGGGCGCGCGAGGTGATCATCTCGCTCACGTACAGGCCTGCGCCGAACTCGCGGCACAGCCTCCGGAAGGCGGTGTTCGTGATCCCGGCCATCGGCGCCAGGACGACGGGCACGTCGAGCCCCAGCGGACCGATGGTCAGCTGAGGGGCGTGGCTTAGGGTGGCAGTGGTAGACATCTCATTCGATTCTCCCAGAAAGCGTGCTGAGCCATGGCCGAGAGCCCGGAATCGGTGGACAACTCATCCACTTCGCCCGTCGGTGGAGAACTTCCGCCCGGCCGCGAACGTGTGAGCGCGGATGCGGCGGCACGCGGTGTGGACATCCGCATCGTCGAGCGCCCGGCCGCCCGCAGCCTCGAAGAGGCGGCGTCTCTGCTCGGTCTGCAGCCGTCGGACATCGTCAAGACGCTGGTCGTCAAGCGCAGCGACGACACGTTCGTGTTCGCGCTGGTGCCCGGCGGCCGCAAGATCGCCTGGCCGAAGCTGCGCGCCGTCCTCGGCGTCAACAAGCTGCAGCTGCCGGACGCGTCGGTCGCCCTCGCCGCCACCGGCTACGAGCGCGGCACCATCACCCCCTTCGGCAGCACGACCGCATGGCCCGTCGTCGCCGACGCGACCATCCCGGGACGGACGGTCTCGATGGGCGCTGGCGAGCACGGCTACTCGCTCTTCGTCGACGCCGACGCCCTCATCGCCGCCTATGGCGCCACCGTCGCCGACATCACCGACCCCGAATAGCCGTCCATGGGACGCAACACGCCGTTATCCCTTGCGAATAACGGCGTGTTGCGTCTCATGGATGCTGGGAGTTGTGGATAACGTCGGCGGCGGTCGCAGGCTCGGACAGGGTGGGGCCATGCGCCAACCCCACGAACTGCCCCTCTCACGTGAACAACCGTTCTCGACGTCCTCCGCGCAGCGGTCCGGAGTCAGCCGGGCACGGCTACGCCGCGGCGACCTGGTGGCACCGTTCCACGGCACCCGTCAGGCGGCCGAGTCGCCGCCCGTGACGCTCGAAGCCCGCTGCCGCGCATACGCGACGGTGATGCCGGAGGGGATGTGCTTCAGCCACACGACAGCGGCCATTCTGTACGGACTGCCCATCCCCGCGCGATTCCACGAAGAGGTTCACGTGTCCGCCCCGCTTCATCGGCGCGCGCCCCGGGCGGCCGGGATCGTCGGGCATCGCGTGACCCTCGACCCGTCCTCGATCAGGCGGATCCGCGGACTCCCGCTCGCCGCGCCGGCTGACGTGTTCTGCCAGGTCGCTCGCTACCTCGACCATGACGCACTCGTTAGAGTCGGCGACGCTCTGACCCGTCGAAAGGATCCGCTCGCGACACTCCTCAAACTGCGGGTCGCCGTGATCGCTGCAGAGGGCAGGCCCGGAATCCGGGCGCTCCGGGAGGCCGTCGGTTCAGTCAGAGCGCGGACGGACTCGCCCATGGAGACGTCGCTGCGGCTCGCGCTCGTTAGGGCCGGGTTACCCGAACCGCACGTCAATTACCGCACATCCATCGGTTCCGGACGTTTCGCGCACCTCGACCTCGCCTATCCGGTCGAGCGCGTTGCGATCGAGTACGACGGCGACCAGCATCGCACCGATGATCGCCAGTTTCACATCGACGGCGACCGGCTGTGGCGCATCGAGAGCCACGGGTGGCGCATCGTCCGCGTGAATCGCTCGCACATGACTGACGACGGCGCCGAAGCGGTGAGTCGCGTGCGCTCGGCACTCCGATCTATGGGACGCAACACGCCGTTCTCCGCGGGGTGAAACGGCGTGTTGCGTCCCGTCGATCACGGGAAGGCGCGGACCGCTCGCCGTGGGCGCTCGGCACTCCGATCTATGGGACGCGACACGCCGTTATCCCACGGCTGAAACGGCGTGTTGCGTCCCCTCGATTACGGGAGGGCGCAGGTGTCGCCGTCGCAGACGGCGGCGGCGGCGCCGAGCGGGATGAGGGACGGGCGCGGAGCGGGCGCGTCGGTGGCCGGCGCGCCGGCGGCGTCCGGCGCCGCAGGCGTGGCGGCGGCGGCCGCCTCGGCGGCGGTCACGCGGTCACCGCGGCGCGCTCGGACCAGACCTGCTCGAGGACCTGGGCGAACGTCTGCGCGTCCTGGGCGCCGGAGACGCCGTACTTGCCGTCGATCACGAAGAAGGGGACGCCGTTGATGCCGTACTCGGCCGCGGTCTCCTGGTCGGCGCGCACATCCGAGAGGTACTGCGACGACTCGAGGGCCGCCACCGCCTCCGCGCGGTCGAGCCCGACCTCGGCGGCGAGGTCGGCGAGGTCCTCGATGCGGCCGACGTGCCGGCCCTCGACGAAGTAGGCGCGGAACAGACGCTCCGAGAGCTCGAGCTGCTTGCCGTGCGCCTTCGCGAAGTGCAGGAGCTCGTGGGCCTTCACCGTGTTGGTGTGCTGGAGGTTGTCGTAGTCGTACTCGAGGCCGACCGACGACGCGATGCCGGTCACGCGCTCCAGCATCTGCTCGACCTGCGCGGCCGGGATGCCCTTGTGGCCCGCGAGGAAGTCGATCTCGCTGCCGTCGAAGTCGACCGGGGTGTCCGGCGACAGCTCGAACGAGTGGTACTCGACCTCGACGTCGCGGCCCTCACCGGCGCCGGAGAACAGTCCGCTGCCCGCCTCGAACTTGCGCTTGCCGATGTAGCACCACGGGCACGCGATGTCGGACCAGATGTCGATCTTGATGGGTTCGCTCACGTGAAGGCCAACATCCTGCACGACTGCAGTTATTCCGGCACCGACGAAGCCGTCGGAGCGTCCACCGCTCCCCCGAACCGGCGGCTGCGTCCCAGGTACAGGGAGATCGCATCCCACAGGTCGGTCCGGCTGAAGTCGGGCCACAGGGTGTCGAGGAACACCATCTCGGCGTAGGCGCTCTGCCAGAGCAGGAAGTTGCTGGTCCGCTGCTCCCCCGAGCTGCGCACGAACAGGTCGACATCGGGCATGTCCGGGAGGTACAGGTGGCGCTGGATGGTCTTCTCGCTCACCGCGGACGGCCGCAGCCGACCCGCCGCGACATCTTCGGCGATGGTCCGCACCGCATCCGCGATCTCGGTGCGCCCGCCGTAGTTGACGCACATGGTCAGCGTGAGCACGTCGTTGCCGGCCGTGAGCTGCTCGGCGTACTGCAGCTCCTTGATGACCGACGACCAGAGCCGCGGCTTGCGCCCGGCCCACCGCACGCGCACGCCCCACTCGTTGAGCTGGTCGCGCCTGCGGTGCAGGACCTCGCGGTTGAACCCCATGAGGAAGCGCACCTCGTCCGGGGACCGCTTCCAATTCTCGGTCGAGAAGGCGTAGACGCTGAGGTGCTTCACTCCCGCCTGGATGGCGCCCGCCACCACATCGAGCAGCGCCGCCTCGCCGGCTCGGTGGCCTTCGATGCGGGTCAGGCCCTGCCGGTTCGCCCAGCGGCCGTTGCCGTCCATGACGATGGCCACGTGCGAGGGCACGCTGCCGGCCGGGTACGCGGGCGGGTACATCCCGGTCCAGTCGAGCGGGCGGTACTCCACCGCATCCTTGTGCGTGTACGGCTTCGGAGTCATCCACTCGCCTTCGTGTCGTGCTGGACGTGCTGCAGGGAGCGCAGGCCGCGCTCCAGGTGCCACTGCGTGTAGGCGGCGACGACGCCGTTGGCCCGGTTGCGCGTGGTCTCGGACGCCGCCTCGGCCGTGTCCCAGTCGCCGGTGAGCAGCGCGCCGAGCACCGCGATGGTGTCGGCGTCGACCTTCGGGGCGCCCTGCGGCGCGCAGTCGGCGCAGACCACGCCGCCGAGCTGCACCACGACCGCGGTGTGCGGGCCGGGCGCGCCGCAGCGGGAGCAGTCCTGGAAGCTCGGCGCCCATCCGGCGAGGGACAGCGCGCGCAGCAGGTAGGAGTCGAGCGTCAGCGCCGGGCCGTGCTCGCGCCGAGAGAGCGACCGCAGCGCGCCGACCAGGAGGAGGTACTGCTGCAGGGACGCCTCGGCGTCGGTCAGCCGATCGGCCGTTTCGACCATCGCGTTCGCGGCGGTGTAACTGGCGTAGTCGTCGGCGATGAGGGCGCCGTACGCGCCGAGCGTCTCGGCCTGCGTGATGACGTCGAGCGACCGGCCCTCGTAGAGCTGAACGTCGGCGACCATGAACGGCTCCAGCCGCGACCCGAAGCGGGACGCCGTGCGCCGCACGCCCTTCGCCACCGCGCGGATCTTGCCGTGCTGCCGGCTGAGCATGGTGACGATGCGGTCGGCTTCGCCCAGCTTGTGGGTGCGGAGCACGACGGCTTCATCACGGTAGGTCTTAGACACCACTTGATCCCCGGCTCACCATGTCGATTCGCTCGTCACATGTTCATTCTCCCGGACCAAGCTGTCTTCTTGCTCGATTGGCTGGCGGCCGCTCGCCCAGGGCGCATTGCCGGAGCACGTCGAACTACCTCGTATCGCCTCTAAATCGAGCCTCTCGAGAGTCACAGCTCGTATCCGGCCTCAATCTTCCGGGCATTCAGCGTTGCAGCAACCTTGCCCGTTGCTGCCGAAATCTCCCCCTCTGGGAACTCGACACGCTGAGTACCGTCGAGGTTGGTGAACAGGTCGACTCCCCGCTCGTTCACCACGATTGCGTTGGTCCAACCGAGCCGACCTTGGAAATAGCCAATCTCGTGGACGACGTTCTGTCGGGCTCGCATCGATCCAGACTCCATCTTGTCGGCCTTGGTCATCACGAGAATCGCGACGGATGCTTCGCGAGCCACTTTCTCAAGGACCATGTTTATGGTTTGGCCGGCGCGCGGCTCGACTTCGAACGAGGTGATGTCGAATCCGAACTGCTCACGCAATTCGGCCTCAAGGGCCCGCCACTGAAGATCGTTGCCATGGCCTATGAATACTTTGAAAGGGCGGGGCGGACGCACGTAGGGAGACCGTCCGAGTACGGGCTTCAGCGCATCCAGCAGCGCGTCCTCAGTCCACGCGCCGTAGTCCCCCAAACCGAGCATGCGGGAGGTCACTGATACCGATCCTGGGGCGCCGTAGGTGATGTTGAGTTCGGGATACTGGCAGCGGATATTCACTCGAAAGGCGTCGGGCATTGGCGTCAGCCGATCGAAAGACTGATCCGTGTATTCGGTGTAGTACCCCGTCACCGACTCGCTTCGAGTCCCGCGGCTGATCTGCTCGATTGTGACGTGTGTAGGCGGATATTCGCCTCGATCGTCAAACGCAGCCACCGCTTCCGAAAACGAGCCGCGCAAGTCGTAGTTGTCCACGCCCCCGTTCTTGACGGTATCGGACAGTCTGACAATCTCATCCCGCATGTAACCGATGCAGAAGTCACGGACCATATGCGTGATCTCGTGCATGACCTGCTCAGTTGGGATTACATCGTCGAAGCGTTCAATGCTCATGAACGCATGCTAGGAGTGCTCCACCTCTAACGTTTCGCGACTCGCACGCGAGACAGCGCCTCGGAACGTCAGGTGACCCGCTATGCGTTTAGCCGGTCGAGCGGCTGCTGCGCTTCGACCAGCTAGCGCTGCGGTCTGTGAGCGATTACGACATCGGCGACCGCGTGAATCAAATCCGCGGCGACTGCAAACGTGCCATTGCACAACGCTGTCGTCTCGTCCGAGGAGCGGTGAAAGCGGCGTGATTTCGCGGACGTCCCCACATCCACGTAGTCCATACTGTGAACGATGCTGTTGCGAGCGACGAAAAACTCGTCGAGGTTCTGAAGCGTTGCGGTCGGAACGCGAGAACCTGCGATGCCGAGGCACTTCCGCACGCGGCTTTCTAGATCACCACTCCCTTGGAAGCTGGCCCGGCTCCGTTCCGCGAGGTAGTACTCCATGAGCGCGCCAGCCGGATCAATACTCGCAACGGCTGTCAGAAGCCGCTTGTCCTGTTCTGGTTCGCTCAACTTTCGCCTCAGAAATGCCTCGTACTCGCCGCGAGCTCCCGTCCCTGCAATCGGCACCAAGTAGCGACCGGCGTCATTAACGAGTCGCTTCATGGATGCATCGAGGCCGCTCGAGGTGAAGACGATGGCAGCTCGCAACACATCCACTTCTTCGCTTGCCATACGGCCCCGTGCATCGCGATTAGTGGTTCGGCGCGACTGAGACATGTTTTGCACGACCTCGAACAGGCGACTCACCGACGAATGCGCCCCTCGAAGAAATCTGTACGCGTTACGAACCTCTGGAACTCGGCCCTTTGGCGCATCGCGGAGCGCTTCGAAGTCCACCATAGGCGCGATGTTAGGCCGCGCAGGCTCTAGGCGGCCACGCAGTATCGCGTCCCTCGGCCCACGAGCATGCGCCGACGGTTGCAATTTGGGCACATCCGCCGGATTCTCCGATGTTAGATGGGCACCACAGTGCCCCAGAGCACGACGGCTTCATCACGATAAGTCGGCACACTCGATTATCCCGCTTTGGGCTGACAAACCGGCGGATGCCGAAGTGATACACATAGGTGGTGAGCAGCACGACCGTCCTGGCCATCCCGCTGTGGGGAGACCTCCTCGCCGTCGGCATCGGCAGCCTCCAGGGCGCGATGTTCGCGGCCGGCTTCCGCGACCGGCGGCTCGACCTCCTCGGCGTCGCGATCATCGGCGTCGCGACCGGCGTCGGCGGGGGCCTGCTCCGCGACATCCTGCTCAACGTCACGCCGGTGGCGCTGCAGTCGAACTGGTACCTCCCGAGCACGGTCGTCGCCGCCCTGCTCGGGATGCTGCTGATCCGCCTGTTCCGGAGGCTGGACCCGCTCATCACCTTCCTGGACGCGCTCACGATCGGCCTG
>Ga0209455_1000980_pt1 | contig 14435 bp, 13 predicted proteins | sample AraplaCol_mCL_r2_FD_184275 | JGI IMG/M metagenome (GOLD analysis project Ga0209455, IMG submission 184275) | Arabidopsis root microbial communities from North Carolina, USA - plate scrape CL_Col_mCL_r2 (SPAdes) (version 2) | ecosystem: Host-associated > Plants > Roots > Endosphere | place: USA...
GAGGCCATAGTAGAACTGGCGGCTGTGGGTGTTGCGGTCCGTGTCGTTGTAGTAGCCGCCGATGGTCGGCGCGATGTACCAGCGGTCATCGAAGCCGTTCGGCCATGCCGGTGCGGCAGCGTTGTCGCTGCTGGCCGCGGTCGTCGCCGTGTTGTCCTGCGCATGGACGGCACCCACGCCGCCCAAGGCCAGGGCAACCATGAAATAAAGGCCCTTGTGCTTCATCAGGTCTCTCCCTTTTTTGGTATTGAAACAATCGCAACGGCTTTCCGATGCGGCGACTCTCGCTCGAACCGGATTGATCCATTCGCCTTTACACAAATATAACACGTTACAGATGGTCTGTGACAATTTGCGCTGTCTGTTATTCCCAGGCAGCACAAGCCTTGGCGAGATTTGCCGCCAGTGCGTATTCAGAGCGTGAACAAGCCGAGGAACTGCTGGATCGGCATCGCGTCCAGTTGCGCCGGATCGCGGCTGGCTTCGAGGATCGCCCTGACCTTGTGCGCCGGCAGATGGCTGCGCATGGCCGCCTCGAATTTCTTCAGCAGCACCGGGATGCCCTCGGCGCGGCGTTTGCGGTGGCCGATCGGATAGTCGATGGACACCTTCCCGGTGCTGCTGCCATCCTTGAAGAACACCTGCACCGAATTGCCGATGTAGCGCTTGTCGGGGTCGAAGTAGTCCCGGGTGAACTGCGGGTTCTCGCTCACCGTCATCTTCTCGCGCAGCGCGTCGATGCGCGGATCGGCGGCCACGTCGTCGTTGTAGTCGTCCGCGGTGAGGCGGCCGAAGATCAGCGGCACCGCCACCATGTACTGGATGCAGTGGTCGCGGTCGGCGTAGTTGGCCAGCGGGCCGGTCTTGTCGATGATGCGGCAACCGGCTTCCTGGGTCTCGATCGCCACCTTTTCGATCTGGTCCAGCCTGCCGGCGACCTGGCTGTGCAGCTGCATCGCGCATTCCACCGCGGTCTGCGCGTGGAACTCGGCCGGGAAGCTGATCTTGAACAGCACGTTCTCCATCACGTAACTGCCGAACGGGCGCTCGAACTCGAACGGCTTGCCCTTGAAGGCCACGTCGTAATAGCCCCAGGTCTTCGCCGACAGCGCCGACGGATAACCGACCACGCCGCGGTACACCGCGTTGATCGCATGGGTGACGGCGCGGCGGCAGGCGTCACCCGCGGCCCAGCTCTTGCGCGGCCCGGTGTTCGGCGCGTGGCGGTAGGTGCGCAGCGCCCCGTTGTCGATCCAGCTGTGCGACACGGCGGTGACGATCTGCTCCTTGTCACCGCCCAGCATGTGCGTGGCCACCGCGGTGGAAGCCAGCCGCACCAGGATCACGTGGTCCTGGCCCACGCGATTGAAGCTGTTCCTCAGCGCGTAGCAGCCCTGGATCTCGTGCGCCTTGATCGCGTAGCCCAGCACGTCGCGCACGGTCAGCGCCCGGCCGCCCTCGCGCTCGGCCTTGCGACCCAGCCAGTCGGCCACGGCGAGGACGGCGCCGAGGTTGTCCGACGGATGACCCCACTCGGCCGCCAGCCAGGTGTCGTTGAAGTCCAGCCAGCGGATCTGCGTGCCGATCGCGAACGCGGCCTGCGCCGGGTCCAGCTCGTGGCTGGTGCCCGGCACGCGCGCGCCGCCCGGCAACGTGGCGCCCGGCACCAGCGGCCCGAGGTGCTTCACGCACTCGGGGAACTTCATCGCCATCATCGCGGTGGCCAGCGAGTCCAGCAGCATGTAGCGAGCGGTGTCGTAGGCCTCCTTCGATTCGATCCGGCAGTCGGCCACGTAGTCGGCGATGTCGACCATCGGCTGGTCGGGATCGGGGCGGACGGCGGAACGGATGTCGTGGGCGCTCATGACGGTTCTCGCGGCGAGGAGAAACGCCCATTGTATCCGGCGCACGTCACCGGCAGGAGCGCAGCGCGCTTGACCCCTGCCCCGGCCGCCACGAAAATGGCCGGACTACCACCCAAAGGGGAGTAGTTCCGGATGCGGTCATGCATCCGTGCGGTGTTCGTCATCACGAGCGATGCCTCGCTCCGGACACCGCGGCGGCCGATGTCGCGAACGAGACTTTTGCGGTGACGACGGTCCTGCGCGCGTCCGTCGTCGCTGCATGTGCTCGGCGCGTCGGACCCTCGCATGGAATTCCCAGCCAGCTTTCTCTCCGGCCTGTCCACCATCATCCTGCTCGACCTGGTGCTGGCCGGCGACAACGCCATCGTGATCGCGCTGGCCGCGCGCAAGCTGCCTCCGCCGCTGCAGAAGAAGGCCGTGTTCTGGGGCAGCTTCGGCGCCGTCGCCGTGCGCATCGCGCTCACCGCCGTGGTGGTCTGGCTGCTGGAGTTGCCGGGCCTGATGCTGGCCGGCGGCCTGTTGCTGCTGCCGATCGCCTGGAAGCTGCTGAAGCAGGACGAGGCATCGCACGACATCGCCGCCGCCGACGGCTTCTGGGCCGCGCTGCGCACCATCGTCGTCGCCGACGCGCTGATGGGGCTGGACAACGTGCTGGCGATCGCCGGCGCATCGCGTGGCGACCTGCTGCTGGTGGTGCTCGGCCTGGCCGTCAGCGTGCCGCTGGTGGTGTGGGGTTCGACCCTGATCCTGAAACTGATCGAGCGCTTTCCCGTCATCGTCTACCTCGGCGCCGGCGCGATCGCCTGGACCGCGGCGCGCATGATGGCCCACGACCACCTGTGGTCGGGCTGGTTCGCGACGCATGCCTGGGTCAAATACCTGCTCGACGCGACGCTGGTGGTCGGGGTCTGCGGCGGCGGTTGGCTGCTGCGGCGCCGGTGTCGACCCGCAGCAATCTGACCGGCCGACAATCCCCTCAGAACGCCATCGGCATGCGCACCGTCATCAGCACGTCGGGCGTATCGCGGGTCACGCCGACGCCCAGCGTGAAGTTCAAGGTCCGCTTGGGGTTGATGCGATAGGAGCCGCCCACCAGCAGCGAGCCCAGCCAGATCTTGGTCGAACCTGGCACCTTGGTGCCAGCCTCGCGCGTCACGCCGATGAAGCTCTGGTCGTAACCGAGGCTCAACGACACTTTGTCGTTCATCGCGAAACCGACGCCGATGCTGGCATCGGCGACATTGCCCACCTTCACGTTGCCGATGAACTGCTTGCCGACCACGAGGTTCTCGGACACGTTGTGCCGTTCGAAGTTGTACATGTAGCTGAGGTTGCCGAAGATCACCACGGGATCGGACGGCAGCAGCCAAGTGAGCCCGGGCTGCAGGGAATAGAAGCCCGAGCCGGTCGGCAACTCCAGCGGCAGGCCCGTGCCGGTGACATTCTCGATACAGCGCGTCTGGCAGTCGGTGCGCACGTCGAAGGGATCCTGGCCCGTACGGGATTTGAAACGGAGCCAGCCGATGTAATACGGCTTGTCCGCGCCGCCGTCGTTGAACTGGTAGCGCGCGGTGGCCTCGATGTCGCCGATGCCGCTGCCGCTGGAGTTCAGCACGTTGTTCGTCGCCGTGCCGGTGAACACTTCGCGGCTGACGATGTTGCTGCCCTCCCAGACATAGGGCACGCGCACCTCCAGTTCGAGGCGATTGGTGAGGCCATAGCGCCCGGTGAGCGTCACGGTATGGCTGGTGGTGCGCACCGTGCGGATGTCGATCAGGCCGATCAGGATGGCCGGGATGATGGTGTAGCCCACCAGATCGACCTGGTTGGCGGCGGAGTAGCCGAACTGGTACGAGGGCTCCAGCACGAAGCTGTGCCTCGGCGTCAGCACGCCGGGCTGATTGGTGATGGGGGCCACCTCGGGCGGACGGGCGTCCTTCGGCGGCGCCTGGCCAACCTCCTGCGGATGGGCGGCCGCCACCGTTTGCACGGCGGATGCGACCGGCATGGGTTGCGTCGGCGAATTCATCCCTGTCGTTTGCAGGTTGCCTCCGCGCTGTTGTTCCAGCTCGCGCATGCCGACCGCATGACGCAGCGATGCATAGTCGGCCGCTTGCTGGGCCAGCTGCTGGCGCATCAGCTTGAGCTGCGCCATCTGCGCATCGATCTGGTGGCGCATCGCGTCGATCTCCGCATCCTGCTGCTGCAAGCGCTGGCGCACCGTCGCGGGAGACGATGGATCGTCATGCCCTGCATCGGCGGACGACCCATGTCCCGCCTCGGCGGGCGACGCGGGCGGCGATGCTTCCTGCGCGCTTGCCCAGCCACCGAACGCCATCAACCCGGCGCAACTGGCCGCGCATGCCCATTGCCGACTTTTGCGTTCCATTTCAGCTCCTTGTCTAACCGATCTTGGGAGACTTCGGCACCATCAGGCATGCGCAGACGACGTTCGCAAGACACTCAATGCCCGAACGAGAGCATTTGCGCCGACTGCAAGGTGCTCTGCAGATTCATCTGGCGCAGCGCCTGCAACGTGTTCACCGAGACGTTGAGCGTGGTCAGGGTCTGGATGGACTGATTGTTCAAGGTGTTCTGAATGACTTGTGCCAGTCCCCCGCCCTGCGTGAGCGCGGCTGAAACGCCCGGGTTGTTCCGGGTGGCTGCCGAACCCACGCCGCCGGCACCGGGCGCGGGCACACCAACCGCTTCCGCTGGCGCATCCATGGCGGGCGTGATGGTGCTCGGCTGATTCGGAACATGCGCGACGACGGCGCCGTTCGATGCGTTCGATCCGGCCACTGCCGCCGGAGGGCTGGATGACTGGGCGGTCGAAGCGGCATGGGGCGCGGTGGCTGCCTTGCCGGGAACGGCTCCGTTGCCCGGTCCGTTCTGCACGAGGTTCAAGCCGTCGAGCGTCGATGCCAGAGCGGCGGCCTGTTGCTGCGTGATCTTGCTGATGTCCGGGATATTGATGCTCGTGGACATCACCAGGAGGCCGTTGATGTAGGTCTCCTCCTGCAGGCCGAACGAGGCCACCAAGCCGCCGCCGAGATCGAAACCGCCACGCGCATGGTCGAGGTTGGCGTCACTGACCGGCTGCCCGAGGCCGACGATATCGGCCTGTGCCTGATCCGCCGACGGCGCCGCTGATGGTTGCGGCTGGGGGGCATTGCCTGCCTCGCTTCCAGGCATGGCATGGGCGACGCCTGCGCTGCCGAGCAGGCACAGGGGCAATACGACTCGCAGACCCGTTCTCGATTTTGGATTCTTGCTTTGCATCACCATCACCTCAGTACTGCCCGGGCCCGAACTTCGGCATGGTGGTGTAATCCATCAGGCGTCGGTCGATGCCCATGCCCAGCGGCGCAAGAGGCGCCGCGCGCCAGTCGCTGACCAGGTTGAAGTGCGCTTCATCGCGCCGGTTGTGAATCACGAACAGCAACTTGTCCTGCCACATTTTTTCGAACCGTTCGCGCGGGATCGAGCGCGTGCCCAAGGCGGGATCGCCCACCAGCACGCGACCATCCAGCAGGCCCTTGACGACCACGAAATGGTGGTAGCGATTCACCACGATCAGCACGATCGCCGGCAGGTGCTCCTGGGCGAGCTTGTCCAGCGGCAGGCGGAAGCCGTCGGCCTCGAAACCGAGCGTCTGCAGGTAGCTCTTGATGTCCAGCAGGGAGAAGCCTTCCTTGTTGATCCTGACGCGGTCGCCGTGTGCGTACATCTGCGCGAATGCCGCCTGCTCGGTGACCGGATAGCCGTACTGGTAGGTCAGCAAGGTGGCCACGGCGGCGGAGCCGCAACTGAAGTCGTACTTCTGCCGGACGGTGTTCCTGAATTTCGCTTCCTTGAAGGTGGTCAGATGCAGCGTGTAGGTCGAGCCCGTACCGCCGTTGATCTCCACCGATCCGGCCAGCAGGCCGCCGGGCCAGGCCAGCGCCAGCACGATCGCAAGCGCCGGGAGCATCCTGCTCATGGCTTGAACTGCACGTTGACGATGACGCCGGTCTGGATCAGCACGTTGTTGCCGGTGTTCTGGATCACCGTCGGCAAGCCGACCGCACCACTGAACGCGCCACCGTCGATCAGGTTGGATCCGGTCACCACATGGTTATCGGTGTTGTGGTCCACCGAGCCGTTGAGCGTCATGGTCTCCGTGGTCGTCTCGATGCCGCCGCGCGACCGCGCCAGGGTGGAACCGCTGACGCTGGCGCCCAGGCCGTCGACATAGGCGGACTGCGCCGGTGCCGCCACGACCGCTGTCGTGACGCCCGTCCGGGGCGCCGGCACGGCAGACCGCGGCGCGTCTGTCGCCAGCGCATCAAGACTCGCGACGCAAAGCAGCAGCAGGAACCCGCACCCGAATCGGAACGTTCGCATGATTCTGTACTCCCGCCGCGACTGCCTGTCGCGGAGGACGCCGTTGGATGTCATGCACGGCTGCCCATGCATGGCTACCCACTTCCGGCTCCCTCGTGGCACGCAGTCGCCGCAAAGCCGCGGTGGGGCGCGAACGCCCCACCGCGGGAGGTTCCATCAGTGGCCGACCGTGAGGTTGGCCTGCACATTCACGCTCTGCTGCACCAGTGCCGCCGCGCCGCTGTTCTGCGCGATCACCGCGATGCCGGCTGCGCCCACGGCCGTACCGGTCATCTGGTTGGACATGTCGAAGCTGCCGGAATCCGCCGCCGCCGTCCCGCCAGCACCGCCCATGCCGCCCGCGCCCATGCCCGAACCGCCCGAGCCACCCGCGCCGCCCGCGCCACCGGTGCTGGAGCTGTCGCCGCTGTTGCCGCCCGTGCCCGAGCCTGAGCCGCTGCTCGCATCGGCACTGCCGCTACCGCCGGAACCGGCCGCCCACGAGCCGGCACCACCAGCAGCCGAACTCGAATCGTTGCCGCCGTTGCCGCCATTGCCGAAGAAGGGCTGGTTGCCACCGTTCGACGCCGAGCTGTTGTTGTTGCCGTCACCAGCGTGACCATTGCTGTTGCCGCCATCAGCCGAATTGGAGCCGCCTACTGCGGCGCTCAAGCCTAGCCCCGCTCCACCATCGCCGCTGTGGCTGTGTGCAGATCCGCCAGCGCCGCCCGGCGCGGAGGTGGCGCCCACGCCCAAGCCGAGTCCGCCGTGACCGCCATTGGCGTTGCCCGAGTTCATCGCGCTGTTGCCGATGCCGGAGACGCCGACGCCCGATACCGAACCATTGAGCACGCTGTTCGCCACAACGGTGTTGAGCGTGGTCGTGGTGTTGTTGGAACTGCTGGTGTTGTTCGAATTGCTGGTGTTGTTGGAGTTGTTCTGGTTGGCCACGTTCTGCAGCGCCGCCGAGCTGTCCTGGGCGTTGGTGCCGCCGGCGTTGGTCTGGTGGTTGTGGTCGGCCATGGCCGAGATGCTGAAACCCAGGCCCAGGCAGATGGCGGTAGCGATGAGTGTCTTGCGCATGGTTCGTTCTCCTTGGAAAAGCCCGATCAGGACTTGCATCGTCAATTCCGGCTGATGCCGGAACCGGTTGCCTGCAGCGCCAGACACCGCCGCCACTTCCCGGCTTGTGCCGGATTGCGGTTGTGCTCGGGAATCCCCTGGTTGACTTGGGCTATCCCGCCTAGTCTTGCGTGTGCAGCAAGCTGAACTGGCAAGGGCAATGCCAAGCGGACATGCGCGGATAATTCATCTGCAAATCAGTCAGTTGGGGTCATTGCATCGGCAACGTGGCATCAGGCCGCTGCATGCACTGTTCCAGCCGCGTTACAGGTTGCATCGGGCGGGATTGCCGCCTCATCTCCTCCGATGCTGCAGAACAAGGCTCCGGAGCCCAGGGATTCGCGATGTCGAGACCTGTATCAGATCTGCAACACCTGTAACGAGCGCAGGCGCCGGCAGCGCGAACGCTCATCACCCCCACGAAAAAGGGAGCCTCGCGGCTCCCTCCCTGTTTCGGACTGCCGACGCTTCAGCGCTTGTCGATCGGCACGTAGACCCGGTCTTCCGGGCCGGTGTAGTTCGCGCTGGGGCGGATGATCTTGCCGTCCTCGCGCTGCTCGATCACGTGCGCACTCCAGCCGGAGGTGCGCGCGATCACGAACAGCGGCGTGAACATCGCGGTCGGCACGCCCATCATGTGATACGCGCTGGCGGAGAACCAATCGAGGTTGGGAAACATCTTCTTGACCTCACCCATCACCTTCTCGATGCGCTCGGACACCTCGAACAGCACCGGGTTGCCGCCGTCCGTGCACAGCTTGCGCGAGATTTCCTTGATGATCTCGTTGCGCGGATCGGACACCGTGTACACCGGATGGCCGAAGCCGATGATGATTTCCTTGCGCTCGACGCGGGCGCGGATGTCCGCTTCCGCGTCGTTCGCGTTGCGGTAGCGCGCGATGATCTCCATCGCCACTTCGTTCGCGCCGCCGTGCTTGGGACCGCGCAGCGCGCCGATCGCACCAGTGAGTGCCGAATACATGTCCGAACCGGTGCCGGCGATCACACGGGCGGTGAAGGTGCTGGCGTTGAACTCGTGCTCGGCGTACAGCACCAGCGACTTGTCCAGCGCGTTCGCGTGCAGCTCGCTGGGCTTCCTGCCGTGCAGCACGTGCAGGAAGTGCGCGGCGATGGAGTCATCGTCGGTCGCGGTCTCGACGCGCTTGCCGTTGTGGCTGAAGTGGTACCAGTACAGCAGCATCGAGCCGAAGCTGGCCATCAGGCGGTCGGCGATGTCGCGGGCGCCGGTGACGTTGTGGTCGTCCTTCTCCGGCAGCACCGTGCCCAGCACCGAGCAGCCGGTGCGCAGCACGTCCATCGGGTGGGTGGCGGCGGGCAGCAGTTCCAGCGCGCTCTTCACCGGCGCCGGCAGGCCGCGCAGGCGCTTCAGCCTGGCCTTGTAGTTCTGCAGTTCGGTCCAGTTCGGCAACACGCCGTAAACCAGCAGGTGCGCCACTTCCTCGAAGCAGCCCTTCGCCGCCAGGTCATGGATGTCGTAGCCGCGGTAGTGCAGGTCGTTGCCGCTGCGGCCCACCGTGCACAGCGCGGTGTTGCCGGCGGCCACGCCGGACAGGGCGACCGATTTCTTGGCCTTGGGAAGGACTTGCTCGCTCATGGGGTGTCTCCTGGGGTGCAGGGATTGCGAAACGGCGGAAAACGGAGCGTGTAGGAGCGCACCCTGTGCGCGAAAGCTCTTCGCGAAAAGCGTCATCGCGCACAGGGTGCGCTCCTACAGCGACCGCGTGTCAGCTCTTGTTGGAAAACAGCGCGTCGAGCTTGTCCTCGTAGGCGTGGTAGCCCAGGAAGTCGTACAGCTCCTCGCGCGTCTGCAGGCGATCGATGATGTGCTTCTGCGTGCCCTCGCGGCGCACCGTCTCGTAGAAGTGCAGCGCCGCCTTGTTCATGGCGCGGTAGGCGCCGCAGCAGTACAGCGCGATGTCCACGTCGGCCGAGCGCAGCTCGTCGGTGGTGAAGAACGGGGTGGAACCGAACTCGGTGAGGTTGGCCAGGATCGGCACCTGCACCGCCGCCTTGAACCTGCGGTAATCGTCCAGCGTCTTCATCGCCTCGGGGAAGATCATGTCGGCGCCGGCCTCGACGTAGGCCACCGCGCGCTCGATCGCCGCGTCGATGCCCTCCACCGCTGCCGCGTCGGTGCGCGCCATGATCACGAAGCCGGGATCGGTGCGCGCGTCCACCGCGGCCTTCACGCGATCGACCATCTCCTCCTTCGGCACCACTTCCTTGCCGGGGCGATGGCCGCAGCGCTTCTGGCCCACCTGATCCTCGATGTGCACCGCGGCCACGCCGATGCGCTCGAAGTTGCGGATGGTGCGCGCGATGTTGAACGCGCCGCCCCAACCGGTGTCGATGTCGACCAGCAGCGGCAGGCCCGTGGCGTCGACGATGCGGCGTGCGTCGGTGAGCACGTCTTCCATCGTCGAGATGCCCAGGTCCGGCATGCCCAGCGAATTGGCGGCCACGCCGCCGCCGGACAGGTACAGCGCCCGGTAACCCACCCGTTTGGCCATCAGGCCGGCGTAGGCAGTGATCGCGCCGATCACCTGCAACGGGGATTCGGCGGCAAGCGCGGCGCGGAAGCGGGCGCCCGCAGTGGCTGGCTGTGTCATGTGGCCTCCGTCAAAGCGCCCATTTTAGCCCAGCCCGGCAAGAAGCCACGCCTGCACCTTGGTCGCAGCCCCGCTCGACGCCCCGGGTACACCATCACAAGGGCTGGCAGGGCATCGAAAAATCCTGCGTGACGTGGCCGCGACCACACCGTACAGTCGGACGGATGAGCACGACGACGACACTCGCAAAACGCATCCTGTGGGGCCTGGTGATCGGTGTGGCGGCCGCGGTGGCCACGCTCGGCATCGGCCAGTTGCATCCGCCGACCCTGGCGCTGATGCAGAAGTTCTCCGGCGCGGTACTCGACCCGTTCGGACAGATCTTCCTGCGCATGCTGTTCTTCGTGGTGATCCCGCTGGTGTTCACCTCGCTGGCCTCCGGCGTGACCCAGCTGGGCCGGCTCGACCGGCTGGGCCCGCTGGCCGGGCGCACGTTCGCGCTGTTCTTCGCCAACATGGCGATCGCGGTGGCGATCGGCCTCGTGCTGATGAACACCTTGCAGCCCGGCCACCACCTGGACGACGCCGCGCGCACCCAGCTGATGGCCGAATACGGCAACAAGGCGCAGCAGGCCATCTCCCGCGAAGCCACCCAACCCGGCATGAGTCTGGCCACGCTGGTGGAGATGTTCATGCCGCGCAACCTGGTCGGCGCGGTGGCGGGCTCCAGCCGCGACGCGCTGGGCGAGGTGCTGCCGCTGATCCTGTTCGCGATCCTGGTGGGCGCGGCCGCCACCCAGCTGCCGGGCAAGCAGCGCAAGCGGGTGCAGATGGCGCTGGACACGGTCACCGACCTGATGACGCGGATCGTGGGCTTCGCGCTGCAGCTGGCGCCGCTGGCGGTGCCGGCGATGATCTACAGCGTGATCGTCAAGGTGGGCGTGGACGTGCTGCTGGCGCTGTCGGTGTTCGTGGTGGGTTGCATGGCGGCTCTGGCGCTGCATCTGTTCGGCACCATGTCGCTGTGGATACGCTTCTTGGCCCGACGCTCGCCGCGGGAATATTTCCGGCAGATCCGCTCGCTGCTGATCGCCGCGTTCTCCACCAGTTCCAGCAACGCCTGCCTGCCCGCCTCGCTGGCGGTGGCGCACGACGAGCTGAAGCTGGCGCCCAGCACCGCCGGCTTCGTGCTGCCGTTGGGCGCCACCATGAACATGAGCGGCACCGCGCTGTTCGAAGGTTGCGTGGTGCTGTTCGTGGCGCAGGCCTTCGGCGTGGAACTCGGCCTCGCGCATCAGGCCATCCTGATGCTGCTCGCGGTGCTGAGCGCGGTGGCGGTGGCCGGCATCCCCGGCGGTTCCCTGCCGCTGATCGCGGGCCTGCTGGCCACCTTCGGCATACCGCCGGAAGGCATCGGCATCGTGATCGGCGTGGACCGCATCCTCGACATGGCGCGCACCACGGTGAACGTGGGCAGCGACATCGTCACCGCCACGGTGGTCGACCAGCAGCTGCGCCAGCGCTTCGCCGCCGCGCCCTGAGTCCCGCTCGCAAGCACGCGACGTCCCCCCGCTTTGAGTAGCGGGTGGGTTTAGAGTCCGGGGTTACTTTAACTGCTTCGCGTAGGCGGCCGGTGTCAGCCCGCCCAACGCCCTCTTCGGTCGCTCCTCGTTGTATTCCCGCCGCCAGCGTTCGATCTCGGTGCGGGCGTGCAGCAGGCTGGGAAACCAGTGTTCGTTGAGGCATTCGTCGCGCAGGCGGCCGTTGAACGATTCGATGTAGGCGTTCTGGTTCGGCTTGCCCGGTTCAATCAGGCGCAGCTGCACGCCGCGCTCGTGCGCCCAGGCGACCATCGCCTTGCTACAAAACTCCTTGCCGTTATCGGTGCGAATCGTCTTGGGCAGGCCGCGGATGACGCCCAAGCGATCCAGCACGCGCGTCACGCCCGTACCGGAGATGGCTCGCTCGACTTCGATACCCACTGATTCATGGGTGGCGTCGTCGACGATAGTCAGGCACTTGAGGACGCGGGCGTCGGCAGTGCGATCGAACACGAAATCCATCGACCACACCTCGTTGGGCGCCGATGGACGACACAGCGGTTGCCGCTCGCTCACCGGCACCTTCTTCCGCTTGCGCCGACGCACCTGCAGCCGTTCCTCCCGATACAACCGCTCCACACGCTTGTAGTTCACCGGCTCGTTGCCTTCCTGCCGAAGCTTCAGGTGGATCATCCCTACGCCGTAGCGTTTGTGCCGCTGCGCCAGCTCCACGATCCGTCGTCGCAGCGCCACGTTGCGGTCCGGCTGCGCCTGATAGCGGTACGCGCTGGCGCTCATGCCCACGACGCGCAACGAGCACCGCTCGCTCAGCCCCTTGTCGATCATCTGGCGCACCAACGCGCGTCGGGCCGGTGCGCCTACGGTTTTTTTCGCAGGACGTCCCGGATCACCTCGTTCTCAAGCATCTGCTCGGCCAGCAGCTTCTTCAGCCGCGTGTTCTCCGTCTCCAGCTCCTTCAGGCGCTTGGCGTCCGGCACGCTCATGCCGCCGAACTTGCTCCGCCACAGGTAGTAGGAGGCCTCGCTGAAGCCGTGCTTGCGGCACAGCTCCTTGATCGGCAGACCGGCATCCGCCTCACGCAGGAAGCCGATGATCTGTTCTTCGGAAAAGCGCTTCTTCACGTCCAATCTCCTTCGGTTGGGGGATTGGACTCCAAACGGCCGTGCTACTCAAAGCCGGGGGGACGTCGCACGAACCCACCGGGCCGCGCGACCTGCGCCATAGCCCGCAACAATCGTGTCCATGCCAACTATCAATTGGACTAATCGTCCACGACCCCTACAATTGAGCCCATCGATACACCCATCCACCACCAACGGAGACTACAAAGTGTCTTTGATCAATACCGAAGTGAAGCCGTTCAAGGCCCAGGCGTTCAAGGCTGGCCAGTTCGTCGAAGTGACCGAGGCCGACCTCAAGGGCAAGTGGTCCGTGGTGTTCTTCTACCCGGCCGACTTCACCTTCGTCTGCCCGACCGAGCTGGAAGACCTGGCCGACAACTATGCCGAGTTCCAGAAGCTGGGCGTGGAGATCTACAGCGTCTCGACCGACACGCATTTCTCGCACAAGGCGTGGCACGACACTTCCGACGCGATCAGGAAGATCGGCTACACCATGGTCGGCGACCCGACCCATGCGATCAGCCGCAACTTCGAGGTGCTGATCGAGGACGCCGGGCTGGCCGACCGCGGCAGCTTCGTGGTCGACCCGCAGGGCAAGATCCAGATCGTCGAGATCACCGCTGGCGGCATCGGCCGCGACGCCAAGGAACTGCTGCGCAAGGTGAAGGCCGCGCAGTACGTCGCCAGCCACCCGGGCGAAGTGTGCCCGGCCAAGTGGAAGGAAGGCGAGAAGACCCTGGCGCCCTCGCTGGACCTGGTCGGCAAGATCTGATCCACGGCAACACCGAACCCGGGCGAGCACGCCCGGGTTCCTCCCCGAGGATGCTTGTGCCAGCGGCCTGCGCCCGGCTTCGCTCCCCCGCAGCCGCCCTCCCCTCGGCACCGGCCGCTGCCACAAGCCTCTCTCCCTTTCCCCATCGCCACCGGAGTGGTCACCATGCTTGATGCCGCCATCAAGGCCCAGCTCGCGGGCTACCTGGAAAAACTCACCCAGCCGATCGAACTCGTCGCCGCACTCGACGACAGCGCGAAGTCGCGCGAGCTGGACGAACTGCTGCACGAGATCGCCGCGATGAGCGACAAGATCTCCCTGCGCCCCGACGACAGCGAGACGCGCAAGCCTTCGTTCGCGATCAACCGCACCGGCACCGACATCGGCGTGCGCTTCGCCGGCATCCCGCTGGGCCATGAGTTCACCTCGCTGGTGCTGGCGCTGCTGCAGGTGGGCGGACATCCGTCCAAGGCCGCGGCCGAAACCATTGCGCAGGTGCAGGCGCTGGAGGGCGAGTTCCGTTTCGAGACGTATTTCTCGCTGTCCTGCCAGAACTGCCCGGACGTGGTGCAGGCGCTCAACTTGATGAGCGTGCTGAACCCGAACATCCACCACGTCGCCATCGACGGCGCGCTGTACCAGGACGAAGTGGAGCGCCGCCAGATCATGTCGGTGCCCACCGTGTACTTGAACGGCGAGGTCTTCGACCAGGGCCGCATGAGCCTGGAACAGATCGTCGCCAAGCTCGACACCGGCGCCGCTGCGCGCGCCGCCGCGGCGATCAAGACCAAGGACGCCTTCGACGTGCTGGTGGTGGGCGGTGGCCCGGCCGGCGCCGCGGCGGCGATCTACGCCGCGCGCAAGGGCATCCGCACCGGCGTGGCAGCCGAGCGCTTTGGCGGCCAGGTGCTGGACACCATGGCGATCGAAAACTTCATCTCGGTGGACTACACCGAAGGCCCGAAGCTGGGCGCCGCGCTGGAAAACCACGTTCGCAACTACGACGTGGACATCATGAACCTGCAGCGCGCCACCCAGCTGGTGCCCGCCGCGGAATC